>Ga0335069_10003775_pt1 | contig 22724 bp, 20 predicted proteins | sample Lox_Sample_11_FD_206714 | JGI IMG/M metagenome (GOLD analysis project Ga0335069, IMG submission 206714) | Soil microbial communities from Loxahatchee National Wildlife Refuge, Florida, United States - Lox_Sample_1.1 | ecosystem: Environmental > Terrestrial > Soil > Wetlands | place: USA... | reverse complement strand
GGCCTGCCAGGACGTGGTCTTGTTCAATGCGGCGGCTGCGGTCGCGACCGAGATTCATGACTTCAAAGCGGCGCTGAACGAGGCCCGGGAAGCCCTCGAGAGCGGCGCGGCCCTGGCCAAGCTCGAATCCTTGATCGGTTTCAGCCAGAAGTTTGCCCAGCCGGTCGCCTGAATGCCGAACATTCTCGACGAAATCTTCGCCGCCAAACAGGTCGAGGTGGCGGAGTCCAAGCGGGCCAGGCCTCTTCGGGCCGTGCGGGCCGAGGCGGAAACGGCCCCCGGCGCGGCGAGTTTCGCATCGGCGCTGCGGCGGGGCGGGCCGGAGGCGACCATTCCAGCCCTGATCGCGGAGGTCAAGTTTGCCTCGCCGTCGAAAGGGATCCTGGTCGAGGCGGCCGATCCGCTCGGCTTGGCCGGGCAGTACGTCCAGGCTGGAGCCGCCGCCGTCAGCGTGCTGACGGACCAGAAATACTTCCACGGCCGGCTGGACGATCTCAAGGACATCCACAAGGCCTTCCCGGCTGTTCCGCTCCTGCGGAAGGATTTCGTTTGCGATCCCTACCAGGTCTACGAAGCCCGGGCAGCGGGGGCCAGCGCGATCTTGTTGATCGCCGCCCATCTCGAGTCAGGCCTCCTGGCAGACCTGCACGCCCTGGCCCGGGAACTGGGGCTGGCCGTCCTGGTCGAGGTCCATGACCGGAACGAGCTCGACACGGCCGTGAAGGTGGATGGATTATCCCTGCTCGGGGTCAACAACCGGGACTTGAGGACGTTCCGGGTGGATGTGCAGACCTGTCTCGGGTTGCGACCGCTCGTCCCTGACTCGATCTGCTTCGTCGCCGAGAGCGGCATCCACAGCCGGGAGGACGTCCTCCGTCTGGCCGCGGCCCGGGTGGATGCCATGTTGATCGGCGAAGCCCTGGTCACTGCCCCCGACGTTTCCCAGGCCGTCCAGGCGCTGTTCGGCCGGGACCGGCTGCCGGAGAACGGATAAGCCATGCGAATCAAGATTTGCGGGATCACCGGCCTGTCCGACGCCCTGGCCGCGGCAGAGTTGGGCGCCGACCTGCTCGGGTTCAATTTCTACCCAAAAAGTCCGCGCCACATCGACCGGTTGGCGTGCGAGGCAATTTGCTCGGAGCTGGAGAATCGCTTTCCACTGATCACCCGGGTGGGAGTCTTCGTCAACCAGCCGCCCGAGGAGGTATTGGAAACCCTGGACAGATGCGGGCTGCACCTGGCCCAACTCTCCGGCGACGAGCCCGTCTCCGACCTGGCAGCCCTGCGCGGGCGCGCCTTCAAGGCAGTCCGGTTTTCGGCGGGCAGCGAGGCTGGTCTCGCCGCCTATCTGGAAACCTGCCGTGGCGAAACCCCGGCAGGGCTCGTGGACGCCTCCGTTCCCGGGCAGTTCGGCGGGACCGGGCAGGTCGCAGACTGGTCGAAGGCCGCCGACCTGGCTCGCAGGGTCCCGATCCTGCTGGCCGGCGGGCTGACCCCGGAAAACGTTGCCGGGGCGGTGCGAGAAGTGCAACCCTGGGGCGTGGACGTCGCCTCCGGCGTGGAAGCCGCGCCGGGGAAGAAGGATCCGCTCAAGGTCAGCCAGTTCATCCGGAATGCCCGCCTGGCCGCCCAATCCACAGTACTCCTTGCCAACGAGGTGAATTGATCCATGAAGACATTGAATCCGAAATTCGGTCCATTCGGGGGCGCATTCGTACCCGAAGTTCTCGTCCTGGCCCTGGCGGAGCTGGAAACCACCTATCTCCAGGCCAGCGATGATCCGGAATTCCAGGCCGAACTGCGTTCGCTTTTGAAGACTTACGTCGGCAGGCCAACGCCTCTGTCCTTTGCCAGCCGACTGACCGATCGGCTTGGCGGGGGGCGGATCTATCTCAAGCGCGAGGACCTTGCCCACACCGGCGCCCACAAGATCAACAACGCCCTTGGCCAAGCCCTGCTGGCAAGGCGGATGGGCAAGCGCCGGCTGGTCGCCGAAACCGGCGCAGGACAGCACGGGGTGGCCTCGGCTACCGTGGCCGCCCTGCTTGGACTGGAATGCGTCGTCTACATGGGCGAGGTGGATATGGCCCGCCAGGCGCCCAACGTCCAGCGGATGCGGCTGCTCGGGGCGGAAGTCCGCCCGGTCTGCAGCGGGACGCGCACCCTCAAGGACGCCGTCAACGACGCCATCCGCGACTGGGTCGCCAACGTCCAGGATACCTATTACCTGCTCGGCTCGGCGCTCGGTCCGCATCCCTACCCGAGCATGGTGCGCGATTTCCAGAGGGTCATCGGCGACGAGGCCCGAGAGCAGATGCGGCTGCAGTCCGGCCGCCTGCCGGATGCCATCGTCGCATGCGTTGGGGGCGGCTCGAACGCCATCGGCATCTTCACTGCCTTCCTGGCCGACGAGTCTGTCCGGCTGATCGGCGTGGAGGCCGGCGGCGAGGGCCTGGAAACCGGACGGCATGCGGCCCGGTTCTCGGATCCGAAGCTGGGACGGCCGGGCGTCCTCCAGGGAACGTACACCTACGTCCTGCAGGATGCCGACGGGCAGATCGCCCAGACCCATTCGGTTTCCGCCGGGCTGGATTACGCCGCGGTCGGCCCGGAACACGCCTACCTGCGCTCGATCGGTCGGACCGAATACACCTCCGCCACCGATGACCAGGCGCTGGAGGCTTTTCATATCCTGGCAGAGACCGAAGGCATCCTGCCGGCGCTGGAATCCGCCCACGCCGTAGCCGAGGCGATCCGCCTGGCTCCCGGGCTGGGACGGGAAAAGATCCTGCTGGTCAACCTGTCGGGCCGCGGGGACAAGGACCTGGATACCATTCTCAAGTCCGCGGGGAGGCCGGCATGAACGGATTGGATCGGATCGCAGCCGTTTTTTCAAAAACCAAAAACGAAGGGCGCGCCGCCCTGATGCCTTATTTCACCCTGGGCTTCCCAAACAAGCAGGCCTCCCTCGAGGTGGTCGAGTCCCTCGCCGCAGCCGGCGCGGACCTGATCGAGTTGGGCGTCCCCTTTTCCGATCCCCTCGCCGACGGCCCGACCATCCAGCATTCGACCCAGGTGGCCCTGGAAAACGGCGCCAACCTCTCGGATTGCCTGAAGATGGTCAAAGACCTGCGCGGCCGGGGCATCAAACAGCCGCTCCTCTTGATGGGCTATTACAATCCCATCCTGGCCTTCGGACCGGAATACTTCGTCAGTGAAGCCTGCACCGCCGGGGCGGACGGGCTGATCGTCCCCGACCTGCCGCTGGAAGAAGCGGCGATCATCGAGACAGCCTGCCGGAAACACCGCCTTGCATTGGTCTACCTGGTGGCCCCCACCACGCCGGACGAGCGGCTTGCCTTGGTTGCCAGCCACAGCACCGGCTTCGTCTACATCGTCTCGCTGACCGGCGTGACCGGGGCGCGCCAAACCGTCGCGGCGGGACTGGACGATTTCATCCGGCGGGTCCGGGCGGCGACGGACAAACCCGTGGCGGTCGGCTTCGGCATTTCCACACCCGAACAGGCCTCCCGGATCGGGAAACTGTCCGACGGGGTGATCGTCGGCTCGGCCCTGGTCGATGCGGCAGAGAAGGCGGAAGACCCTTCCTCAGCCGCCGGGGATTTCTTGCATCGATTGAGACTGGGATTGGAGAAGCAGCCGGAACAAATGTGAAAATGCGGGAAGGGACCTCCCGCTCAGAATTTCCATGTGGTGTAGCTGGGTAACCAAAGAGATCCGGGACCCGAGCCGTCATTCTCAGGCGCTTCTTAGTTTATGTTCCTATAATCCCAAAGAAGGCTGTAGATGAATGACTCCTCCGGGCGATATTCCCAATCCTCCTCGATCGGCGTTTCCTGAAGCAAGAGGCTGGCGCTTCCTCTTCGAGGACCAGCCAGGCAAGGCAGGGAATCCATCCTATCCCCTGCCGGCGTATTCCGAGTTCATGCCCGCTCCACGCCTGGGCCGGCTTCCATATGGGGAGCTTGAATCCCCCCTGTTTTCCAATTCGGATCCATTTGGCTGGCCCATCCCGGAAGTGGACGAGCAGTACCAGTTGAAACCGGGACTGGAGCGCATCTCCCGCCAGGTCATGGCGCACCTGCTTCGGCTGGGCCGCGGGGAATCCGACAGCCACATCGGGGAACATAACCATCAAAACCTGACCGGAAACCCCTACTGGCCTCCCGAGCTTGCCAGTCGGGCGGGCAGCCTGGCTCACGAACGCTATGTCTGTTTCCTCCCTTTTTCTCTCTCGCCGACCCAAGACGACAAAGGCCGTCTGCTCTGGACCCTTTTTGGGGGCAGCGAGCAGGGGCCGGAGACTGTCTTCTGGAAGGGATTCTTCTCTTCTCCCGGGGAGGAACTGCCGGCCGGGCGATTCTTCAATTTCCTCTCGCAACTTCTCAGCGAAGTATACGGCGAAAGCCCCGCCCATTTTCCGGATCTGCTGGAGGGAGGATTCCGCATCCTGCCATCCGACCAGGAATCCGGCGAAGGCCTGTTGCCTTCCTGGGCAAGGCAATTCCTGATCCACGACGACTCGCCGCTCGACGATATCCGTTATCTTTTGACATTCCGACCGTTCGCGCGCCTCCCCGGGAGCGCAAAGGAACGATACCTGGCAGGCGCACTCCACCTGCTACCCTTCCCCGGAAGCCTGGTCTTCTGGGGCATGCCAACCTACTCCCGTTTAGGGAAACAGCTGCCCCTGGCTGGGCAGATCCCGTTGCTGCGACTGGTCAGCAGGTACGGCGGTCCGGATGGCCTGCGTGTCCCGCAGAGTGGCTGGATGCACGAACCGCACCCGGACCTCGATCCTTCCCAGGTCCGGGCCGAAGTGCTGCAGCACGATTACGTCCGCAGCCACCGTTGGGACCGCCTGCAACGTTTCGAGGACGAGCTGTCGATCAATCCCCGCATCGAAAAGATCGCCAAAGTCCTCTTCAGCACGGACCTGCAGGTCATGGGGCTATACGATAAACCCATGGCCCGCAACTGCCAGTTGTGGACGAAAGACTTCGAGCTTCTCCTGGACGGACCCAACGCCACCCGGGAGGAACTGAAAAAAGCGGAAGCCATCCTCCTGGCTGGGGGACTGTTCGGTTACCGCTTCGTCTTTCCGGCCGCGCGGGTCGGAGGACACGAAGTCTACTGGCACCGTCCGGTGGTAACGTATCTCTCCGCATCCGGGGAGGTAAGCCTGCACCCGAATCCGCCCCTCGGTTACCTGACTGCCTATGCCGTCGGGGCGGCGGACATCCGTCAACCGATCGAACTCTGGCCGCGGCTCCTGGATCGGCCGGCCTATCGATCTGCGCTGGCAGAGTATCATTCGCCGCATGAGCGCTACCGGCACCAGACCTGTCTCAACCTGGTCAGCCTGCTGGATGCCCGGCAGGATCTGGGAGGCGACCCTTTACCAGCCAGCTTCGCCCGCGCCTTGTTGAGATTGCCCAAAGGACTGGGCCTGGAGGAATGGCTGACTTTCCTCCCGGATCCCACCGACGGGTCGATCGGCGCCCTTGTTCGCTCGATCCTGGCGAAAGCGGAAGGCGACCCCGGGCCAGCCGCCTCGTTTACCTACCCGGCCACGGCGACGCGGGCATTCGAGCTGGCCTACTGGAACGACATCCAAAAACTCGCTGAAGGCGAGTACCGCAACAAAGATAATGCAGACTGTGTCCAGGACGACATCTCCCTCAGCCAGGAAACCTGCCAGGTGCGCGACCTAGACCGCCTGGGGGATTACCTGATCTCCCGGCATCGGCAGTCCATCCAGAAAGCCGAGATGGAAGGGAAGGCATTCTGCGGGGAGTTGCCATTCCAGTGGAAGACCGATTTCGATTTTCCACTCTTCGGGGGCTGGAAAAGCAACCAGGAGAACCGCCTGCACGAGCGAAATATTCTGGTCGTTATCCCCGGGAAGAACCGCCGCGAAGCCGTCGTCTTGGCAGACCATTACGATACAGCCTACATGGAGGACCTCTACGACCGCTCACGCGGCGGCAGCGGGGCGCGCCGCTCGGCCGCCGGGGCGGACGACGATTATTCGGCGACGGCGACCCTGCTGCAAGCCGCCCCGATCTACCTGCAGCTCGCCCGTGAAGGCCGGCTCGAACGGGATATCTGGCTGCTCCACCTGACCGGCGAGGAGTTCCCGGCAGATTGCCTGGGAGCCAGGCATTTCTGCCAGCGCCTGGTCGAGAAAGGCTTGCAACTCGATCTGGGCGGATCCACGAAAATCGAATTGAGCGACACCCGCGTCATCGGCGTATATGTCATGGACATGATCGCCCACAACCGGGACGACGACCGGGATATCTTTCAAATCTCCCCGGGGCGCGGAGCCCGGTCGCTGCGGCTGGCCCTGCATGCCCACCAGGCAAACCTGCTCTGGAATACCCTGTCTCGCCAGTGGAACGAAGCCCCCGAAAGAAAATCGGCCCCACCCGCACGACGCAGCCCGGATGGAATCCAGGTGCCGCCGATGGCCCCGTACCCGTCGCTATTCGGAGAAGTCCGGACGAAAGACGATCCGCTCAGCTCACTATACAACACCGACGGGCAGATTTTCTCGGATACCGGGGTGCCGGTCGTCCTTTTCATGGAGAACTACGACATCAACCGGAGTGGATATCACGACAGCCGGGACAATATGGAAAACATCGACCTGGATTACGGAGCGGCCCTGGCCGCCATCGCCATCGAAAGCTGCGCACGCGTGGCGGCGGATGCGCCCATCACGCCAAATTCGAAGGGCTGAAAAGCCAACCGGCTGGACTGCGGATCGGTGGTAAAAATTCGGCGGTGGTTCCAAAACCACCGCCGAAGGTCTCTTTATTTCACTTGCCAGACCTGGACCGTCCCGTCGACGCCGCCTGCGGCCAGCAACGAACCATCCGGTGAGAATGCCGCTGCCCAGACCTCGCTCGTGCTCCCCTGGAAAGTACGGACGACCGTCCAGTTGGAGACATTCCACACGATGACGGTTTTATCCTTGCTCGTCGAGGCGAGCAGGTTTCCGTTCGGTGAAAAGACGAGCGACTCGACCGCATCGGAATGACCGCTCAAGCTAGTCTGCAAGGCGCCTTGAGCATTCAAGATGGAGACCGTACCATCCTGTTCACAAAGCGCCAGGATCTTTCCATCCGGCGACATCGCCATGCAATCCCCATAGCCTGGAATCTTGCCCGTCTGGTCGCCGGTGGCAACATCAAAGGACACAATCCCCTGCAGCGCATCCAAAATCACAAGCTGGGAGCCATCCGGGGTAAACGCCATCACCGGGCCGAGAAATTGACCGCCAAAAAAGCTGGATGGCAGCGTGATTGTTGTTTCCCAGGAAACGGCGCCCGATTTCAGATCCCAGAAACTCACCTGGCCAGTTACGTCGATCGTCGCCAGGGACTGACTGTCCGGGGAAAACAGGACAGAAGCGATCGCCTGCCCCTTCCCTGCCAGTTTCTTTTTCAATGTCCCGCTTGCAGGATCCTGGAGAAGCGTATTCGAATCGTTGCCTCCGGTCGCGATGAGACTCCCATCCGGGGAGAAGGCGACCGCCGGGACCAGGATCATGTTCAGGGCTGAGGAATGTCCGCCGAGGGTCCTTGCCAGCCTCCAGCCGGACAGATCCCATACCCTGGCGCTTCCCTGGTAGACCCCCTCCCAACTTCCGTTGAGCGGGGAGGTCAATCCTATCGCCAGATATTTCCCGTCCGGGGAAAAGGCCAAGCCGGCGATCGGTTTTCCCACGGGTATGGTCGTCCTGTCATGGAGCTGGGTAAGCAGCCAGTCCAGCATCTTCCCGGTGGGAGCATCCCCGTAGCCTGCCCCGGAAGTCATCTTCACGAACGGGGCATCCCCGCCCGTGAAGGTGCTGCTGGCAAACGGGTGTTCATCCGGCCAGGAGACGAGGCGCACCTCCCAAGTCAGGCGGTAGGCCGCCGTTCCGTCGGAGTAGGTATTGAACTGGTGGCGGGTTTCGCGGATGCAGACCACCGTGTGAACCTGGTCTGCCGACGAGGCGATTTGATAGGGGATGGACCCGTCGAAGTGCCAGCCATCGCTCAAATAACCCCGATAGGTCATGAAGATCACCGGCGATCCGCCGGGCCGCGCAACCACAGATGACCGGAATGCCTGGTCACAGGCAGAGGAGGCACTTTCCTCCAAGGTGTCCGGGGAGAGCGTCGGAGTGGGCGCGGACGTCGCAGTATCCGTTGGAAGTGATGTGGAGGTGGGGAGAGGGGTTGGAGTGGGATTCGGTGTAGAGGTCGAAGTCGGGAATGGTTGCACGGCAGCGACCAGCTTATCAAAAATCCGGGAGTTTCCCAATCCCAGCGCGACAGCAAAAATAGCCAATACGAGGCATGCTGCAAGAATTCCTATCAAAAGGGCGGTGTTCTTCCAAATGACCGTCGAGGGACGGCGCGTTTCTGATCGGCCTTCGCGCTCGGCAGGTTCCTGATGAGCTGATGAGGTCGGCTGATATTCAGGTTTTTCTGTTTTCGAAGACTTTATTTCTGTCATGGTCTGATCACTCTCCTCGTGAATTCGATCGTCTATGGCATCGTATTGATTAAACCCCATCCAACTCGATGGATGCTTATATCAAGAAGTTCGAGGATTCTTCCAATGCAATTATCCGTAATCATTATCGTCAAAAAATAATCGGGCCGTTGGACAAGGTCAATAGAAAGTGATTATAACTTCCTCCTTCCCTGCGTAGTAAAATAAATACAAGTTCCTCGCCATGGCATTTTTTGGACGGCATCCGTAGATTAGCTTGAGCCTGGGGGACAAAGATTAGGTGGATCATTCAGGCTTTACTGGTATCCTGTTTTCCATGAACGGCACAATGTAGCAGGAGTCGGGAGAAATGGATACAGACAAGCGAAACGCAATCGGGTCAACCGATCCTGATGATTACTATCGCCATCATTTCGAGCAGTCTCCCGACGGAATCCTGATCGTCGACCGGGATTCCGGGCGCATAACCGATGTCAATCCCGCCCTGCTCGCCATGCTGGGCTATTCGAGGAAAGACCTCCTCGAAAAAATACTTTGGGAGCTGGTTCCCTTCAAGGATGTCGTGGCATCGAAAGCCGCCTTCGAACAAGTCCTGGACCAAGGGGGAAGCCGATCTAAAAAGTATTCGCTGGGAACTTGCACTGGAAGTCCAGTGGACGTGGAGGTGGCATCCAACACCTATGAGGTCGATCGCCGGAAAATGGTCCAATGGAACGTCCGCGACATATCCGGCCGCACGCAGGCAGAAGGGACAATCTGCGAATCGGAACGAAAGCCGGATCGGGTCCCGCAGACCGGAATAGCCAGCTTCCGGGATATCTCCAAACAAGGGAAAAGAGAAAAAGAGCTATCCCAACTCAACCGGATTCTCATCGCATTAAGTAAAAGCAACCAGGCGATGATCCATGCAAAGGACGAGGCCGGATATATGAATGAGGTCTGTCAGATCGTCGTGAAAGACTGCGGGCATGCCATGGTCTGGATTGGCATGGCCGAAGACGATGAAGAGAAGACCGTCCGACCGGCCGCTTACGCCGGCTTCGAAAAAGGCTACCTGGATACGCTAAAGATTACCTGGTCGGACACGGAACGCGGCCATGGCCCCACTGGGACCGCCATCCGGACCGGGAAAGTGTGCATGTGCAAAAATATGCTCACCGATCCAAACTTCAGGCCCTGGCGGGCCGAGGCGGTCAAACGTGGTTATGCTTCCTCGGCAGTTTTTCCACTGGCGGTCGGAGGCAAGCCATTTGGCGCAATCACGATCTACTCCAGGGAAGCCGACGCTTTTCCAGATGATGAAGTCAGGCTTCTGACTGAGCTGGCCAGCGACCTCGCTTATGGAATCAACATGTTTGGATTGCAGGCCGCGCGAGCCCAGGCAGAAGAAGCGCTCGCAAAAAATGAAGTCCGCTATCGTGCTCTTTTCGAAAATGCGCCGCTCGGGATCGGCATGGCAACGCTGGACGGCCGGAATCTGGCCACCAATGAGGCGATGCATCAGCTGCTGGGATATACTCAGGATGAAATTTCCAAGATCAACTTGCGGGATATCTATCGGAATCCGGTGGAACGCGACCGGATCGTCAGGCAGCTTCAAACGAACGGGCGGGTGATCAACGAAAAAGTCGAATTAAATCGCAAGGACGGTACCTCAGTCCCGGTTCACCTCACCGCAGCCAAGTTTCCCTGGGAATCCGGCGAGGCTTTGCTGGCGATCGTCGAGGACATCACCGAACGCGAACGTCTCGAAGAGGTCCGCAATTGGCTGGCATCCTTCCCGGAGCGCAATCCCTCTCCGGTCGTCGAAGTGGACCTGTCCGGGAATGTCTATTACATCAACCCAGCCGCCCGGATCTTATTCCCCGATCTGGAGGTCCGCAAAAAGGAGCATCCCTGGCTGGATGGGCTCGAGCCAATTTTCGATAGTTACATCAAAGGGACCAGGTCGTCGAGCACCCGGGACGTGGAAGTCGGATCCGCCACGTATCAGCAAACCATTTCTTTCATTGCCGAGAACCAGCGCGTTCGGATTTACGCCTTCGACATCACCGACCGCGTAAAAGCCGAAAAAGCGTTGCGCAAGGTGAGGGATGAGCTGGAAGTTCGCGTCCAGGACCGCACACAGGAATTGGAAAAAACCAACGAGCAGTTAAGGGTGGAGATCGCAGAACGCCAACGTCTTGCCCAGAATTTGCATGACGCCGTCAACCAATCGCTCTTCTCTGCCGGCCTGATCGCAGAGGTCATGCCGCGCTTATGGGACCGCGACCAGGCTGCGGCGCGCCACTCCCTGGAGGATTTGCGCCACCTGGTCCGCGGGGCCCAGGCCGAGATGCGCGCCTTGCTTGCCGAGCTGCGCCCATCGGTCCTGACCGAAGCCGACCTGGGAGATCTGCTGCACCAGCTAAGCAACGCCTTTACGGGGAGGGTTAACGTTCCAGTCGCCGTGAACATCGCCGGGGAATGCGTCTTGCCGCCAGATATCCAGGTGACATTCTATCGCCTCTGCCAGGAAGGGCTGACCAATATCGCCAAGCACGCCGAAGCCACCCAGGTCGAGATCGATCTTCAGCGCGAAGCGGAAGCCGTCGAGTTGCATATCCGGGATAACGGTCGTGGTTTCGATGCCAAGCAACCTCCTCCTGGCGGACATTTTGGTCTGACCATGATGCGCGAGCGCGCCGAAGCCGCGGGAATAGACTTAAGCATCCTAAGTCGCCCAACCCAAGGAACAGAAATCATCATCCGCTGGAAGGCGGAGAAAGTCAGTGGAGGAAAATCAGGATGATGGAATCGAAGCCTATTCGTGTCCTTGTGGTGGACGACCATTTGATGGTTCGCCGCGGCCTGGCGACCTTTTTGACGGCGTTCGACGACCTGGAGCTGGTTGGCGAGGCCGGCGGCGGGGAAGCCGCCGTCCGGTTGTGCGGGGAGATCCTCCCGGATGTGATCCTCATGGACATGGTCATGCCGGAGATGGACGGAACGACCGCCACTCGCCTGATTCGGAAAAAGTATCCGCAGGTGCAGGTGCTTGCCCTGACAAGTTTCAAGGAGGACAAGCTGGTCCAGAACGCCTTGCAAGCCGGAGCCATCGGGTATCTGCTCAAGGATGTTTCGGCCTATGAACTGGCCCGGGCAATTCGCGCCGCACATGCCGGCCGCAGCACTCTCTCCCCTGAAGCCGCCGAGGCCTTGGTCCACGCGACCAGTCAGCCCCTGCCGCCGAAGTGCGCCTTGACGGACCGCGAGCAGACCGTTCTGGCCCTGATGGTCGAGGGACTGAACAATACGCAGATCGCTCACAGGCTGGTTGTCAGCCCATCCACCATAAAATCCCATGTCAGCAACATTCTGACCAAGTTGGGTGTCGCCAACCGATCGGAGGCTGTAGTCCTGGCCGTGCGCAACAAGCTTGTCGCCTGATTTTCCTCCCCCAGTTGGGGGAGGTGAAAATTCCCCCGGCCGATGGATGTGGCCGGGGGTCGTTTGTTTTAATATAAGAGTTGTTCGAAATCGTCGATTTCCCTCCGGGAGGGCTTGCCATGATGACACAAGAGGAACAAAGCATATTATTCATGGAATTGTTATCAAAACAAGCCGGCCGGAGAATGCCGGACTCGTCGGAATCCATGAAAGTATCGGGCGAAGATATTCAGAAAAAACTTCATATTCTCGAAAGGACGAATCATCGGCTGCGGGAACAATTGTCCGCTCTGAAAGCAAGGAATGAAGAGTTGGAGACTTACGTGCATACCGTTTCCCATGCCCTTAAGAATCCGCTATCCGTCATCATCGTGACTGCCGAGGCGATTTCCGATATTCCCACCCTGACACCTGAAGAGCTGCAGGATTTCACGGAGCAGATCCAATCGACCGCGTACGAAATGAATGACATCGTCGATAACCTCCTGCTCCTTTCGGAGGTTCGCAAGGCAGATATGCCGGTCGAACCCTTGGACATGGCCAGGATCGTGGCGACGGTGCGCAGTCGATTAAGCAGCATGGTCAAGGAATACCGGGGCCAGATCATCGTCCCAAGAGCCTGGCCTGCTGCAATCGGTTATGCCCCCTGGATCGAAGAAGTATGGGTCAATTACATCAGCAATGCTCTCAAATATGGCGGACAGCCGCCCAGAATAGAATTGGGCGCATCGATCCAGTCGGATGGCATGGTCCGATTCTGGGTGCGGGACAAGGGGCCTGGCATCCTGCCAGAAAACCAGAGCCACTTATTCAATCAATTCACCCAGCTCGGCCAGGTTCACAAACCCGGGCACGGCCTGGGGCTGTCGATCGTACGCCGCATCATCGAAAAATCTGGCGGGCGGGTGGACGTGGAGAGCGCACCCGGAAAGGGCAGTTCGTTTTTCTTCACCCTGCCAGCCCCCCAGCCACCCCTTGAACTTGATTCGAGGAAATGGGATGCAATGCTCCGGGAATCGACCCTGGCCAAAGAGGAGGCCCTGTAAGGCACCCTCTTCGAAATACCAAACCCCAAGGAGAACAACCGCTGAATCGATCAGCCCACCCACCGGTCATTTACTTCCTGCAAAAAACGGAAAATCGCTCGTGAATTTTCCATGCCAATCGTTTTTCATTCATTCAAAGAGGAGGCGTCGAAATGGAAAAAAAGCTGTTTCGGGTGAAAGTGATTTTGTATGTAATGGCTGAAAACGAGTCGGATGCTTGTGTGGCAGCCACCAATGCGCAATTCGATATCTTCGAATGCTCTGCAAGGAAAGCGGAACACGTCGACCCGGGTTGGGAGGAAGCAGTCCCTTACAACTCGACCGACGATCGCACCTGCGCAGAAGTTTTTGCAAGCCAACAGCAGGTCATCCATAAATCCATTCCTCTTCCCGCCATCATGGATTCAGGTCGAGCGAACGTTCGGCCCTTTACGGCAGCGCCGTACCTCCGTTCCTAACCAATCTCCATTCGGCTCATCTGCTCCCATCCTGAGGGAAGAAACCGGGGCGCGTTGATAAAAGGATTCTAGAATGGTGCGTGCCTTTATCGCCGATTCCTTGCCTGGAGAACGCTCCGCCCTGAGATTGCTATTGCAGGATCTCAAAATGCAGGTTATCGGTGAAGCCCCCGACTGGATGAGCGCGCTGGAATTTGCCCCCGAATGCCGGCCGAACCTGCTCCTGGTCGACCGGAGTTTGCTCCCCGCTAATCCCAGTCCTGCGATCTCTGCATTCAGGGCAGCCTGCCCGAATCCGGTCGTCATCATCCTTATCGCCCAACTGGATCCGCAAAAACAACCCGCCCTCTGGTTCGGCGCAGACGCATTCATCAGCAAGAACGAACCGCCCGATCGCGTCGCCCAACGATTATTGGACGCGACGAAGGGGATATCGATCGATCACCATCCAAATTCTGCCGCTTCGAGATGAGTCATCCCAATGGAGCACTGTACCGCCCAATGGCGGAATCGGCGGGTCCGTGTAAATAGACGGGTCATGCCTTGGCGGGTTTCGGCTTTCGCTTGGGTTTCCCTGAAGAGACTGGCGGGGGCAGCGGTGTCTGAGTGAAGTCGAAACAATCGCCCATGTCATCGGAGGCGGCGTCACGCTCGTTGAGCGGCGCCAACCCAAAGGTCGTCTCGCAGAAACGGACCAGACTCACATGCGAGTGGAAAACATGGGAGAGAGTTCCCTTCCTGGCATAAGGGCTCAACACCAGGCAGCCCACCCGCGGACCGTAACTGAATTGGGTATTCAGATAAGCGATCCCGGCCGGCCCCCCGCCCGTCCAGTTATCCTTGAAGGGTGGGGCGACGTGATCGAACCAGCCGCCCCAATCGTCCCACGTAATAAATATGGCCGAGCTGCCCCAAAAGGCGCTGCCTGCCAGGCTCCGGACGCGATCGACAGTCCATTGCATTCCGACCTTCACGACAGGTTTCCCGGCTTGATTTCCATAGGGAGGATGTTCGCTGTACTCCGAAGGGCCGTAGACCCAGGAGACGTTCGGAAGGTTCCCGGCTGCGACATCCCGGTCGAACTGGGTCCAGGAAACGATCTGGCTGCTGCCCTTTAATGCGGTGATGTGTGAAAAATAGTTGAAAGCGGGATCCCCATAGCTTTTCCACGTCAGCCCCGACCTGGCCAGACTCGCCGGCAGCGAGGGGAGGTCGAAAGGCGGCTGAGGCTGGTACGTGCGGTGGGGGCTGGCATTGTCGATGATCGGGGAGCTGGCTGCGATCAACATCAGGTGATTCGGTTCCGATTGGCTGGCGATTTCCGAATAGAAATTGTCGCACAAGGTGAACTGCCGGGCATAGGCAAAATAATCCGGGATATCCGCCTCCAGGTATTGCGAGCGGACGGCTCCACTGGCGCGATTCAGCCAGGCGGCATGATCGTGAGGCGGATCGCTGACCGGCGGGTCAGGGGCGTGGGCCAGCCCTCCGATCCCGTTTGCCCCCGGGAAGCTGCCGAAATAGTTGTCAAAGGTATGGTTTTCCTTGACGATGATCACCACATGTTGGATTGGGTTTTGAGGGGACATTGGACCTCCGGGCTACCCGTGAATACCTTGTCAAGACTATAGGCGGAGAACGGTAATCAGACCGCTTTTGTCAAGTTTATTTCAACCTGGCTGTCACTCCAATGCCCCCCAGGTACCGGCGGTACTTTAGATCCTCAGTCCAATTGGTGATGCCCCTGCTCGAAAATCACATCCATGACACATTTGCTGCAGTCAAACTTCAGCCTGAGCCTGCCTCCCTGCTCGTCCACCAGCGTCAGTGGTTCCGGCAAGGTGTGGCCCTTCCCTTCACGCGGACAGGCATCCAGCTGGTATTTAATGCAATATTTGGCCGTCATCACCTTGCGTTCGTGCAAATCCAGGCCGCTTTCGGCGGCAGGTTCGATCTTCATGACGCCGTGCCGACGATAAAAAGTCATTGCCTTTTCATTCAAAGCATTGCCCAAATAGGTAAGTTCAGTCTCAGGATAGGGGAAGGCATTGGGGATGATCCCGCCGCCGACGCTCGGCCTCCCGGTGGCGCGGGCAGCCTGAAGGCTTTCCACCGCTCCCCGCCGCAGCTCGTTCCACCCGGAGGCAGGGAGGAAGGGAACGGGATGGATCAATACCTGGATTTTATTGCAGGCAAATTCGGTCTCGCCAAGTTTGTCGAGCTGCTTTTCGATCGTTTGGCGCGCCTGCTCCGGCTTTTCGGCCGGCTGATGGGTGTAATCCTTTTCGAAAGAACCCGTCACACCATCTTCGTCGCTGATTTCGAGCCGGTAGCCGGTGGGGATCTCCATCAAGCACATTTCGACGTCAATCTTGCGCGTCGTCCTGCTCCGCTCCAACCGATCCATGAACGCCTTGTCGTGGTTTCGGCACAGCGCCAGGCTAGGTCGAATACCGTCCATTTTGGCGGGAGTGATCCAATCGCCATCGACCTGGTTGACGAAGGTTCCGGTCAACTCTTTATCAGGGGTGAAAAAACTCAGGCCATCACCGGTATGCAGGTCTACAGGCCTGTCAAGGCGGAAGGAGGTCCGAGTCACGGCTTCGACCTGCCCAATCTCCTCGCCGGCCATTTTGGGAGTATCCAACACCCCAATTTTGGACCGCCGGCCCGTTACAAAGGAATCGGTGTAACCCCGGTTGAAGGTTTTCTCCGGGTTCGGGTCGAAATCCAGATTGACGTGCCCGGACGAGCTTTTCGGTTCGCCGAGCTTATCCAACGCCTTACGGTAGTGGCTGACGACGTTCGTCACGTAATTCTTGTCTTTCAGCCGGCCCTCGATTTTGAAGGATGTGACTCCCGCCTCGACCAGCTCGCCCAGGTGCTCGCTCAGGTTCAGGTCGCGGATGGAAAGCAGGTGGCGATTCTGCAGAAGGATCCGGCCGCTCCCGTCCACCAGAGAGTAGGCCAGGCGACAAGGCTGGGCGCACTGCCCACGATTGCCGCTGCGCCTGCCAAGCGCGTAGCTCAGGTAACACTGCCCACTATAAGAGACACACAAGGCGCCATGGACGAAAGTTTCCAGCTCGAGGCTGGTCTGCTGGCGGATCTCACGAATCTGCTCGAGGCTGAGTTCGCGGGCCAGGATGGCCCGCCGGAAGCCGACTTTTTCCAGGAAGGCCACGCGGGCAGGAGTGTGGTTGTGCATTTGGGTGCTGGCGAAGAGGGGAATGGGCGGCAGGTCGCACTCCAGGAGGCCTACATCCTGAATGATGAGCGCGTCGGCTCCGCTCTCATAGACCTGCCGGATAAGTTTCAACGCTTCGGGGATTTCCGCATCATGCAGCAAGGTATTGACCACCACATAGACCCTTGCCCAGTATTTATGGGCATGACGGATCAGCCTATGGATGTCCGTAAGTGGATTCCCGGCAGCCTCGCGCGCGCCAAAGCGGGATGCGCCAATATACACCGCATCTGCGCCGCAGTTGATGGCAGCCAGGCCGGTTTCCAGGTCTTTCGCGGGGGAAAGCAATTCGAGTGCCACGGCCGGATTTTATCACGAGGAGAGAACCTTGGGTCACCAGACCAGACTGGGTCGGTCGCTCTCGTTCGACGAATAGGAGAAGCACCGGCGAGGGATTTTGCGATCATGATAGAAAAAAGCCGGCGCACGGCCGGCCCGATTTTTATCCTGAAACCACCTCTCACTCGACTTACATGTACCACAATTGTACTTCGTCTCATATAGCACTACTTCAGTCATTTTGCTTTAATGAAAAGGTAAGGGTTATTCTTTACTCAAGAACAGTGTTCCCAAATATTACGCATCCAATCCGGACAATGGGAGGAGGTGACAGGCTCGAAGCATACCCTCGATCGAACACTCCAAATGGCCTTGGCGAAAAGGCCAGGCCTGAGCAAACCTTATTCGTGCAATTTCCATGGGAGAATGTTGTATGAATAAATATCCGTCAAGCAAGATATTCGCAGGCTTGGCAGTCATCAGTATCAGCCTGCTGGTGATCGCCCTGGCGGTTGCGCCGACGCTGAACGCGAGCGCCAAACCCGCCAGCGCGCTGGGAGCCTGGACTCTGCAGTGGTCGGACGAATTCAACGGCTCGGGCGCGGTCAGCGGAAGCAACTGGATCTACGACACCGGCCACGGATACGGCTGCAGCAGCTGTGGCAACTGGGGAACCGGCGAGGTCGAGAGTATGAGCACCAGCACCGCCAACGTCAACCAAACCGGCGGTCACCTGGCCATTACTCCGTTGCGGGATGGTTCCGGGAATTGGACGTCGGGCCGCATTGAGACGCAGCGGACCGATTTCCAGCCTCCAGCCGGAGGCGCGATGGCCATCGAGGCATCCATCCAACAGCCCAATGTCAGCGGTGCTGCCGCCGCGGGGTATTGGCCAGCCTTCTGGGCATTAGGCTCACCCTTCCGCGGCGTCTATACGAACTGGCCGAGCATCGGTGAGATCGACATCCTGGAGGACATCAACGGCCTGAGCTCGGTCTTCGGGACGCTCCATTGCGGCACCAGCCCGGGCGGACCGTGCAATGAGACCACCGGGATCGGCAGCGGACAGCATGCCTGCCCGGGCTGCCAGACAGGCTACCACACCTACCGCTTCGAGTTCGACAAGAGCGTCTCGCCTCAACAGATGCGCTGGTATCTGGACGGCGTCCAATACTTCACTGTCAACTCAAACCAGGTGGATGCAACCACCTGGAGCAATGCCACCAACCACGGCTTCTTTATCATCTTCGATGTTGCCATGGGCGGCGGTTTCCCGGCCGCATTTGGCGGCGGCCCCACCAGCTCGACGGCCTCCGGTGTGCCGATGAACGTGGACTACGTTCGCGTCTACTATGCAAACCAGGCCACCTCTGCCACAGCCACTCGCACAGCGACCGCCGGCGGCCCAACCCCGACGAGAACCGCCACCCCAAGCGGATCGACTTGCACCAACAACACCGGGAGCGAGTATACCTATGGTGTGAGCAACGCCGGTACGACGGCAGCCTTGGTGTGCTTCAAACCCTCCGGTTTCACGGCCGGTTATGTGATCCTGCATTACATCCGGCCGGGCCTGTCACAGCAAAATCTGCAAATGATCTATAACTCGAGTACCGCCCGCTGGGAGTATACGGTCAACGGGATCAGCTCGGGTCAGACTCTGCAGTACCAATACACTTACCAAAAGAACGGGCTGCAGTACGATACCGCCTGGTTCTCGTGGGTAAAGCCGTAATAAAATGAATTCGAGCGGGTGAAGGGTTACGAAACCAGGGGCCGTCCGTAGACAGCCCCTGGTTGATTTCTAAAAGCCTCTCGACTGGTTGGGGGGGACAACCAATCATAGAGGCAAGATCATTATATTCGCCGAACATGAAAATAATATGAATAATTCGCGGGCCAGGGAAACCCACTAATCATTCAACCCCTTGCCATCGAGAATTTGCGGCATCCATTTCTCGATCCTCGACTCCCGGGTCTTGGATTGTTTGGGTGCGGAAAAATAAAGAATGTATGCTCTTTGCCGTCCCGGTGTCAATGCCTCAAAAGCTTCCTGCAAGCCAGGAACTTCCTCTAGCTTATTTATCAATTCCTCAGGGACGGTGAATTCTGTGGTCTTTTTATAATTGATGGTCAAACCAGTTTTTTCCACTTCGATGGCTTCAGAAATATAGGCTTTCAGGGTGGATTCCATCTGAGCGATTTCCCGAACATTGGTGAACCGAATCTGGCGCGCCGCCTGCACGTTCTCCGTTTGTTGGACGAGAACACCACTGGCGTCCCTAAGCAGGGCGCCTTTGACGAATAAAATCGCGCAGTATTCCTTGAACATGTGAATTAAAACAATATTGCTGTTCTGAAACGTGTAACAAGGAACGCCCCACTTCAACTCTTCGGTCAACTGGCAGGCGAGGACGATCGTTCTCAATTTCTTGATCTCTTCCTGCCACTTTTCGGCTTTATTGAAATAGAAATCCACCTTTGGATTCGTTTCACTCATTGTCATAATAGATTAACTCCCGACGTGACATCGTAAATGATGTGAGCGATTGGTCGATGAAGAATAGCATAATAAGTTTACAGGGAATGAAAATCGCACCCTGGCCGGACCGGAACCGTTCGCCCCGGCCGGCGATTCCGCCTGGGACAGGGCCCCAGCCGCGGGCTTCATCCTCAGCTCACCGCTTTCTTCACGAGTGCGACGATCTTTGCCTCTTCGGCGGCAGTCAACTCCTTCAGCGCGAAAGCGACCGGCCACAGGGCGCCTTCGTCGAGGTTCGCCTTGTCGCTGAAGCCAATCGTCGCGTACCTCATCTTGAACTTTTGCGCGCATTGAAAGTGGCAGATGACGTTGCCATCCTTGGCATACGCGGGCATTCCATACCAGGTTTTCGGCGAGAGGGCCGGCGCGCTGGTCGTGATGATCGCGTGCAGCCGCCCCGCCATGGCGCGATCCGGTTCCGGCATCGCAGCGATCGCCGCAAGCACGGCATTCTCGCCTTGCGCCCTATCTGCGTTCGCGCGCGCTTCTGCTTTAAGCTCTTGGGCGCGCGCTTTCATCGCGGCCTTTTCCCCATCCGTGAATCCCTTGGACGTCTTGCCGCTCGAGGCGGATTTCTGCGCGGCTTTCTGGGTGTCGCTGTCTTTGTTCATGAAAACCTCCTTACCACATAAATTGCCGGATTACGGCTTATTTTTGCATTCTATCTTAACGTGAAATGAAAATGGATCGAAATGACAGATGACGTCCCTTTTCTAATCAGGAACTCATAATTTAGCCTATAGAAACATCGATCCCCCAAGTCGAAAAACATTGCGGTCTCCGGTCCGAGGCTATTTCTCGGAACCGAAGACCGAATTCCAGCTTAATGACGGGCCCTTGTCAGATAGCGCCCAGCTTTATTCGAAAGCTTGACGATCTGTGGACGATCGATTTTATAATGACTTTTTGGATCGTCTCTCGAGTACATACTTTACAGAAGGGCTGACCGCCTTATCCGTGCGGTGAATACAGCCGTACCAACAGCAAGGTCGGCGCATGCCCTCCTTGAGTTCCGTGCGCACCCTTTCAACGTGCTCCCTTCGGGTTTCCGGTTTTTTAACGGAGATCGCCCAGCATATCCATTCATTGCGCGCCAGAGGCGTAAGATCCTCCCATGCCGCCAGCGCCTCCGCGTCAGAAGCGAGGGTTTTCCGTAAGTCATCTGGCAATTCGTGGACAACACCACCGGAGATTTCTTTTTTGGTCGTAGCCATAAGTCAATCCTAACACCAAATGACCCTCTCTCGCAAGGCCAGGCGGGCTGCGGACGACCGCCCCGCGAAAGCCAGTTCGGCCAAACTGATTGGCCTCGGAGCCCCTGCCTAGCCTGTCCCAGTGGAATCACATGAGCCGGGGTTCCACGCCCGGCCCAGGTGACAAGGAGGAGAAAAGGAAGTTACTCATTGGCATCATACCATCCCCGCCCGGACAATGCTTGACGCTTGCGATGCGACCGCGCTACGTCTCCCCTACTCCGGGCAACCGCCCTCGAATCCCACATCGCAGGCGGTTGCGCTTCCAGTTCTCTTCCGAAGGCCGAATCTCGGCCGATAGGCCTTGAGAAGGCGTCTGAGCTGCCGCGCCGAAGGCGGTCAGCTCACCGCTTTCTTTACCAGGTCGCGGATCCTTACCTCCTCGGCAGCGGTCAACCCCTTCAACGCGTAACGGGTCGGCCACATGACGCCCTCATCGAGGTTCGCCGCATCGCTGAAGCCGAACTCCGAGTACCTCGTGTTGAACTTCTCGGCGTATTGGAAAAAACAGATGATCTTGCCGTCCCTGGCGTACGCCGGGAAACCGTACCAGGTTTTCGGCATGAGAGCCGGCGCGGTGTCTTTGATGATCTCATGCAGCCGCCCGGCGATGGAGCGGTCCGGCTCCTTCAACGCGGCGATTGCCGCAAGCACGGCCTTTTCGCCTTCCTCCCTGTCCTTGGAGGCGCGCGCTTCCGCCTTCAGCTCCTGGGTGCGAGCCTTCATCGCAGCTTTTTCCTCGTTCGTGAATCCAGTGGATTTCTTTGTGGTGTTGGTACCTGTGCTCATGAAAATCTCCTTATGGCTAATGTTTCCGGTAAGATCCTTGCACGTCCGTACAATCCGTGCAAGCGAAATATAGATTTGTTACTGGGTGCTCACGCGTCCTGAAGAAGCCCGATGATGTTCCCGTCGGCGTCTCTGACGCTTGCGACCAACCTTCCGCCGCCGACATCGGTTATCTTCCGCAAGGTTTGCGAGCCGGCCTCCTGGAGGGATTGCAGGCTTTGCTGGATGTCATCGACATGATAGAAGGCCGTCATTCCGGCTTCGGGGCTGTTCGGGACCAAGCCAATATCCTGGTCCCCGACCTTGAAGCCAATATAGTATGGCTGGTCCCCATACGGATCGACGCCCAGGAGAGTGCGGAATTGCTCCTTCGCCCGGGCCATGTCCTTGACAGGATAGATGATCGTTTTGACGCCTTTGTTCATATGAAACTCCTTTACTTGTAAATTCTACCATTTAGTTATATAATAAAGATACTCTAAAATCAAGCTATTGTCAAGAGGCATGGATATGGCAGACCCCCAAAAGATCGACCTGATCATCCGTACCAATGTGGCGGCCAGGGAGTATGGCATCCAGATGACGTTGTATCGCAATATCATTTTCGAAAAACTGGGCGTCAATGGGACCGACATGGAATGTCTTGGCTATTTGTTATCCAAACGCATTTCCACCCCCACCGAGCTTGCCAAATATACCGGCCTCAGTTCCGGCGCGACGACCGCGATGCTCGATCGGCTCGAAAAGGAAGGGTTTATCGAACGCCGCCCCAACCCGGATGACCGCCGCGGCACGCTCATCGCCCTCGCAGAATCGGGAGCGGACAGGGTGGCCCGCTGGTATGCGCCAGTGGGAAAAGCGCAAGAACGGCTCATTTCAAATTACCCGGAAGAAGAGTTGCAATTGATCGCGAGCTTCTTCGAAAGCTACGCAAAAATATGGGAGCAAGAACGCGAGAAGCTCCAAGAGTCATAAAGCAGCAAGATAAAGATTAGCCTCTATTTAGGCCCCCGCGCTCCCGGGTTTATAATTGCATCGGGTTGGGTCCAGCGGTCGAAATGCGAAGAGGAATATCGACAATTCACGCGGTCATTGGGATGGAGAACTCTGTCATGCAAAAACCCCTTGGAAAATGAAGCCTGTAGTGTC
>Ga0335069_10003773_pt1 | contig 22725 bp, 27 predicted proteins | sample Lox_Sample_11_FD_206714 | JGI IMG/M metagenome (GOLD analysis project Ga0335069, IMG submission 206714) | Soil microbial communities from Loxahatchee National Wildlife Refuge, Florida, United States - Lox_Sample_1.1 | ecosystem: Environmental > Terrestrial > Soil > Wetlands | place: USA... | reverse complement strand
AAGTTGACCTTACTCCGGGAGACGATTCCTCAACATTCCTTCATCCAGCACCCAATGGCTGGCCCTTTGCTGGTTCCGAACGGCCAGTTCTTCGATCGCATCATTCCGCAGATTGACCGCTATGTTGTCAGGAAACCGGTAGCGCAGGCGGTAGCGGTAGAGGATTTCTACATTGATCCCAACTGCCCATCCCCCAATCCGCAGGAAGGCGGATATTGCGCTACTCGGAATCTCTACTCGATTGAATACCTGAAGCAGATCATGGGCGGTGATCATTCCCGCGAACTTGGGTTCAATCTTCCACCCGACATCGTTCTGAAGCAGTTGGCAACCTACAAATCGACTTCGATGGGAGACACAGACAAACAGTATGCCGAAGCCTATCGTGGTATGCAGTACCAGCCCTCCATTGACCAGTCTGTCGATCCCAACTTGGCACGAGTTGAAGTTATTCGGTACTTTCGGAAAAACCGTATCGTATGGATGCTGGGAAGAAAATGGTGTGCTTACAATCAGCCGAATGAGTACGGAATCCTGCCATTCCTCAACTGCTGTGGGGTCGATCTCCCTGGTAGATTCTACGGGATTTCCTATTCCGATCTATTAGAGGGCGATCAGAAGGTCATTGCTTCCATTCTTGAAGCTCGGTTGGATGAACTGTCCATGATGATCCACCCGCCGCTTTTGAGGAAGTCCGGCTCGATTACCAAAATGAGCACCTACCGGAAACTCCGTCCCGGAGTGGAGTGGGAAGTCGATACCGACGGGAAAGTGACCGATGCCGTGGCTTGGATGCCAATGGCTAACGTTACTGCTCAAGCCATCACGGAAGTACAGGCAGCCGAGAACCGAAGCCAGAAAACTACGGGAATCACGGACTTGGTAGCCTTGGGAGCACCTGGCGGACAGGGAAACTCTGCTAACCGAACTGCAACGGGTATCAGGACGCAGCAGAATGCTACCGCCGGCAGAATCAAGTATGCCGTCGTTAACTTTGAGGACCAGGTTCTGCAGCCATTCCTCTACATCATGCACGGGATGAATAAACGGTTCTCGAATCCCAACGAGGCCATGAAGATTCTCGGCCAGGATGGGCAGTTGCTGGAATTCGATCCGCTGGACGTTATCAACGCGGACGTGCACTTTCAGATGCTCGGTTCCACGAAGATGAAGACCAAAGAAGCTCTTGCTGGTGGTGGGTTGCAGTTCCTGATTGAAGGCATTCTCAACCCACAGGTGCTGCAGATGGCAGCCCAGCAGGGATTAAAGCCCGACTTCAATACCATTGTGGGACTATTCTCCGATGCTCTCGGTATGCCATATCGCGCGCTCTACACCCAGATGACTCCACAGGAGATGCAGGCACTCAAGCAGCCTTCGCCAGACCAGATGTTGCGGGCGCAGATGCAGCAACAGAGAACACAGGCACAAAGCCAGTTGGCCGATCAGAACGCTGACACGGAATTGTTGAAGGTCATGCTGCAGCAGATTCTCAAGAATCCCGAAGTGGTTTTGTCGCTCTTGGAAGCGGAGGGTCTGGATAATCCGCTGAAACTGATGCAATCGAACCTGAAAATGCAGACACAGAGAAGGCCGCAGTGATTGAATTTCGGCAGAACCCGACGCAGGAAGAAGCCAAGTTTCTCCGCGAGTCGCAGTGGATTATTGCGATGGCAAAGGGTCCAGGCTGGACGCTCCTGAAAGCGGAGATGGAGCGCATGGTTGCTCAGGTCAGGGATCTGGCGGAAGGTTCTGAATCGAGCGATCCCAAGGTCAATGAAGGCTTGCGGTTGCGGGTTAAGATGCTGAAAGCCGCTGTCCGCGACATCGTGGGCTGGGTAGAAACTCAGGAAGCCAAGCAAAAGCAGTTAGTTGAGCAGTTAAACTCGGAACCCGATCCCGAATCGTTCTTGCAACGCATTGGGGATGAATTTGAGGAGATGAATGAGCACGAATCCAACTACGCCTAGCCTGGAAGACCTCCGGGCTGCAGCACAAGCGCCAGAGACACCGCCAGCGACCCCGGCACAACCAACCGTAACCGAAATCGACGGCATCAAGTACGGCAAGAACGCAGAAGGGAAACTGTTTGCGGAACTGCCTACGGGAGCCAAGTATCTAGGCGACAACGAGCAGCAGTTAGCGATCAACATCGCCAAGGGTAAGGTTGAAGCCGATCGGACCATTCAGTCGCTCAAGCAGCCTCCTCCGCAAGAACTTCCCGCGCTTGCTCCTGAGATTGCCCAAGCCCGTGAGTATCTCCTAAATGAGACTGCGGCAGCTCTCGGTTTCAGCAGCGGTCAGGAACTCAAGCAGTATGTAGGAGTTACCGGGCAGATCACCCAGCAACAGATGAACGAGCAGATTGCTACAGGTTTTCAGAACCTTTGCCCTGATTTCCCGGAAACGGAACAGAACATTGACGCCCTGCTAGGGATTCAGGAACAGTACGGGTTCCCGCAGACGCCGCAGGGACTAAGGGCGGCTCATCTGATTGCCGTGCAGGAAGGGAAGTACCAGCCTTTGACGCAGGATCAGATACAGCAGCAGAGGATGCAGGCTTTGGGGATTACTCCGCAACAGGTTGCTCCCAAGATGCCCGCGCCCATGCTTCCCGGCTCGGCTCCCGTGCAGAAGGACGTTCCGTTCAATCCTTACGACCGCAGCGTCCCACTGGACAAGATCAGAGCGTGGGCTGAACAGAAGTGAAACTCGATGTCTACTGGTGTTCATGTCCGCAGACGAAGGAGCGCGAAGAAATTGCTATTCGCACATTGGAGTGGTGGAACAAGCGAGATGTCATCCTGCACATCACCACTCCCCGGGCCATCTCGTGCTCCCTGTTGGACTTTAATCTGCATCGGAGGATTTACGCCGAGACCTATTCTGAGTCCGATCCCTACATCGTTACCGACGATGACTGCATTCCCGACATTTACGACTTTGCACCAGCAGTTGACGTTCTTCTCCACCACCCTGAGTTTTCAATTCTGTCGTGGTGGCCGGAAAATGCCAACATCGAGAAGTGGACAGAAATAAAGTCATACGAAGACTCGCAAGTGCTTGAGCACGTATCGGTTGGAGGAATAAGGATGTGCCGAAAAGGACACATCGTACATTGGCCGGAAGCGGATTCACCGGGATATGACCGGACTCAGGCTGATGAGATCCGACGCAGAGGAAGGAAGGTCGGATTCTTCAAGGAGTTTTCGATGCTGCATCTCGGCGAAGGGAAATCAGAAATTTGGAAGCAATCGAGCAGGAAACGCCAATCCGTATCCCTATCAGTGCGTTAGCTTTGGAGTATCAGGCTATGCCGGATGTGGAATTCAAATGGATGCAGGGTGGAGGAGAAGCGAGACCTTGGCTTTGTCCCATCTACGGACCATCGGCTGAGTTGGAGATCCTGGACCTGTTATTTTCCTTGGTTCGGCTGGTTCGTCCTAAGTTAATTGTCGAAACCGGATGTCATAGAGGAATTGGGACTTTTGCTTTGGGTAGAGCAGCGAGAGAGGTCAATGCTAGAGTAATAAGCTGTGATATTGATCCTGCGCTCATTGTTGTGGCCGAGAATCGCTGCTGTGGTCTCCCTGTTGAGATACGGCTATGTCGGGCCGAAGATTTATCGGAAGTAGAGCGGGCAGATTTCCTCTTTCTTGACGGTTCTGAGGACTCTCGTATCGAATGTGTTCCCAGGATGAAGTCAGGAGCCTTAGCGTTGATGCACGACACGAGGCAGGAGCCATTCTTGAGGGATGCCTTCAAGGGTTTAGGTTCAGCAGTCCATCTCGAAAGCTGGCGAGGAGCGACCCTCTTCTCCAGAATTAGGGATTGACAAATTTTGTTATTCGGTACTACCTTGTGTGCAAGCAGAGACCCTGCTGAAACATAAGTCATCGTTTCGCCACGGATGACCTCCAACGGGCGACGGACAGCATCTCCGAATTACTGATGCACTCGGTTTGCCAAGACCGACCGTCCAACGCAAATAACACAAACTAAATAACTTGGAGAAGTCATCATGCCATATCAGCCAGCTGGCAACCAGGTAGGGACACCCACACTACGCGAGCAAGCAACAGTATATTACGACCGAAGAGGTCTTGATAAACTGATGGCGATGCTCCGGTTTGTGCAGGTCTGTGAACCTCGCCCGTTGCCGAAGAGTGCAGGCCGAACCATCCAGTTCTACCGCTTCACGGTGGCAACAGCGAACACCAATCCAGCGGTAGACGGTGTGGTTGGCACCCCGATTCCTCTCGACTCGCAGACGGTCTCTGCGACGGTAGAGGAGTACAACGATTTCACCAGCAGCTCGCAGTTGCTTGAAGACACCGACATCGCGCAGTTTGTCGATGAGATGGTGGACTTTATGAGCTACCGCGCTGCCCTGACCAACGATACGCTCGCCCGTGTAGAGATTGATTCGAACTCCTCGGCGCAGGTTTCGACGATTGGAGCCTTTGCGTCGGTTTCCGATCTTCGCGCCAATGTCTCTCGCCTGAAGGCATTGAACATCATGCCATCAATGGACCAGGAGTGGACCACGATCGTTCACCCGTACCACGAGTACGACATCTGCTCGGACAACACGGTTGGCGGTTTCATTGACATTATGAAATACGCCCAGCCGGGGAACTTCCTGAATGGAGAAATCGGGAAGGTAGCAGGTTGCCGTCTGGTCTCTACGACCAACGTTGGAACGTCAGGATCGGCTCCAACCACCCTCTACAATATGTACATCTTCGGTAAGGGTGGAGTCGGAGCAGTCGATCTGAGCGGCTCTGGTCCGTCGCAAAACATCAGCGATCCCAAGAACCAGCGGTTCCAGACATTCGTGACCAAGGGTGGTCCTTCAGCAGTTGATCCAGCGGGAACCATTGGAACCTACGTGGCTTACCGCTATGTCACTGCGTATAAGACGCTCTACACCTCTAACGATCAATACCGCTTCCGCATCGTTCAGGCGGATGTGCAGCTCGTATAAGCGCCGGTGGCGCGGCGGTGAACCGCGCCTGATTACCCGTGCTGGCGGTGAACCAGCAAGGAGAATTTGATGGCGAATACAAACACAATCTACACAGCGAGAGCGGCTGCAAGCCTGTCGAATCCCACTGCTGCCTCGACTTTTGTTTTGTCGAGCAACAGTGCAAAAGCGGCATCGGTTTACTTCCCCGTTCTTCCTAGCTACGTCACGAGCGCGTGGTTCCGTTTTCGTGCTCGCGGTCGGGCTACAACCGTAGGCTCCCATAACGTTACTCCCAAGGTTGATTACGGAGTCAGCGTCACGGCCGGCTCAAACACTGCCATTGCTGCCGCAACAGCGCGTGCCGTAGCCACTACGACAGCAGCATGGATTATCGAGGGTTTGCTGTATTGGGACTCTACTTCCAAAACTCTGAAAGGTAGCTTTAGCGCCGAGAACGGTTCGACGGCAGTGTTGGACAGTACAGCGGCGACCACCACGGTTACGAGCGTCGATCTCACTACTGCCGGCCTTGGCCTGACGGTAGAGATCACGATTGCCACTGGCGGCGGAGACATCGGATACCTCGATGAGTTGAGTCTGGAGGCCATGTAATGCCACACAGCAATGCAGCATCTCCGGTAATCAAGAATGCATGGCTGACGGTAACGGCGGCTGCGGCTACCGCTACCAGTTCGGCTTTGTCGCTCCCGATCGCAGATACTTATGCGATCTGGGTAATCGTATCGGCTGCCACAGGAACCACTCCGACCTGCGACATCGTGCTGCAAACCAGTTACGATGGCGGGACTACCTACGTTGACCTCCCTCTTCGCTACACGCAGAAAACTGCCGCAGCGTCAGAGGTTCTGGTATTCAAGAACGGCCTTGGGAATAACGAGGTTGCGCTTGGTCAGGTAGTCGCGGATACGGGCGGCCAGGTAGCGAAGAACTGCGTATTTGACTGGCGGTATATCAAGGTCAAGTACACCATCGGCGGCACCAATCCCTCGTTTACCTTCACCATGCAGGTTCTGGGAACTCCGTCGAACTGGAACACAGGAAGCTAATCATGTTGATCCTCTCTCCTGAGGACTTGGAAAGGGGGCGCGCTACCGTAGGCGTCCCCTCTTTAACCCCAGAAAAACGCGCAGGCATTTCCTATCGCCAGCGGCAAGCGCACAAGCGCGATGGCTTGATTGCTGATGCGGAAGGGAAGAAAAAGTCCGCTGCGGCCAATGATGGAAGCCGACCGCGCACGCTCAAGGACGCCTCGGGATGGTGGCTGGATACCGATGAATTCATGCGTCGGATCTGTCGCCTGACCAAGGTTCTGCATTTTGCTCCCACGCAGGGATTCAAGGACCGTATCTCCATCTACCGAGTGACGAACGATCCTGAAAATCCAATGATTTATGTAGGAGCAGTGCACAAGGACAAGATTCCTGAGTTTTCGATTTTCGACAAGGAAAAGCATTCAGTCAAATACATGGGATGGAGAACTGTGCTGCTTCGTCTCATCACTTCCAAGATCATCACCCAGGCGGCGGTGGAGACCACCTTCGGCCCTCCTCGCGCAAGCTCAAAGAACTGGCATCAACTCTTCAGTTGGTAGGCAAATGCTATCCCAAGAAACGCAGGATTTACTGGAACTCGTCTTGCAGAAGATCGCGGATGAAGGCTACAACGTGGCTGGATTTTATATGTCATCCAATCCACCCGACTTCGTTGACTTCGCGGTGCCCGAACGTTCTCGCTCCCATATGGTAGAGATGTGCGAGACGTGGCTATCGCTCCTCAAGGATCATTCCATCCGACAGGAAAAGATAAAACCGAAATCAGTCATTTACCAAGCATAGGAGAGATATGGCAAAAGAACCAGAGCAGTTACCAGCAAGTTTCACGATTCAGGACATTCTCGCGCTGATGCAGCGCATGAATGAGGACTCCGACAATCGCATGATGAAAGCGATCTCGGAGATGAAGAAGCCGACGGCGGCAGAGCAGAAGAAACTTGACGATGAAGAGAAGCGTCTTGCCCGCCAGCGCGAGATACGCCGCTCGGAGATGATCATCGAGGAGAAATCCCGTCTCGGAGCGCAGCAAGCCTGTATGCACAAAAAGAAGTCTCGCACGGGATCTTTTGTCTCAGCTTGGGGCGGACAGGTCAACTCCGATGGCTATTGGCATCCAGTCTGTACCGTGTGTCAGAAAGTCGGACCGGAAGTGAAGGCTCCGCAGGAGTGGTTGATGGGTGGAGTCAACGCACAGGATGCAGACAACGTGATCATGGCGAACATGACAGAAGAGATTCTTCTACAGTGGCAGAAACAAACCGGTGGCCCTAAGCCGAAAACGAAGCCGATCGGTTGGACCGAATCGGAGAAGAAGGAAATGGCGGCAGTCTAATGGGACTGACTTACACCGTACAGTCGGCATGGGATCTGGCAACCAAGATGGTTGCCGGAACTCCCATCACTACGGCACTGCAGATCCAGACTGCCGATCAGGTAGCGTCGGAGATGTGGACGCCGTACCCGTGGTATCGGGCCAAAACGACGATTGCTCCCGGCTCGATTCCTTGTGTCAACGGGCAGCAAGACTACACCGTTCCCACCAACATCTACCGCCTTACCAAGGCATCCTTAGTCCACACAGCGGTGACTCCGAACGACTGGAGGGAACTTGATGTAGTGGAAGAGGCGGATGTTGACCTCATTCCCAGAAGCGGTTATGCCATCCGGTCTATCAGTTTGCAGGCAGCAGTGGGAATGCTGCGGTTGGGGTCGGCCATTTCGATTTCTTCAGGGGATTCGTGGGAAATACAAGGAGAATACCAAGTCAATCCGACCAAACTTACCTCAATGTCGCAAAACCTATGGTTTGACGACCAATACTTCACTGTCTTTGCTGCCGGTGTTCTCTATTACGCCTACAAGCTATCCAACGACGCTCGGGCAGGGACGGCGCAGTTCAACGACGATGGAAGAACGACGTACACCGGGCAGTACGGTGAGTATATGTCGAAGCTCAAGAACATGAGGGTTGCGGAGGATATGTTTGGAGTTAACAGCGTATTTCCTTCCGAAAACCTCTCCAACGGGCGCGATGACACGGTTTTGACCATCTTTGGAGTGACCTAATGACCGTTATCAATCAGACTGTAAGCGGTGGAACCACCAATGGCGACATTCTTCCTGCGGCGACAGGGCAGAACCTTGGCGCGGTGGGTCAGTTGTGGGATCTGTTCGCGCAGTCGATCTCTGCCACAAGCCTGACGCTCACAGGGCCATTCACCATTGGCACAGGGGCGGCAGTGTCGCCCATCGTTCCGCGCCTGTTCTCCGTCCTCGATGGTTCCTCTTCGTCCTATTCCACGGGCATCACAGCCACCACCCCTTCAGCCTACGATTCTCTGTTCAACGGCTCGGTGCAGACAGGCGCTGGATTTCAGGGCTATACCCGCCGGATAGACATGAGCACGGAGTCGGGGATAGATGTTGGATCTTCGGCTGCTCTCGGCGTATTCAATAACTCCCGCAGTACCAACTCCACGAGTCCCGCCGGATACGATGCGACTAATCAACTTGGTCTCGTAGTCAACTGCTCGGCATTGGCGACTGGATCAAGTGCGTCCATCTTCGGGGAAAACATCGTTGTCACCAGCCTTTACAACGGAGCGTTGCCGCAAAGATTGGTAGGATTGGAAATTGATTGCAGTCCAACCAGGGACGCGAATGCGGATGGTGGAACAACTGGTCCGTGGTCGATTGGAAACCTGATTACCAACAATTCCGCTACTGGTGGAACGGTAGACGTTACTGCTGGCATCCTCGTTCGGGGAACCAATTCCACGCACGGATTCAAATACAATTTTCTCAATGGAAGATTAAGCGGTCTGGCGATTGGCACAGAAAACGGAATCACTCCAGACTCCGGGCTGTGGATTCGTTCTGCTACGACGTGGGGTGTCTATGTAGGTTCCCGCGCCATCGAATCTTCGGCTTTTTTTAATTCCGGGATGACGTTGAGCAACCCGTCGGTGGGAATTGAGCTTGGAGAACTGGGAGCTACCAGCGCCAATTCCAACACATTGAGATTCTCAGCAAGGGACGGAGGCAGCGTTCAACTGGCATGGGACTTGATTGCTGACAGCACGAGTAACCTGCTCTTTGATTTTCAAGGTTCTCCTGCACTGGTTGTCACTGCATCGGCCATCAAGCCTGGAGCGGTAAACACCAGCGATCTAGGGGCAGCAGCATTTCCGTTCAAGAGCGTCTACTTGGGGGCAGCAGCAACTAACAACATCAAGGTCACGGGAACGGCGACGGCAGCACGAACCCTGACATTGCAGGATGCTACAGGGACCGTGGTTCCCAAGGTGGTAGCCGTAGATTTGACCGCTCAGGCAGCAGCCATCACCACGACTACGCTTCTGGCGGTTGGATTGGCAGGTCAGTATCGTCTCGTCTGGGATGCCAAGGTAACGACGGTAGATGGAACCAGTTCTACTTTGGGAGCGTTGACCATCGTCTACACTGACCCTGACGGGGTTAACCAGACCATTACCGCAGGAGCCTTGATCGCGGCAGGTACAGTGGCAACTTCAAGTGCTGCGAATACCACTTCGACGGTCCTGCTTGGCCTTCCAATTACGCTAAATTGCAAAGCATCGACCAACATCACGTATGCCTTCGGCTACGTGTCGAACACGCCGGGGCAGATGAAATACAACCTGCACCTGGCCTTGGAGCAAGTCGGATAATGGAAGAAGCCATTCAAATCATCGCCGGACTGTTGAAGCGGATTGAAGAGTTGAAGCAGCAGTACATCGCCTTGCAGAAGCAGCTGGATGAACTGAAGAAAACAGCGAACTAATGGCGCAGACTTCCAAACTCAACCACCATGTCTTTTCCAACGTGGCGCTGCCTTACGTCTCGAACTCTTCTGCGCTATCCGTAGATCCGCAATTCATTCAAGGATCTAGTGACATTCTCACTAACATTCGCGGGATTGCTGAGAAGCGGGCAGGATTTGCCACTGGTTTAGAGTCGGTAGTCACTGCGTTCACCAACCTGCAGCGAATCTACTTTTTCGAGAAATGGAATGGACAGTTCTATGTTCTCTTCTGTTCAATTAGTGGTGGAAGATCCAAAGTATACAAGTACGCTGTTGGGGTGGATTACTCGGCAGTCCTGATCTATACCTCGGTTACTTCGACTGCGGTATTTGATTTCTGCACAGCCAATGATGCTGTCTACTTTGGTAATGGGGTGGACGTAAATAAGAAGTTCCTGGCCCAATCTCCCTACGATACGACTGTCTACAACATGGGCATTGCCTCACAGCCAGCAGCTCCAAACGTCTCTCTAGTAGCGGGAACCTTGAACGGGAGCGTCGGGTATCAGTACCGGACGACAGGATATAACTCGACGACAGGAGGGGAATCCTCTCCATCCAATGCTTCTGCGTGCACGGGAGTCTTCACAGCTCAAGCTATTCAGGTTACATGGGTTGATCCTGTAGATACGCAATGTGATTTCGTAAAGGTCTATCGCACCACTGACGGCGGATCCAACGATTCCATTGAAATGCATCTCGTCGGAACCGTGGCGCGAGGAGTCCAGACTCTCACCGACAACACGGTAGACACAGCATTTACGACGCAGACCGCACCTGCTCTTAACTACAACGATCCGATGCCTCCGGTGAGTGGAATGGTTTGGGCACAAGGCAGGATTTGGGGATTCTCCAACGCTTCGACCTGGTATTCAGGGTACGAGGAGATTACCAACGGAGTGAAGGAAGAAACCTGTCCGGGAGGAACGCTGGGTCTATTCGGGGGCGGGAATGTCTACAACTGGCCTCGGAAGGTTGGTGCTCATGCTCCGATGACAGATGGCGTAGCGGTGTTTCTAGCTTCGACAATATGGAAGATTGAGGGCGATTCTTTAGATACCTTCCGACGCTATATTCTAGTTCAGAAGCGTGGTGCCAAGTACCAGCCCTGCGTAACCGCTCTTGGTTCTTCGGTAATGTGGTTCGATACCGCCGGCCAAGTCTGGTTATCCGATCTGGGAGAAATCGGGACTCCGATCAGGCCAGACACGAAGAACATGGATCAGTCGCAGGTTTCTGTGGCAATTCATATCTCGGGAGATGCTCACTGGTGCTGCCTGCTGGATGGAGCGAATGGAAAGCTCTACATCTTTGACCTCGATAATAAGCAATGGCTTCCTCCGTGGAGCATTGGCATCAGCGGCGCAGCATTGAGTTCCGGCGAAATCTCAGATGGGACTACCGTTCTCGCTTTGGCAAGAAACAAGTCCAAAGCACTGTATCAGACCGCAGGAGTCTACACCGACGATAAGGATTTCTATGCCGGGAACATCAAGACTGGCATGATGTGGATTGCCGAAGCCTCGGCATTTCTGGAGAGATACGATCGGTCAAACCCGGAATGGCGAGGAGTAGTCGATAACATCGAAGTAAAAACCGATCTTGTGGTCCCTGATTCCGTCAGTCAGTTAAACGATGACGATCCGGCACTAGGAACGTACACGATCTTGACAGCAACGAGTAGTGACAATCTGGACGTTCCGCAGGGTGCGTTTATCAAAACAACTCGCTATCCTTCCCAGCCAACTACGAACGTAGGAAGGATGGCCTCGTTCCTCATGAACTGGCAGGCGTCTTCGGGATTCTTCCGACTCTACCAGTTCGACATAGGGTATCAAATCCGTGGACAGTGAGATTCCGCCTTACAACTCCGACGCCAACGGCGATCCGATCGGAAATCTGTACTCGTTCCCTTCGAGCGATGTAAGCACTACCTATCGTCTCAGGAGGGTGGAAAAGGCGGTTCCGTACCTTCGCAGCGGAACCTCCGTGGATACCAGTTCCTCAGTAACAGGAGTGGCAACCAACGCAGTCAGTTCAGGAGGGCAGTTAGACCTTGCAGCCTCCTCAGTAATCAAGACTGGTTCAACTCCTCCTTCGGGCGTGACGGGGCTGTTCACGGCTACGGCAACGACTACCACGATTACGTGGTATTGGGATGGAACGAACGGATCAAGTCCTCTGGTGATTCAGAGAGCTGATGGATCGTTCTTCGCTGTTCCTCGTGGAAGCATTACCATCGGCGGACTAGTAGCGAATACCACGTACTATTTTCTTCCGTTCTGGAGCACGGTGGGGGGATGCCAGATTGGATGGGTGATTGGAACTGTCGGACTCCCACAGATAGCTTTTGTTTCTGCCGATGTAAACAGCGCCAATGCCCAGTATTACTTGATGCAGCAACAGTTGCAGAATCGGGAGCAGCTGACGGCGGGTTTCATGTCTTATACCACTCCCGTCTCCGGTTCCAGTTCGGGGGGCGGTGGAGGCGGCGGGAAGATCGGTTCCTGTGTGATGACAGGGACGTTCATTGATCCGATCGGAGATTATGGCTCCATGCGGGTTACGATTCTTCCTTGTAACTTGTGGATCTGCATTCAGACGCGTAACGGGAAGTATGTTTACGTTACTCCCGACCATCCGATCTATGCCTGCCCGGTAGAAGACAAAGAGGAGATGGAAAAGGCGATGGGTTCTCTCACCGAAGAGAATCTAGAAAAGTTCAAGATACAGGCGCAGGATACAGATGCAGGAATGTTTATTATCACTGAAGAAGGCATCAGCGAGATTATGGTTCTGCAGCCATTTCACCGCAGTTGCACCAAGCGAGCCGTTCACCTAGAGCGCGGTCATCTGTTCTGGGCCAATGGCATACTTTCTCACAACAAGATGAACAACGGGGGATTCTAGCTTGTCGGCAAGGAAAGCGAAGTTCGCAGAGCATGGAAAGTGTCTGGAGTGGTTAGAAGCGAACCGCGAAAGCAACGACTTCGATCCGGCGGTGCTGGATTACCCGACAGCGGAGCTTTATGTCGCTCCCGATGATTCACCCAAGTCTTGTATTCCAGTGCATTCCGCGATGGTTCTGGAATCGCTTGGCTTTGCCGACGGGATAACGAAAGAGAATCTGCTGAACACATTGGAATTGCTCCATTTTGCCAGGATGAGATGCGAACAGGTTGGAATCAAGGAAATGATCTATCTGTCCTCCGACGAACGCACTGATGCTTATGCAGAAAAGGTTTTAGGATTCAAGCCCATCAAGGCTTATAGGAAATGTTTGCCATGACTCATACCGAACGTATTGAACGGACGTTTTTCGATTATCCCTTCGTCTCTGGCGGGAAGGGATCGGATACCGCGAACCAGCAACGGCAGCAGGAGTTGAATATGCAGCAGCAGGCATTCGACGCGCAGCAAGCGCAGTTGAGGATGCTGAACAGTGCTCTTTCGCCAGCCCTGTCAGGGACGCAGGGATACGATCCAGCCATGCTTGCGGCCCTGCAGACGCAATTCCTGAATCAGAACGATCAGGCATATAACGGAGCAGGCTCTAATCTGCGATCGGCGTTGCTGGCAAGAGGAGCGGGAGGCGGAAATCTCCCTGCCTCGGGAGACTTCATCCGTGGAACATTGGGACTGGAGTCGGCGAAGGCTAATACGCAGGCGCAGGGTTTGAACACGATCGGGCTGCAGAATCTCCAACAGGCACTTTCAAATAAGTGGAACGCTGCCAATGTGTTAAGCGGCAATGCGGCTACGCAGGGTGAAACGATCGGTTCTACTGGGTCGGCGGCTTCCAGTGCGCTGAATTCCTATATTCAGGCTGCTAATTCTGGCTTCGGCAATGCCTTTACAACGGCTCTTGGTGGTTCTCTTGGTAAGGGTCTAGGAGCTGCGGCAACAGGTGGAATCTCTGGTGGATTGGGTATGTTGCCGGGATTGGGACAGGTGTTCTAAATGGGCGGATTTCCTGTATCTCCTGACAATTCGTTGCTTCCTACTCCTCCGCAGGAAAACGGGCCTACTGACGCTACGATGGAGATGCTCGCGGCCAATGGAGCGGTTCCATCTACTCCCCAAGCATCGCCTAACAAACCGGGTGCCCTCAAGAGCCTGCTAATGAATATGGCGCGGGGAGCGTCTCTTGCTGCGGGTTACGAGTCTGGTATCCCACAAGCCCAAGCCCTGCAGCAGAACACGGCGGAATCAAGAGCTTTGCAGCCGTACAAGATTCAACAGGCTCAGGCACAGGCGAACCTGACGCAAGCACAGGCCGAGCAGATGCGGACGATGGTCGATACTCCTTACGGCCAGATGCCACTGGCTTACTGGAAATCAATCGCTCCTGCACTGATTCGATCGGGTGCGTCAACAGCCAATACCAACGCCAAAATATCCAGCCAAGAGAAATTAGCGCAGCAGGCCATCATCCAGAAGATGCAGGGACTTGGTTACGACACGACTTTCGATGAAAATGGGAAAGCATCATTCACCCCGATAGATCAGTCAAAGCTATCTCCTGTGATGCAGGCGAAGTTGAGTCCCAAGGAAAACCTGAATCAGTGGATTGCCACTATCCAGAATCCACAAGCCAGTCCTACCGACAAGCAGTTGGCACAGTCCAAGTTGAATCAACTCCAGACGTATCAGACTGGTCTCAATCTGGCACGCGGGCAGGGATACGGGATTGGCAGGGCGGAGAACACTCCTTTCGCCACGTTTGATTCAGAGGGAAACCTCACCACCACCACGGTTGCCGATGCGATCAAAAACGGCTATCCATCGGCGCAGGTATGGAACCAGGTCTTTGGCCCAACCGGAGCGACCAAGACGCAGGGTCAGGCTGCAGGTGCGGTCGCACAGCATATCCCTGACTTTGAATCGGCTGTCAGGAACCTTTCGGCCAAGGGAGAACTTGGTCCGGTTATGGGACGGTTAAATACCTATCTCACCGAAGGGTACGGTGGAAACGATCCTGACGTTGCCAACTTCATTACCACTGTTGGACTGTTGAAGTCCGGGGCCGTCCGCGCTCACTTCGGCGCGAGAGGCGGGCAGCAGATTCTCGCCAAGTTCGACAATCTCCTGAATACTTCCCAGGAGCCGAATGCTCTGATTGGTTCGGCGGAGGCGATCAAGACGTTCCTAAACACGTATAAGGCAACAGGGACTGCGAACCCCAAGGCAACCGGTGGAGCGTCCAACAGCAAGCCAACCGGAGGAACTCCCAATCCGCCAAATCAGAATACAGGGGGAAGTTTCTGGAACAATATTCCCGGAGCGGTTCCTAAATGACAACTCCAAATCCCATCACGATGATTGCGCCGGATGGTTCTATTGCGGAAGTGGCTCCGCAAGGGATTGCGCTTGCCATGAGCAAAGGCGCGAAGCCTGCAATCAATATGCGTGCACCTGATGGTTCTGAGGCTTGGGTGCCGCATGACCAGTTGGGACCAGCCATGCGAGCGGGAGCGGTTATCAAGAGTCAGGCGGTGGATCAGTCGAAACCGACGCAGTTTGAGCAACAGCGTCCCGGTGGGGCGATGTCATTCGGTCAGCAACTGATGGACTTCCTGAAGACCACAGGCGGAAATTTAGTTCCTAACGGTGGCCCTCCGACTCCTTATTCGACGATGGGAGCGGTGAATCCTGCACCATTCCAGCAAATGCAACAGAATCAGGCGCAGGCGTTGGATCAGCAACGACAATTCCGCAAAGATCAAGGCTATAGTCCAGCGTATCGGGCATTGGCTGAAGTGGCGCCTTTGGCGATGGTAAATCCAGCAGGAGCGGAGCAGGCAGCAGCGCAAGGAAGAACGGGAGCAGTCTTAGGAAATACTGTTGGCCCTCCAGTAGCAATGGCTGTCGCTGCAAAAGCAATTCCCGCTGCGGCTAAAGCGATAAACGAACTTGGCCCGACACCGAAGGAAAGTTTGATAGCGGCGATTAAACCCACAGCTAAAGTGGCTCCCAAACTCAGCGCTGCCATTGATACAGCCATGCCTGATTTGAAGAATATCGCGGCTACGGATGCGCCCAGCGAACTCGGAGATCTTCACACTTCGCTTCAAAAGGCCAGCCTAGGCTACGAATCACAGTTTCAGAATCTTCTTAAACCGAACGAGAACGTCGCTGTATCTACCGATCCGATCGCTGACAGGATTCAATCTGTCATCAACAAGCGTCCCGAACAGGCCGCTGCCTTGCAGCCGTTGGTGGATAAGTATCGCGGTCAGACCATGACATTAGGAGAATTGAATGCTCGCCGGCCTGATGTAAGCGGGGTAGAAAGTTCGGGAATCAGGGATGTTCTCTATGGTGAGTTGGATAGGTTGAATCCGACTGCGAACGTATCAGGATTGAAGCAATCTCAATCTGCTGTTCTGACGATCCAGAACGCACTGAAGGACAGACTCGCAAGCCTGATAACTCCAGAAGCGACAGTAAATGCCAGACCACTGGCGCAGAGGCTTACCAATGCTGCTGTATCGGCTCATATAACGAGACCGGCTACTGTGCCTTTGGCACTGTGGCGAGCGATGAGACCGAAGCTCCCAACTGACATCCCTAATGCCCAGGTCGGCAATGCGATGAACAAACTCAATCAGTAAAGTGAAAGGGTATCCCAATGGCCTATAACCTGAACGTCATCGACTTCTCAACCTCGTCCAGTGGTGACAACACGGCGATTGCTGCGGTCACTGGCAAGAAGATCCTCATCTGGGCGCTGACCCTGGAGAACACGGACAGCACCAACGACACCTCTATCGTGTTCAAGGATGGCACCACGGCGTACAACGCGACGGCGGTGTTCATCGCTTCCGGGGGTGGGAGTTATGAACTGGGAACCCTGCAAGGGACGAACTATGTCTATGAGGGAACCAACGGTAACGCCTTTATTATCAATTCGTCGGCAGCGGTAGCCCTGACGGGAAGGATTTGGTATCAAGTTCTATGAAACGTCTAATCTGTCTGATTGCTTTGTTATCGGGGATGGCATTTGCTCAGGCAGATGGCCCTGGCGGAGCTACCAACGGAACGGTCCCGAACAAGTGCGGACGCGGGTCAAATCCATGCACTGTTGCTAATGCCCTTACCGTCTCCGGCCTCGCAACACTCTCAGGCGGGGCGCTGGTAGGAGCAGGAACACCCAACGAAGGCACGACAGGCACAGACCTGAATGGGACAGCAGAATTTGTCAATGTAGCAGGAGTGGGTTACCTCAAGGCTTGTGCTACCACATCGCGTTACTGCTTCCTTGTAGTCAAGGAGACTTCCTGTGCTGGCGGGACGGGTTGCACCACGGGCAATGCCTACGTCAACGGAGCTTTCACGGAGGCGATGACGTTCTCCAATACCTCTGTGGTTGGCAACTGGACGGTTCAGTCTACGGCCAACGCGAAGCAGGTGATGGACAGTGGCGTACCGAATACGCAGCCTTGTCCTTCGACTTGCTTAGGATTTGCGCTCACGGCAGGAACAAGCTCACAGACTGTTGTCGTCCTGAGTCCGATCCAAGGCACGGCGGTTGTTGTCACTACGAGCACACCCATCACCGTCAGTTCTCTCTACACGTCAGCTTACTACTTCAACCAGCACGCCACGCCAGCCACGGCAATTGCTTACACGCTCCCTACGGCAGCAGCAGGATTACAGTTCTGTTTCGGAAATAGCTATAACGGTTCGGCGGCAGATACGGGCGTTTTGACGGTCAATACTTCGGCATCCGGCCAATACATCATCGACGTAGATGGAACCCTTGGAGCAACAGGCGGTCACGTAACTTCTGGCGGGGCGGGTGGCGACAAGGCTTGTTTGGTCGGTGTGGATGCTACTCACTGGCAACTTTACGTCAACAAGGGTGTATGGACGAAAAATTGATGGCATTACGAACTTGTAGCAAGTGCTCAATCGAGAAACCAGTAAGCGATTTTGCGAAGTGTCGCGGCTACGCAGATGGGTATTACAGGCAATGTAAACAATGCAGGGGTGAGCTTACTACGGCATGGAGCAAGAAAAATAAGGATCATCACGCGCTTCTTATTAAGCAGTGGAGCTTAGAAAATATTGAACGTCGCAGAGAAATTCGCAGGAATTGGGCAAGGAAGCATCGCCTCCAGAGGACAGTGGAAGAAAGGTTGAGAGACAATATGCGCCAGAAAGTATGGGAACAACTTAAGGGCGTGAAAAATAGAAGATCAACGTTTGCCATTCTTGGTTACGATCTTAGTCAATTGAAAATACACCTAGAAAGTAAGTTTCAACAAGGGATGACATGGGACAACTACGGGCAGTGGCACATTGACCACATCAGGCCACTCGCATCATTTCAGATTATAGGAGAATGTGACCTTCGGGAGTGTTGGGCACTTTCTAACCTACAGCCGCTATGGGCGTCCGACAACCTCAAGAAGCGTGATTTATGGACAAAGAGCTAACCATGAAGAGACTAATCATTCTTCTCGCTCTTGCGCTTCCCTGCTACGGGCAGATTTTGGATGCGGTGTTGAACTCTGCGCCCAGCGCTACGTCAACGGGTATTGCCATCGTGATGTTTCCCAACAATGGTACGGTGAGTACAACTGCTCGTTATTTAGGAAATGGGCTGACCAATACGACAGAAGCTGCTGGTCAGTTTCAGGCTCCGGCTACGGGAACAGCGAAATATATCTCCTGCGCGGCAGATGTCGCCGATGTGGGCGGTTCGGCTGTTTGCACGTTGCGGATCAATGGGGCCGATGCTGTTACCTGTACGATGGCATCGGGCGCAGGGAATCAGCGATGCTCTGCCAGCAATGGTGTGGCCAATGTTAATGCTGGCGATCCCATTACCATGAAGGTTGTGGGAACGTCCACGGCGGCCAAGTATAGCGCCTACGTGGGGATCTCAGGCTCGACAACGGGTATCTTGCAGATATTCTCGGCGGCGGTGGCTTCGGCCACCAAGACCTATTTCACCCACGAATTTAATAACGCAACCGAATCGAGTGTACTGAATTACTTTCCGATTACCACTAACATTGTCCGCGTCCGGGGCGACAAGGTAACTGCCGATGCAGGAGGTACAACTACCGTTGCATTTGATAACAACGCGGGAACCGACTTGGCTTCGTGTTCGGTTGCTATCAGTGGAAAAACTTGCGATTCGGGTGCCATCAGCGTAGCCATTACCAAGGGAAACCAGTTTGCGGGAGCCATCTCCCAGCCAAGCACTACCAGTTCAAACTATACGGCCTCTGCACAACTAGCAGACCCAACAGTTACCTATCTGGTGTTTTATGGAGCCGCAGCGTCATCGGTTAAGTCCTACCTAGCCTCCAATTTCACCAACGACACAACCGAATCAAATATCTCATTCCTTTCTCCCGTGAGTGGAAATGCTACCGAACTATATGTTGGCTCCAACATCAACGCTGGAGCTGGAACGACTCCGGTGACGCTATTCAAAGATGGTTCCCCGACTGCGCTAGTGGCAACAATCGCCAATGGTGCCAAGTCAGCAAGTGCGACAGGACAGTCTATCGCTCTTACCAAAGGAGTTACCAAGTGTAGCGTGGAGATTAACAACTCGGCTGCGGGTGGAACATTTGGCGTGATCGTGAGGGTTGAAGGTGCGAACTAAACTTCTTCTCGCTCTCCTGATTTCCTGCAACGCCTGGGCTGCGACGTATTATATGGCGGTTGGCGGTGCCGGCAGCAAGACAGGCGCAAACTGCGCTAACGCCTACGATACGTCTCATGCCATCGCCGGAAGTGACGTGATCCACTGGTGCGGAACAGCGGCTTCAGCTCTCAATGCGACCAACATTACCCTGACCTCGACACAAAGCGGAAGCGCCGGAAACCCGACAACGATCGTCTTCGAGTCGGGTGCAATCATGCAGTCGCCAGCCTTCAATGCAAATGGGGCGATCTATCTCAATGAAGTGAACTACGTCCTGATTGACGGCGGAACTGCCGTATCTGGTGTTTGCGGGACACAGGCGGGCGGAATGAATGCCGGAACCTGCAACGGCCTGATTCAAAACACTGACAATGGAACCAACCTCACCAATCACCAGAAGTCTGCGGCTATCAAGGTTTATGGTAGCCAACACGTAGAGATTCGCAACCTCAAGGCCCAGCATATTTATCAGGCCACGGATGGGGATACGCTTGGGGCAAGCACTGCCGTTATAGACATCAGCAGCCCATCAACAGGGCCAGCGTACAGCACTTCTTATCTATCCATTCACAACAATGATCTCGGCGGCGGGAAAACAGTTATCAGTGATTTCTGGGGATATGGAGGAGTAGTAACCAATCACGACATCTCCTTCAACCGAATCCAAGATGCTGTGTGGGGAATTTCCAACATCGGAAACTGGCCCAGCGATACGGCATCGGCGATGTATATGCACGACAACGAGATCACTCACATCATGGATGGCTGGACAGGAAATTCTGGTTATCACCATGATGGATTGATTATCTATACGTGCGACGGGTGCAACGATTACTACCCGGAGGTGTACAACAACTACATTCACGACACCACGGGAACGGCAACGGCTGCCATCTTCTGCACTCGCGGATCGGCTCATACGCCACCGGCGGATTCAGGAACCCATTGTCGCGTTTATAACAACCTCGTCGTGACCGGATCGGTTGTCTCGGAAAACGCTATCTACATCGGTGGACAGCCAGAGATGACGAATAACTGGGTTTTTAACAACACCCTTGTAAGCAATTATTATGGGACAGCTGGGATTTTCATCAACTCATGCGTCACAAGTCCGTGCGGAAATGTTGTCAAAAATAACCTCATAACAGGTTGGGACACGGGCATAAATTCTGCCGTAGCCCTTACTACCGTTTTCAGCAACACGGCAGACATCAATCGAAATCTCTATTGGGATTTGCGATTTCAGGGCAATGTCTGTAATGGAAGTGCGGGCAATACTTTTTATCTGCACGCATTAAGCACCTACTACAAACTGTCATCGGCTGGCTGGCAGGGGGCTGGCTATGACACGAATAGCGTTTGTGCTAATCCACTGTTGGACGGTAGTTACAAGATTCCCAATACCTCTCCCGCTTACCAGTTAGGCGAGAACCTGACTGCACTTGGAATCACCGGATTAAACTCTGACGCTCTCGGCGTCGGGCGTCCTTCGGTGGGTGCGTGGGATGTTGGGGCGTATCAGTACGTGGGGGCCGACCCGCAACTCGTAACGGTGTCCGGACTCGGCAACGGAAGCGGTACGATTTGCACGGATGGAACAACCTGTGCCGATGGTCTTATCAACTGCACATGGAACGGAACGACGACCTCGGGAGCCTGCACGCATAGTTTTCCTTCACCATCTAACATCACACTTACGGCACACGCCACGGCGGGAAACTTCACAACGTTTGCGGGTGGTGGTTGCACAACAAGCCCGTGTAACTTGACCGTCAGTGGTTCTCCGGTCACAGTGTCAGCAACATTCCAAGTCACGCCGACATGCGGCCTCACCTGCGTTAGTAACAATCTCAACCTTCCACAAACTGTTTCATGCACTACTTCGCTGACAAGTGTTTCGGGGGAGAACTCTTCTTGGTTTATTCTTGATCCACTAAATGTCGCCATTGGCGTATGCAACTATCCATTCTCAAACTGCACTGCCAGTGGCCAGACGGGAAACCTTCCGTACACGGTGAGCGGAATCTATACCCTGGGAGCGATTGCCAACGGGGTATCGTGTACCCCTTCCACACAACCCTTAAACATCAACACGCCAGCAGCGGGAGCGGTAGGACATTAGGAGGATATGCGCGTGCTTGGTCATCTCGGATTCTTCTGGTTGCCGTTTCTGGGGGTGATAATGTCGATTGCGATCTGGACAATGCAGGCGGTATACAGCAGTCCCTTGGCTGTGGTCTCGGTCTCCATCGTGGTTGCCTCCAACCTGATCATAGCGGGCAGCCTGTATGGATCAATGAACCAGAAGTTGAAGAATCTTTCCGAGAACATGGCGACCAAGAAAGATCTGGTCGAGACTGAGAACCGGATTATCAAGATGCTGGATGAGAAGTACGTGAATAAGTCCTTCTGCAACTACATCCAAGGGAGGAAGGATAACCACGAATGATGATTGAAGATTTGCTCGTACAACAGCTTCGCTACGATGAGGGCGTCCGGTTCAAGCCTTACCGCGATACCGTAGGAAAACTCACGATTGGCGTTGGACGTAATCTCGACGACAAGGGTATCAATCAGGCCGAAGCCGATCTCATGTTGCAGGATGATATTGACGACGTTCTCCGGGATCTGAAGGCCAAACTGCCGTGGACGGATGCCCTTGATGACGCCCGCCGTGGAGTTCTGGCGAACATGGCATTCAACATGGGAATAGTCGGTTTGCTGGGGTTTACTCGGACCTTGGCGATGATACAGGCTGGAAACTACTCCGGGGCCGCAGACGCCATGCTGGAATCGACATGGGCCAAGCAGGTAGGCAATCGGGCCACACGCCTGTCAAACCAGATGCGGAGTGGGGAATGGCATATTAACGGGCTGAAGCCTGTAGCTTCAGGTGGAGGAGGCGATGAATGAATGCACTAGAGCGACACTTCGATAAGGTAATTCTCTTTATCCTGTTCATATCATTGGTAGTTATCTGGGAAACCGTGCTGTTCAAGATCGGTCACTTCTCGACTTCATGGCTGGAGAATGTAGCCGGCCAAGTTCTCGCGGCACTTCTTACTCTCATGGTTGGAAACAAAACTGGTGCTCGCAGCACTGATGGAGGAACTAATGCAAAAACTGAAATACCTGCTCCTGATCCTTCCGCTCCTGATCCTAACCGCGTGCCCTAACGTTGACCCTGCGATTA
>Ga0335069_10003772_pt1 | contig 22732 bp, 18 predicted proteins | sample Lox_Sample_11_FD_206714 | JGI IMG/M metagenome (GOLD analysis project Ga0335069, IMG submission 206714) | Soil microbial communities from Loxahatchee National Wildlife Refuge, Florida, United States - Lox_Sample_1.1 | ecosystem: Environmental > Terrestrial > Soil > Wetlands | place: USA... | reverse complement strand
CCCGGCGCCGCGGAAGAACGGACCGAGCGGCCAGAACGACAGGTTGATGCCCGCCGCGATGTGCGGCGGGCTCATGTAGTTCAGATGGAAGATGTAGGAGAGGATCACGTAGTCGAAATGGCTTCGGTGACAGGGCACGAGGACGACGGGGTGCTGCTTCATGCATTCGAGCACGCGGTCGAGCCCGGAGTACTCGAAGCCCTGAAAGAGACGCGGCCAGATGCGGTTGAACAGGAACTCGAGCGACGAGAAGTAGATGCCGTGGAAGTTCGCCGCCATCTCGCCGAAGTACCGCTCGGCCTGCCGCCAGAGCTGCGACTCGGGCTGACCGCGCGCGGCGGCGAGCCGCTGGATGACCGCGCGCACGTCCTCGTCCTGCAGCGCCCGCTGCCGCACCTGTCGCTTGGGCAAGAGCTGCGGCCCCCACACCACGCGCTCCTCGCGATAAAGGAAGATCTGCAGGGCGCGCGTCAGGCGGCGCACGATGCGCTCTTCACCCTCGCGATGGTATTGGCGGGTGATCTCGTGCACCGCCACCTCGACCCCGAGGCTGATGCTGGTCTCGCGCAGGTTCCACAACAGGGAGACCAAACGGCGGATCTCGCCCGGCATCTCCTGCACGCTGTACACCAGCGTGGCGAGGCGGGATTCCTTTCGCCGCATGCCCCGGCCGCGCAGGACCGCCACCGGTACCAACGACACCTCGTCGCCCGAGGTCCAGAGCTGGTGCACGATCTCGCGCAGGTAGTCGCTGCCGCTGCGGGCCCGCGCCAGCGCCCGACGGCGGCGCAGCAGCAACGGCATGCGCGGCACGCGACCACGCAGGAAGATCAGCACCGGCCGGCCCTGCGCCACCAGCCGCGCGCAGCGGTCGCGATCCTCGAAGGCGCGCAGCTGGCGCGAGAAGAGACGGGTCTGGCGCAGGCGGCGCCAGGCCCCGCTCACCATCTGGGTGAACGGACGCAGCCAGATCAGCGACAGATCGTTGACGAACTCGGGAACCGGCAGCCCCTCGCGCCGCAGCACGTAGGTGACGAGCAGGTAATCGACCCACGACCGCTGCCGCATGACGTAGACCACGGTGCCGCGCTCGGCGAGCTCGCGCACGTGCTCGACGGCGCTGGGGGCGACGCGAATCGCGGCGAACAACCGGCGGCAGAGCCAGTCCACCGGCCAACTGATGCGCGCCGGCCCCGGGCGCGGTGTCGGCCCCGGCGCGGGTGATTCGTCTCGCAGTGCGGGTTCGGTCATCGTCGGGTCGTCGATCCTGAGGCGCGGCCGGTCCGGCAGACCGGCCGCCTCACTGGCACCATAGCATGCGCTCCCCCGGGGGGCGCTTCAACTCAGCGGAGGTGTCGGCGGCGCCCGCGGGCCAGGGCGTCGACCACCCGCCGCACGTCCTGGGCGCGGCTGCGCGGGCAGACCAGCACCGCGTCGGGACTGTCGACGACGATCAGGTCGTCCGCCCCGAGCACCGCCACCAAGCGCGTGGCACCGTACACAACGCTGTCGCGGCAATCGATCAGCAGCACGTCTCCCCGCGACGCGTTGCGCGCGGTGTCGCTTCCCCACAGCGCCGGCATCGCCGCCCAGCTGCCGACGTCGCTCCAGTCGAAGGTGGCGGTGACCACCGCGACGCGGGCGGCGCGTTCCATCAGCGCCACGTCGATCGACTCCCCGGGCGACCGCAGATAGGCACGGCGCGCGGCGGCGGCGCGGCGCGGGTCGCCGAGCCCATCCATCAGCCGGCCCAGCGCCGGCGCGTGGTGGTCGAGCGCCGCGCGGAGAACCGCCACCCGCCAGACGAACATCCCCGAGTTCCACAGGTGGCGGCCGGAGGCCAGGAAGCGCTGCGCCGTGGCCTGGTCGGGCTTCTCGACGAAACGTGCCACCCAGTCGACCCGCGGCGTGTCCCCCCGCAGCGCCGCGCCGACCTCGATGTAGCCGTAGCCGGTCTCGGGAGCGGTCGGCGGAATGCCCAGCGTGACCAAGGCGTCGGTCGTTTCCGCGGTCTCGAACGCGCGCGCGACGCAGTCGCGGAAGCGCGCGCCGTCGCGGATCGCGTGGTCGGCCGCGAACACGCCCATCGACGCGCCGGCATCCCGTCGAGCGATCCGCGCTGCCGCCAGGACCAGGCACGCCGCGGTGCCGCGCGCGGCCGGCTCGATCAGGAGGTTCTCGCGCGGCAGCGCCGGCAGTTGACGGCGGACGAGGGCCGCCAGCTCCCGCGGCGCAACGACCAGGACGTGCGCGGCGGGGACCAGGCCGCGCAGGCGGCGGGCGGTTTCCTGCAGCAGCGTGCGCCCGCCATCGATGGCCAAGAACTGCTTCGGTCGTCGCCGCCGGCTGTGTGGCCAGAAGCGCGTGCCAGCTCCGCCGGCCATGATCACCGCGTAGCGGTGGGAGTGCGCGCGACGGGCTGACATGAGCGGCGGATGATCGGAAAAGTGTCGGGGAAAGGCAAGCCGCTTTGCACCGGTACCCGCGCTGGGATAAGCGCCTCGCCGCATGGCCGTCATGACCCTGCTCGCCATCCTGCTTGCCGGGCTGTCGTTGACGGCGTCCGCAGCGGTCTACGTCGCCGCGCGCGCGCGCGGCGAAACCGGCACCGAGCCACTCTCGGCGCTCGCGACCGCGGCGGCCTTCGCACACGAGTGGCTCGCCCTGATCGCCCTCCTGTTGGCGCTACCGCTCCGCTTGGGCCGCGCAGCCGACGCCCGGACCGCGCCCAAGGTCGCCCTCTTCATCCCGGAGCTGCGCTGTTCGAGCGCCGGGTTCTGGTATCTGCGCGGTCGCCTGCGCGCCTCGGGATGGGTCGGCATCGCCGGCCTGGACCGCACGCGCAGCGCCGACCTGCGCGACGCGGCGGCGGCGCTCGACGCGCGCATTGCGACCCTCGCGCCGGACAGCGAGTTGGTCGTCGTCGGCCATGGAGTCGGTGGCCTGCTCGCGCGCGACTACGCGGCGGCGCGGCGCCTCCGTCACGTGATCACGCTTGGAACGCCGCATGCGGGCAGCGCCGCCCTCCCCTACCGCGTGCTCGGTGGCGCGCCCGCGCCGACCGACGCTGGACCGCAAGCCAACCCGCTGGTCGACGTCATCGCGCTCTACTCCGACTTCGATGCGTGGCTCCAGCCCATGGACAACGCCTACTGTCCGGGCGGATTCAACATCGCGGTGAGCGGGCTCGGCCACTGCGCGATGCTGCTCTCGCCACGGGTGGCGGACCTGATCGCAGAGAACCTCCCGGCGCCAGGGTCCGCGCTGCGGCGGTGACCGCACCCCCCGCCGCTCAGCCAGCGCTAGCGCGCGCCGGCGGCCCATCGCTTGGCTGGCGCCCGGCGGTCCCCGTCACCGCCGCGCCATCGTGCCCACCACGTCCAGGACCCGGGCAATGTCGCCCGCATCATTATAGAAGTGCGGTGCCAGCCGGATACCGCCCAGACGCTGGCGAACGACGATGCCAGCGTCGGTCAGCGCTTGATGAAGCGCCTGGGGGTCGCCCAGCGCGAAGGTCAGGATCGCCGACCGCTCACCCGCGCCGCGTGGGCTCAGCACGGTCGCTCCCAGCCGCCGCAAGCCCTCGGCGAGTTGCTCGGTCGTCTCGAGCACGCGCGCTTCGATCGCCGTCGGGCCGATGTCGAGCAGCAGCTCGAGAGCGGCGCCGAACGCGAGGATACCGAGATGCGCGGCGCTACCCGGCTCCAAGCGCGCGGCGTCGGGGCGGAGGTCGAAATGGTAGGGCAGATACACGCCCGCGTTGTCGACGCTCTTCCACCCCAGCAGGACGGGGTAAATGCGCTCGACCACGCGGTCGGAGACGAACAGCATCCCGCAGCCCTCCGGCGCCAGCAGCCACTTGTGACCGCCCGCCGCCAGCACATCGATCCCGCTCGCTGCCACGTCGACCGCCAAAGCGCCCACCGCCTGGATGCCGTCGACGACGAACAGCACGTTGCGGGCCCGGCAGAGCTCGCCGAACGCCGCGAGGTCGATCCGAAAGCCCGACTGCCAGTCGACCGCGCTCACGGCCACCACACGGGTGCGCCGATCGATCAGTGCAGCGACGTCCGCAGCAGAGAAGCGCGGGCTCGACCGGGTCACGAGCCGCGTTTCGACGCCGAAGCGGCGCAAGCCGAGCCACGGGTAGACGTTCGACGGGTATTCGTCGGCCACGGTGACGACATTGTCGCCCGCCTGCCATGGCAACCCCGATGCCACCAGTGACAGCCCCTCGGAGGTGTTGCGGACGAAGGCGATCTCGTGCGCTTGGGCGCCGATCAGGCGGGCGGCGAGGGCTCGCACGGCCTCGGCGCGCGCCTCCCACCGACGGTAGACGGCGCGATCGAGCAGCACGCCCTCGTCGGCGAACGTCCGGATCGCCGCCGCGACCCGCCGCGGGAGCGGCGAGAGGCCAGCGTGGTTCAGGTGTACCAGCCGAGCTGCCGACGGGAACTCTTCGCGCCACCGCACCCAGTCCATTCTCGCCACCGCTGCCGCGTCCTTATATAAGTCGGTCGGTGCCTACTCTACCCGGCCGTGCCGACACCTTCGTCGTGCAAGAGGGTGATGGCATGCGCCTCGATCAGTTCCTGGTCCGCTCCCTGCCCGGCTGCTCCCGGCGCACGGCCCGCCAGGCGATCGCGGCCGGGGCGGTTCGGGTCAACGGTCATCCGCGGCCGAAGGGGCAGTTCCTGCACTCGGGCGACACCGTGCAGGTGGATTTGGCGGCGATGGATGACCGCCTGGCCGCGCAGCCCGAGCTCGCGCTGCACGTCCTTTACGCCGACGAGGCCCTCATCGCGGTCGACAAGCCCGCCGGGATGCCCTCCGTCGCCCGCCGCGCGGCCGATCGCGATACGCTGGCCAACGCCCTGCTCGGCCATTTCCCGGAGCTGCGCGACGGCGGCGGCGCGGCGTTCGAAGCCGGCCTCGTGCACCGGCTGGATACCGCGACGTCCGGCGTGCTGCTCGCCGGACGCACCGCCAGCGCCTGGCAGGCGCTGCGCGCACAATTCCGCGCCCGCACGGTCGACAAGCTCTACCTCGCCGTGGTCGCCGGTCGTCTACAAGGGCGTGGCGCGGTCGCAGTGCCGATCGCACACCACCCGGACCGGCCGCGGCAGATGTGTTTGTGCCCGGACGCACACCGCGCCCGCGCCTGGCGGGCACGGCCGGCGCACACCGGTTACCGGCCGTTGCGACGCGGCAGCGGGGCAACTCTCGTGGCGATCCGCATCCGTACCGGCGTTCGCCACCAGATTCGCCTGCACCTGGCCTCCATCGGCCACCCGGTGCTTGGCGACCCGCTGTACGGCGATGCGGCGTCGGCGAGCGCTGCGCCGCGCCTGCTCCTACACGCCGCCCGGCTCGGATTCGCGCACCCGACCGACGGACGGCGGGTCGTGGTGCGCAGCGCCTTGCCGGTCGACTTCGCGGCGGCGTTGCGCGATCTCGTGCACGCCCGGCGCACCACCCGAGCCCACCGAACGCGGCCCGGCTGAGGTCCGGCGTCGGGGCAGTCGGCGCGGCGAATCACGCCGCGACCGGTTTGCCTTTCCCGTCCTTCCCCTTCGCCTTTGCGCAGGCGCCGCACAGGTTCTGGGAGTTGTTCGGATCCTCGACCAGTCCGTCGTCCATGTTGTGACAGACCTTCTTGCACTCGACGCAGATGAAGTAGACGCCCTCGATCGTCTTGTTGATGCGCTCCCGATTGAGGATTCGCCCCTTCAACTTCTCGATGCGGATACCGAGGAGCGTCTCGTACTGTCGTTTGATCTTCCGGCGGCCCGCTTCGTCTTTGGGCAGGTCGCTGTCTTCCTGCCCCTCGGCCCCGTCGTTCGTCTCGAGGACACTGTACCCCTTCTTGCCCCGCGACGCGGCCTTCCCTTTCTTCGGCGCTCGGCCCATCGTTCGCACTCCCTGTCGATCGAGTTGTCGTCAGCGCGTGCGGGCCATATAGCCGCACGCCTTCTCACACACCCAGAAGTATCCCTTCTGCGGACCGTAACCGGTGAAGTATGTGACCCGGCTGTCGGAGCCGCAGGATGGGCATGCGTGGCGGACCATCACTACACCCGGCCCCTTCTGGGCCGTCTTGGCTTTCTTTTCGGCCATGCTGCGCTACCTCCTTGCGCACTGCGCTGGTACCAATCGGTCGGCTAGCTCTGCGGAGGACACGCGCTCTGCCGGCTGCGGTTCCACGCGCCGCCGGGTGAGGCGGCGGGCCGGAGGGCTACCCGATGCGACATTCGTACCGGAAGGACCCCGCTCAGTCAACGTGGTCCCTGGGGTCGCTGACCAGGCTCCCTCGATCGCTGCCCACGTGGTAGACACCCCGGATGCCGCGCCCGGGCCGCCCAGGCCACGCCGCGACGCCTGGCGCGCTGGCCGCGCCGCCGCGCCGCGTTCCTTCGTTCTGCGACTTCGTCGACGACGCCCTCTTTCATCCGCGCTGGGGCTATTACAGCACCGGTGCGGTGCGCTTCGGCACCGGCGGACACTTCGATACCTATCCGCTGGCCCTGTCGCCGCTGTTCGGCCGCATGGTCGCTCGCTATGCGTTCCAGGCCTGGCGGCGCGCGGGTGCGCCGGCGACCTTCGAGATCTGCGAGCTCGGCGCCGGCAACGGCCAGCTGTGCCTCGATACCCTGCTGTGGACGATCGAGCAGAGCCGCCACGAGCGCGCCTGGAAACGCTTCGCCGAGCGGATGCGCTATCGGATCGTCGAGCGCAGTCCGGCCCTGATTGCCCGCCAACGCGACCAACTCGGGCCGCTGGCCGAAGCGGTCCGTTGGAGCCGTGCCGACCCGACTCGTCGCGCTCCGCGCGGCACGCCGTTCGCGGCCTGCGGGGTGATCGGCGCGAACGAAGTGCTCGACTGCCTGCCCCACCACCAGCTCGTGCCGCAGCGCCACGACGACCCGCGGGTGGTGTTCGTCGTTCCGGACCTCGACGGACGAGTGCTCGGACGCGATCGCCTGGCCGCGGCGATGGCTCGGACAGACCAGCGCGACCGGGTACGTTTCCGCGAAGCGCTGCTGCCAATCGAGCGCGTGCCACGCCTCGCGTCGTTCGTCCGCCGGCACTGCCCCGAGCTGTTCGGCACCAGGCGGGCGCGGCACCCGTACTTCGCGTGCCCGCGCATCGACGCGCTGTTGCACCACACCGTGGACCTTTATGAGCAGGCCGATGCGCTGTGGATCGACTACGGTGCGCAACGCGAATTCCACCTGCGCACGCCGCCGTCACGCCGGGTGTTCGCCGGCCCGCCGCGCTCGGGTGCCGGGGTCTACGATGCACCGGGGCGGGACGACATCACGTTCCTGGTGGACTTCTCGGTCGCCATGACGGCGGCGCGCGACGCCGGCTGGAGGGTGGTGTACTACGGCCCGCAGCGAGAGCTCGCCCGGCGCACCCAGGTGGCGCTCGATCGCGATGCCGTCGAGCTCATCGTCCGACACCGCGCCCTGGCGTGGCTGCTCGCCCTCTCGGGGGTGGGCCCGGAACGCGACTGGCAGCGTGGCGCCGTGTCCTGGTCACCGGCGCCCAAGCCAGGCCGCGTTCCGGTGCGACGCTACGTCGCCCAATCGGTCCGCGAGTTCCGCGCCGAACGCGGGACGATGTTCAAGCTGCTGATCACCCGTCGCTGAAGTGGGTGGGTCGCTCGCCCCGACGCCCCGCCGCGAGCTATGGAACGCGGACGACCATCGACGCCGGCGGCCCCGGGAGGCCGGTGACGTCGTGCACCCGAGCCGTGACCACCGTATCGCCGCTCTGAAAGCCAAACGGCTCCGCGATGAGGGCGCAGAACTGCACCGTGCTGCTGCTGTTGGCGAAGAAGCCATCGCCCTGGACATTGATCAAGCACTGGTTGCCGGCGGTTCGGCCGCCCGGGACGCCCGTACCGTTGTCGAAGCGGCAGGCGAGATCGTTGATCGCGTCCGAGACGGGTTGGGTGAGGTCGAAGCCGGCCTCGGCGGGCACGCCGCCGAGTATCGGCTTCATGTTGTCGCACACGAGCTTGCTGCCGTCTCCGAGATTGCGTGAGACGATGATCTCGAGATCCGGCCGCGCCGTCGGGTCGCCCGGGTTGTAGTTGAAGGCATTGAGCCCGACGCGTTTACGGCTCGGGCCAGGCCCGGCCTCGACCACGAGGGTGAACATCGCTCCAAACGGCGGCGTATAGATCGGCCATCCCTGGCTGGTGACGCCGATCGGATCGAGCGGCATGTCGTTCGAGACGTGGGCCACGCCCATGTAGGTCACGTTGGCGCCGGGCCGCGGGGTGTTGGTCGGAGTCCCGGTCTGGCTCGGCGTCGGGGTAACGGTCGGCGTCCGAGTCAGGGTCGGGGTACGGGTGCTGGTACCGGTCGGCGTCGGCGTTCGTGTGATCGTCGGCGTCCGCGTCACCGTCGCGGTGTTGGTCGGGGTGGCCGTGCGGGTGATCGTCCCGGTCCGCGAGGGCGTGACCGTGATGCTCGGCGTGCGCGACTGGGTTGCCGTGCCGGTGACGGTCGGGGTCCGCGTGATCGTCGGCGAGAGTGTGATCGTCGGCGTCCGGGTCACGGTCGGCGTTGGCGTCCCCGAGACCGTCCCCGTGCGCGTGATCGTCCCCGTGCTGGTCCGAGTGGACGACGGCGTCACGGTCGGCGTGATCGTATCGGTCGGCCGCGGGCTGCGCGTGCTGGTCAGCGAAGGGGTGGCGGTGCGGGTCCCGGTGTTGCGCGGAGTCGCGGTCGGCGTCGCGCTGGTCAGTGGCGTGCGGCTGGGCGTGAGGGTTCGCGTCGGCGTGAAGGTGAACGGCGGGGTGAACGTCACCGTTGCCGTCGCGGTGCGGGTTGGCGAAGCAATCGGCGTCTTGGTGCGTGTGTAGGTCGCGGTCTGGGTTCCGGTCGCGGTCGGGGTGCCGAACGGCGTTCGCGTGATCGTCGCCGTGGCGGTCTGCGTGCGCGTCGCCGACACGGTTGGGCTTGCCGTGGCGGTGCGGGTGCTGCTGGGCGACTGGCTCGCCGTCGGCGTGAGCGTGCGCGTCGGCGTCGGACCGGTCGGGGTGAGCGTTTGGGTCGCGGTGGCGGAGCTCGTCGGGCTCGGCCCCGGGGTATTGGTGATGGTGCGCGTTCCGCTCGCGGTCGCGGTCGCCGTCCGGGTGGCGGTCACCGAAGTCGAGGGACTACCCGTGCGCGATGGGGAAGCGGTCGCGGACACCGTCGGGGTCGATGTCGCGCCCGGGGTGTCGGTCGTCGTCGAGGTGGGTCCCGGCGTTGCCGTTTCGGTGCTGGTGGCCGTCGGCTTGAGCGTCGCGGTGGGCCGCAAGGTCGCCGTGGGCAGCGGTTGGTCGCCGACGCGCAGGATCATCTGTGCCAGCGGCCCGGGGTTTCCCGCGCTGTCGAGCGCCCGGGCCGTGACGATGGTCAGGTCGTCTGGAAATGCCTCGACCGAAGAGACCGCCAGGCAGAACTGAACGCGCGTGCGGGAATCGACGAAGCCGTGGACGCCCAGCTGCGTGAGCGTGCACGCGGCGGCCGGATTGCTGGCCACGTCGAACCGGCAGGCCAGGTCGTTGAGCGCGTTGGCAATGGGCTGCGGCGCCCCATAGGTGGGTGGCTCGATCCCGGGGACACCGCCCTCGCCGCAGACGTTGGGGTTGCCGTCGCCGAGGTCGCGCGACACCTCGACCTGCAGGTCGGGACGGGCGGTCGGATCGTTTGGCTTGCTGTTGAGCAGATCCTGGCCGACCGGCAGGCCCGACGTGCCCGGCGCCGCCTCGACGACCAGGCGGAAGCCGAGCCCGCTGATGGTCTGGAACATGGGTACGGGCACGTCCGTCACCGGTAGCATCGTGGTGCCGTCGGCCGAGACGATGCCCACGAAGGTGATGATCGGCCCGGTGTCGTCCGTCTGACCGTAGAGGATCCGGGTCAACGCGGAGAGATCGGCCGCAGTGATCAGCCCGTCGCCGTTCGCATCCGCCCCGGAACAGCTCACCACCGTGCCGCCGTCCACGTCGGCAGCCGCATCGCCGTCCCCGTCAGTCAGCTCGTCGCTCAAGTGGTCGAGGTCGGCGCGTGTGATCAATCCGTCGCAATCGGCGTCACCGGGGAGCGAGGCGGGAGGGGTGGCCGAGGCACGCGCAGCCTGCCCGACGAGCAACGCACCGATCAGCAGCCACGTTCGCCACCCGCTTGCGCTCCCGCACACCTTCCTCCTCGCGAACACGACCCTCCGAGTGTATGCCCGCGCGTTACGTCATGGTCAACTGCCATAAACGTAGGATTTTCAATGGTTCGCGCCGGTTTATTCCGCAGCAGGTACGCCCTCGACCTGACAAATGCCATGGAGATTGCGTCGCAGACCGACCGTTTTCGAACGCATCGGCGATTTCCCGACGACAGGTTCGCATAGCGTAACGGCATACGTTCTGACGAAATGTCGCCGTTCTGAGTGGCACATGCCGTGCTGAAGGCAAACATACCCCAGGCGTAAACTGTAGGAGGAAGGGATGATGTCAAACGAGCGGACGAATCAACAGGGTGCGGTGATCTCGGCGCTTCGCCAGCGTCTCAGCATGACGCAGGAAGAGTTCGCCCACGCCATCGGCGTCACGGTCTCGACCGTGAACCGGTGGGAAAATGGCCACATCGAGCCGAGCCGGCTGGCGCGCAAGGCCATGCAGGGTCTGGCCGCGCAGGCGGCAATCCCGATGGATCTCGAAGCGGCGACGGCACCTCTGATCGGGCACATCAGCAGCGCACAAGTCAGCAAAGCGCTCTGAAGGAGTTGCACGCACCCGGGGAACCGTAGTTCCCCGGCCGGCGGCTGCGGGCAACGAACCGCCACCGCCGGCCACTGCCCTTTGGTCCGCCAGCCCTCTCGGCGGCTGGCGTCGACCGTCGCGGATCTCCGCTAGTTGTCGGTGCGGCGGTCGTACAGATACAGGACCCGCTGCCCGGTAGAATTCTGCCCCGTCAGGTTGGCGGTCGATTCCCAGACGACGAACCGTCCCTTGCTGATGCGCGGGGTAAAGTTGTCACCGAACAGCGATCGCGACAATCGCAGCGTCGTGCCCGCCACGCGGTCAAAGAGGAAGACACGGCGGTTGGTGGCGCCGGCGTCCTCCGGCACCAGGCGAGCCGTCGATTCGAACACGACGAATTTGCCGTAGGGGTTCGCCTGCGGGTTCACGCTCTCCCGCGGCGGCAGGGCGTTGGTGAGCTGGGTGAAGACGCCCTTCTCGATCGCGAAGATCTCCCGGCTCCCATCGGGGTTGCCACCGGTGAAGTCGCCGTTCGAGCTGAAGACCGCCAGACGCCCGTGGCTCGCGACGTTGCCGGCCCGGTTCTCCACCGGCAGCGTCGTATGGGTGAGCTGGCTGATCTTCCATTGGCCGGCCTTGTACACAGCCAAGAACAACTCGCGATTGCCATCCGTGTTCTGCCCGGGCACCAGGTCGGCGGTGGAATCGAACAGCACCTGCCGGCCCGTGCTGGTCGACGGCCGTTGGCTGTCGAACGGCGCCACCGTGTTGGTGACCTGCCACCAGCGGCTCTTGTGCGTGTCGAACATGAAGATCTCGCGGTTGCCGTCGGCGTTCTGGCCGGCGGGGTTCGCCGTCGACTCCATCGACACGTAACGGCCCGAGGTGGCGGGCGCAGCCCCCTCGGAGTTGGTGGTCGCGCTGCTGATCTGCGTCACCACCATGTTCGGGTCCGGCGGCGACTCCTTCCGGTATTGGCGCCGGCTCCATTGGAATACCTCGGTTGAGCCGTCGGCGTTGGCGCCGGTCAGGTTGCCGGTCGAGGTGAAGAAGATATCTCCGGGCAGGGTCGCGCGCGGCGCGAACGCCTGCGCGGTGGCGCTCCCGTTACTGATCTGCGTGGTCAGGATGCAGGCGCCCTCGAGGATGATCGGATCGTGCGTCTCGTCCGAGGGGCAGTCCTGTTGGAGCGCGCAGCGGTGGCCGGGGCGCGCGCCGCCCAGGCAGTACGACTTCGCCTTGCCCCCCGGCTTGCGATTGAGCAGGAAGACGTCGCCGCCGCCGTCGAGATTGTTGGCGGTGACCGTCACATCCCCGTTCTGATCCAAGTTGGAGACGAACGTGATGAAACGGCCGTTGGACGACACGTCGGGGCTGCGCCCGACCGACGCGTACTGGAGATCCTGCAAATCGAGCACGCTGCAAATTCCGTTCGTGCTCGGGAAGCCCCGCGGGGCGGGATCACACAGGAACTCGATGAAGTCGGTGCCGAACCCGCCGGCGCGTTCCTCCACGATGTCGCCGAGACCGCCGGGGTTCGACAACGCGTCGTAGGGTCCGGTCTCGGAGCCCCACCAGTTGAGCGTGGCGTCGACGACGCCGCCAGGCGCCTCGTTGCCGATGCCGACGCCGTTGCCGGTGATGTTGTTCTGCCGGATCTGCGTGGTCACGGAACCGGAACGCAGCGTGATGCCGTCGCCGGCGTTGTCGACGATTTGGCTGTCGGAGATGGCGACCTTCGCCCCGGTCGGGATCGCGCCGACTTCGATGCCGGCGGTCACCGAGTTCTGGATCGTGTTGCCGCCCAGCACCGGGCCGAATCCGGCCAAGTGCACGAGGCGGCCGCTGGTGCCGCCGCCGCTCATCGAGTTGTTGAACACCTTGACCAGGTTCGAAGGCGTGCCGTCCTGTTGATCGAGGTCGATGTGGACGCCATTGCCCTGCATGACGTTCCCCACGGTCGGAGGATTGTTCTGATCGTCGCCGATCACCGCGCAGTCGATCTTGCGGTGCCAGGCGATACCGGTGGCGCTGTTCGAGATGATGTTGGCGGCGATGATCAGGTTCGACCCGTGCTGCGGGCTCCCACAGCTCGCCTGCCCGAGCGGGCAGATGCTGTCGGCGGTGATGGCCGCGCCCGCGTCGGACTGGATGGTGAACCCCTCGACGGTGACGCCGCTGCGGCGGATGTCGATCGCCGTACCGCTGGTGTGAATGATCGTCGTGGCGGCCCCGGCCGTCGAGCGCAGGGTGATCTCCTCGTTGATCTGGATCGGCGACACATAGGTCCCTGGGCACACCGAGACGATGTCGCCGGGCCCGACGGCGTTGATCGCGCTCTGGATGTCGAAGTAGCTCGGCGATCCGCAGGAGCCGACGAACACCTCCGACGGGGTGCCGGGGTGGGTGTACGTACAGGCGATCGACAGCGTGCAGTCGGGCTCGCAGCCGTCGCCGGAGATGTTGTTGCCGTCGTCGCACGCTTCGCCGGAATTGACCACGCCGTCCCCGCACAGGTTGGGCGTCGGCGTCGGCGTGCTCGTCGGCGTGTCGGTGCGCGTCGGGGTCGCGGTCTGCGTGGCGGTGTCGGCCGGGGTCGGGGTGAACGTCCGCGTACCGGTGGCGGTCAGGGTCGCGGTGGGGGTCAGGCTCGCGGTGCCGGTTGCGGTGTTGGCCGGGGTGTTCACGGGCGTGCGTGTGGCCGTGCCGGTGAACGTGAAGGTCGCGCTCGCGGTGAGGGTCGCCGTCGCGGTGTTGGCCGGCGTCGAGGTGGCGGTCCCCGTGAAGGTCGCTGCCGGTGTGTTGGTGATCGTCGGCGTGTTGGTGAACGTCCTGGTCGCGGTCGATGTGAAGACGCCGGTCGCCGTCGCGGTGCTGGTGTTCGTCGCCGTCGCGGTCGGCGTTGTGGTCGAAGTGCGAGTCGCCGTCGCCGTCGGGCAGAACGGCACCGTCGCACGGGTTTCTGGGAGCGGGGCCGACGCGGGGTTGCCTTGGTAGTCGTTGTAGTTGATGCGCGAGGTCGGGGTGACGGCGATCAGTTGGTTCGTCGTCGCCGGGTTCAAGGTGACCAGGAAGGTCACCGACGTGCTGCTGTTGACGTTGAGGAGGCCGAGGTTCCAGGTGAGCGTCTGCCCCGCCACCGTCGTCGGCGGCGGGTTCGCCGATCCGGCCTCGTACTGAACGCCGGTCGCCAGGATGTCGGTGATGACGATGTTCGACCCGGCCAGGGTGGTGATGACCGTACCGATCTGCGAGAAGATGCCGGCCAGCTGCGCCGAGGTCGGCGCTTCGTAATAGTTACTGGCGTTCGACGCCATCGCCTTGAGCTCGTTGCGCGCCACCGTCGCGGTGGCCGTCGCCAGGTTGTTGAGGTTGAGGCCGATGGTGAAGATCACCGTGCCGGCGGCCTTGGCGGTCGCCGCCTGGTTGATCGCGTCCTGCGTGCACGCGTTCGACGAGGTCGGATTGGCCGGGCACGACGTCCCGCTCGCGGTGCGGTTGGCGACGCCATCGGAGAGCAGCACCATGACGTGGACGGTGGGTGCGGCGCGGCCGTGCGCCGCGATCTCCGTCTGCCCGGTCAACACGCCGCCGCCGATGTTGGTGTTGCCGGTGACCGTGATGGCGTCGATCGCGCTGCTGACGTTGGCAAGGACGTTGGTGAGCGGTTGGGCGAGGGTCGCGGTGGTGGAGATCGTCGTCAGGCCAGCCAGATCGGTGGCGCCGTTGAGCTGGTTGACCAGCGTCTTGGCACCGTTCTTGGCGTCGGTGATGGGCTGCACGGGGTTGCCGCCGGCATCGTCCATCGAGGCCGAGCGGTCGAACAAGATCATCAGATCGATCGGCAAGCGCTGGGTCACCGGGTCGCCGACCCCGTTCACCTGCATGGTGACCTGGGCCTCCTGACAATTGCTGGTCGCGACCGCGGTCTCGCCGGTCGTCAACGACGGCAGCGTCGCGCGTGCGGCCGTCGGGGCTACAGCAGCCACCGCGACCAGCGTCAGGCCCAACGCGGTACGCCACGCTGCCCCCCGCATGGGATATCCCGTTGTCCCCGTGTTCATGTTGCTCCCCTGTGAAAAAAGACGAGCGGCGCCCGCATCCCCCAAAGCACTACCGAACCGCCCGGACCCCACGCTCACCTAGCCCTGCGAGCTGCCCGGAGCGTCCCACTCTCGCGAGGACGCTCGCGCGCCCGGGCTTCCCAGACACGCCGTCATGCACGGTCGCACGGCGCCATCGCCATCACTGTCTTGATCGTTGGCCTCACCTTAGTTGCGCTCTTCAAACAATGTCAAGGTAAACTTTTTGCGGGGTTTATCGGTCGATTTCGGTGCCCGAATGGGCCTCGCGGCCGGGAGCGCAAAACGGCGATCGCCCTGCTGCACCGCTCAGACGGAAGGCGTCGGCTCCGCGATCCATCCGTCGGCGAGCCAGCGCGCCAGCGCCCCGGCCAGTCGCGCCGCGGCGTTTTCGGCGGGCGTGCCCGCGCTGGCGGCGAGGCAGACCTCGGCGAAGCTGGCGCCGCGCTCGATCGCCTCGAGGGCGGCGAGCTCTTCCGCGTCCAGGCGGCGATGGAAGACGGTGAGATCCTGCCGCCAGACGCAGAGCTGGATGCCGGCCGGCGGCGGGTCGACGGCCGCTTCGCCGCGGTCGACCGCGGCGCGCAGGGCGTCAACCGGCCATCCACACGCCAGCAAACGGACCGACGGATGCAGCGCGAAGCGCAACCCCGGCCACCGCTCCTGGGGAATTGCCGCCAGGGCCGCGGGCTGGAGCACCGGCGCCGCGGCGGCGTCGAAGGCATCGTTCAGCGCCCGCTCGTAGCGTGCCAGGTCGGCAGCGCACGGATGGGCCGCGACGGCGCCGTGCCCGACGAGTGCCTCGGGCAGGTGGCGGCCGGCCTCGCGAATCGAGAAGTGCGCCGGTGGATGGCGCAACAGGTAGTCGGTCACCAGATTGTGGAAAGCCACCTCGCCGAGCAGCGCATGCGTCGCCGCGTACTCCTCCTTCAACACGTCCAGGACGCGGAAGAAATACATGTTGGCGTAGACGTCGACGCGCTGGGCAGCAGCCAGCGGAGGATGATCGCGGACCGTGCGGCGCAGCGCCGCGGTCAGGCCACCGCCGCGGTCGGCGTCGGCGGCAAGGGCCGCAGCCACGCCCTCAGGCGCGGTGATGAGCTGCCAGAGGAGCCGTTGAGTCTCCGACAGGGTCGGCACGACAGGCAGCCTCAGCCACCATCGCCGCGTGTCGCGCTTCGGCATGCAGGCGGTCGAAGGCGGGAATCTGGTCATCCCACTCGATCAAGGTCGACTGCGCGCCGAACCGCCGCACCGCCGCCGCGTAGAGCGCCCACACCTCGTCGCGCACGGGATGATCGTGCGTGTCGAGCAGATGGGTGCCGTGGTCGGAGTGGCCGGCCAAGTGGAACTGGACGACGCGGTCGGTCGGCACGGCGGCGAGGTAGGCCCACGGATCGAAGCCGTGGTTGAAGGCGCTGACGAACACATTGTTCACGTCGAGGAGGATGGCGCAGTCCGCCCGCTCCGCCACCGCGGCGAGGAAATCCCACTCGCTCAGCGCCGAGTCGCAGTAGGCGAGATAGCTGGAGACGTTCTCGAGCGCGATGCGCCGCCCGAGGCAGTCCTGCACGCGCCGCACGCGCTCGCTGACGTGGTCGAGCGCCTCCTCGGTGTAGGGCAGCGGCAGCAGATCGTGCACCGTGTGGCCGCCCACACCGGTCCAGCACAGATGATCGGAGATCCACGCCGGCTCAATGCGCTGGGCGAGCGCCCGCAACCGGTCGAGGTAGTCGCCGTCGAGGGGATCGACCGAGCCGATCGACAGCGACACCCCGTGCAACACCACCGGGTAGTCGGCCCGCACCCGCTCGAGGACGTGCAGTGGCCGCCCACCGGCGACCAGAAAATTCTCGGAGATGACCTCGAACCAATCGATTGCCGGCCACGTCTCGAGGACGTGCGCATAGTGCGGCGGCCGGAGGCCGACACCGGTGCCGAGGGCGGGAAACCCAGCGAGCATATCGCAGCGCACGGCGTGATGGCGCGACGCGAGCCGGCAGCGTGGCCGGCCCGCGTCGGACCCGGTTACTTCTCGACCGAGCCGCCCTTGGCCTTGCAGTCGGCCTCGCTGGTCATGATCCAGCCCTTGCCCTTGCAGGAGTTTTCTCCGGCACAGCTGTGGCCGGCCTGCGCACAGGCGCCCTTGCCCTTGCACTCGTTGCCACCCATGCACTTCACCTTGGCAGCCTCTCCGCCACCCTTGTCACCCTCGGCCGCCATGGCCTGGCCGGTAAGGAAGAGTCCCGCCACGGCGGCGGCAATCAGCGCTCCTTTGACCTGCTTGTTCACGATGGCCTCCTTTCGGTACTGACTGAGTCGACCCGGCCACGCGCCCCATGCGCGTCAGCCGTCGTTGTTTCCCATACGTACACGGCGGGCGGGCGGATGAAAGCGGCGTGGCCGCCTAAATGCCCGATCCCTTTTCCTCGTAGCCGACGTGAATCCCGCATTCACGCGTCTCCGAGCTCTCCCACCACCAGCGACCGGCGCGCACGTCTTCGCCCGGCTGGATCGACCGCGTGCAGGGAACGCAGCCGACGGTCGGATACCCTTGCGCGTGCAGCGGGTTGATCGGCACGTGGTGCGTGTCGACGTACTCCGCGACCACCTGGCGGCTCCACCGCACCAGCGGATTGAGCTTGATGCGCCCGCCGTGCACGGCGTCGACCTCAACCGCACGAACGTCGGCGCGGGTGATCGACTGGTCGGGACGCAGCCCGGTGATCCACGCGTCGAGCCCCTCCAACGCGCGCCCGAGCGGCTCGACCTTGCGCACGCCGCAGCACAGCTTGCGCAGCTCCACCGAGTCGTAGAAGAGGTCGACGCCGTGCTCGCGCACCATCGCTTGCACGGCGTCGGCGTTCGGGAAATAGATCTCGACCGCGATGCCGTAGCGGTTGCGGACGCGGTCGATCAGCTCGTACGTCTCTTGGTGCAACCGGCCGGTATCGAGGGTGAACACCCGCGTCTGGTGCGGCGCCAGCGTGTGCATCAGGTCGAGCAGCACCATGCCCTCGGGCGAGCCGAAGCTCGCCGACAACGCAATGCGCGGCGCGAAGGTGTCGAGTCCCCAGCGCAGGATCTCCTCGGCGGATGCGTCGTCGAAGACTCGGGAGAGCACCTGGTCGAGCACCGACCGCGCGATGGCAACGCTCATATACGTCTGGGTCTTGGCGAAAGTGCAGCATAGCCCATCGACGCTGGCGGGGCTATCCGCCCGCCGGGTCGGATGGCCGCGCGGTCAGCGGGAGGCGCGATCCTGCAGCGCCGCGACCAGCTTTGCCCGCAGGCCGCCGAAGTCGCCGTTCGACATCATCACCACCACATCCCCTGGCCGGGCCTCGCCGGCCACCGCTTCGGCAATGGCGTCGCTCGAATCCACCTGGCGCGCCGCCCGTCCGGCTCGACACAGGTCGTCGACGAGTTGGGCGGGCGAGAACACGTCCGACTCGGCGACCGCGTCGCTCGCCTTCTGGAACACGCCGGCGACGATCACTCGATCGGCGCCCGCCAGCGCGGCGACGTAGTCGCGCTGGAAGACCCGCCGCCGGCTGGTGTTCGAGCGCGGCTCGAAGATGCCCCAGAGGCGCCGACCGGGGTACCGCTGGCGCATCGCCGCCACGGTGCCCGCCACGGCCGTCGGGTGGTGCGCAAAATCGTCGATCACGGTCACCCCCGCGAAATCGCCGACGACTTCCTGGCGCCGCGCCACGCCCGAGAAGCTCGCCAGCGCCGAGGCGATCTCCGCGTGGGTGAGACCGAGCGCGCGTCCCAGGACGCAGACGCCGAGCGCGTTCAGGGCGTTGATGCGACCGGGGGCCTTGAGGCGCAGCCCGCCCTCGTCGCGACCGCGGTGGCGGACGACGAACGCGGTATGGTCGTCGGCGTCGCGCAGCGGGCCGAGGCTCCATTCCGCCGCCTCGGTGGCGCCGAAGGAGATGACCGCCGCGGCCGGTGCGCCGGCGGCGACCTCGACGGCGTGAGGAAAGTCGTGCGCCACGACCAGGGGCGCGCCGGGTGGCAGCAGCGCCACCAGCGCACGGAAGGCGGACTTCACCGCGTCGAGATCGCGGTAGATGTCGGCATGGTCGAACTCGACCGCGGTGAGGATCACGGCGCTCGGACGGTAGTGGAGGAATTTGGGGCCTTTGTCGAAGAAGGCACTGTCGTACTCGTCGCCCTCGAGGACGATGAACTCGCCGGCCCCGAGCTTGAAGTTGCCGCCGAAGTCGAGGCTCTCGCCGCCAACCATCAGGGTTGGCTCGCGCCCCGCCTGCTCCAAGACCCAGCCGAGCATGGCGGTCGAGGTGGTCTTCCCGTGCGTGCCGGCGACGACCAGCGACCGCTTGCCGACGATGAAGAACTCGGCGAGCGATTCCGGAAACGAGAGGTACGGCAGCCCGGACGCCAAGACGGCCTCCACTTCGGGATTGCCCCGGCTCACCTTGTTGCCGATGACGACCACGTCCGGTCGCGGCACCAGGTTCTCGGCCTTGTACCCTTCCAAGACTGGAATGCCGAGCCGTTCGAGCACCGTGCTCATCGGCGGATAGATCCGCTCGTCCGATCCGGTGACGCGCAGCCCGCGCTGTTTCAGCATCCCCGCCAGCGCGGCCATACCGACGCCGGCGATGGCGACCAGATGCACGTGCTGGACGCGCGTGAGGTCGGCGCGGGGTCGGCTCGCTTCGTCCATGCAGCGCCCTACGCCGCCAGGGCCCGGTTGATGAGATCGTGGATCATCGGCCGGAACTCCCGGATGCCGTTGTTGTCGCGGCTCGGATGCACGCGATTGGTGAGCAGGATGATGTGACGGTCGCGGTCGAGATCCATCCAGAACGAGGTGCCGGTGAAACCGAGGTGACCGACGCTGTTGGGCGAGAACATGGTGCCGGAGGACGAGTTCGTCGGCGACGGCGTGTCCCATCCCAACGTCCAGGTCGAGCCGGGAATCGTCGGGTCACGGGTCCAGAACTGGCGGACGACGCCGGCGGGCAGGAAGTCGTCGGTACCGGCCCAACAAGCCTTGAGCCGGCAGAGCAACGTGTCGATATCGCGCGCCGCGCCGAACAGCCCGGCGTGCCCGGCCACGCCACCCATGGCGTACGCGTTGTCGTCGTGCACCTCGCCGCACAGCACCCGCTTGCGCCAGGGGCAGCGCTCGGTGGCCGCGATCATCTCGGTAATCGGCTGGATGCGCCGCGCCCGCACCATCGAGAGGTCGATGAACGAGGTCGCACGCATGTCGAGCGGCCGGAAGATCCGCTCCTGGCAGAACCGGTCGAGCGTCGTCCCAGTGACCATCTCGACCAACTCGCCGAGCAGGATGAAGCCGAGATCGCTGTACACGACCTTGGTGCCGGCGGGCGATTCCGGACGCTCGCGGCTGATCTGCTGGTACACGTACTCCTTCGCCGCGTCGCTGCCGAGGAAATTGAGCTTCTCGCCCTTGCGCTCGAGCTGCAGGATGGCCTTGTAGTACGGCCGCACGGCCGGCAGCCCGGACGAATGGCAGAGCAGGTGGCGCATGGTGACGTGCGTCTTCCCGTAGACCCCGAAGTTGTGACAGAAGCGCGTCACGCGGTCGTCGGGATGCACTTTGCCGTCGCGCACCAGCAGCATCACGGCGATGCCGGTGGCGAGCGGCTTGGTGAGCGAGGACAAGTCGAAGATCGTCCCCTCCTGCATCGGCGCACGCTGCGGCTCGACCTGGCGATGGCCAAAGGCGCGCAGATAGAAGACGCGGTCGGCGTCGCGCACCAAGAGCACTGCACCCGGAAACGTTCCCCGCTCCACCGCGGCCTGCATCTCGCGTTCGACGCGCTCGAAGCTCATCCGATGTCACTCCGCCACCGGCGTGTCGAGCAAGACGAGCCGCTCGCCGGCCAAGCGGGCGCGGATGCCGAGCGGCAGCGTCGTGGCCCCGCGCCCGTGGCCGGCGGACAAGCCGAAGACGACCGGATAGCGCGCGCTGGCGAACGCCTCGCGGGCGACGTCGTGGACCGTCACCGCTTCATTGGGCCCGCTGGTACAACCCGCCATCTCGCCGAAGATGACGCCGGCGACGGCGTCGAGCTTGCCGGCCTGGCGCAGCTGGGTAAGCATGCGATCGATGCGATAGGGCTTCTCGTTCACGTCTTCGATGAAGAGCAGGCGGCCGGCGGTGTCGAGCGCGTAGGGCGTCCCCAGCGCCGCGACCAGGATCGACAGACAGCCGCCCACGATGACCCCCTCGGCCATGCCGGGCTGGATGATCGTGTCGGCCGCCATGTTCCACGCCGCGCGGTCACCGGTCAGCAGGCCGAGCAGTGCGGCGGCGCCGGGATGGTTCCTGTCGAGCCCGCCCACCATCGGCCCGTGGAATGCGACCAGCTCGGCGCGCTGCACGAGCGCGGTGAGCAGGAAGGTGAGATCGCTGTAGCCGACGAAAATCTTCGGGTGCTGGCGCGCGATCTCGGGATCGAACAGCGGCAGCAGCCGTCCGCTGCCGTAGCCGCCGCGCGCGGCCATGATGGCGCGCACCTCGGGGTCGGCGAACATCGCGACCAGGTCGGCGAGGCGATCCGCGTCACTCCCCGCCAGATAGCCGGCCTGCTTGAGAACCGACGGGCCGACACGGACGCGGTAGCCGGCGGTCTCGAGCAATCGCACCCCGGCCCGGACCGCGGCTTCCTCGACTGCCGCGCCCGGGGCCACCACGCCGATCAGATCGCCCGGGCGCAGGGCTGGCGGTTTTCGCATGCCGAGCCTCCGTGCCGTCAGGATTCGCCACGGCCCGCACGAGCGCCGTCCGAGCAGCGTTCTGCCATATCTCGGTCCGTGCCCGCCACCCATCCGGGCAACGAACTCGATTGCCGCATCGCTGCCGTGCCCCTATAGTCAAAGCCGGAAGGAGTGGAGGGCCGCCATGGCATATCGACGTCCAGCTGCACGAATCACCCGCTCGGTGCTCGGCGCGCTGATCCTGGTCGGCGCTGCGTCGCCCGTGGCGGCCGCGACCTGTGCCGAGGTGAACCAGCTCCTCGCACAGGGCCTCTCGGTGGGGCAGGTCGCAGGGGCGCTCGGCGCGCCGGTCGCCGGCGTTCAGGCATGTCTGCAGCCCCGTGGCGCCGTCGGCAACCCAGCCGGCCCCGCACCGTTCGGTGCCGCCGGCCCCCCGCCGCTCGGCGCCCCTGGTCCGCCGCCGCTCGGCGCGGCAGGCCCCGCCCCGCACAACGCTGCTGGTCCGCCGCCGCTCGGCGCCGCCGGGAGAAGCTCGACCACGACGCGCTGAGCGCGAGCCGGTCTAGCCAAAGATCCACGCTCGCTTGCGCGGTGCGCCCGGCGGCTTGACCGACTGGCTGATCGCCTTGAGGTGCTCGTTGAACGCCTCGAGCTCGGTGCGTTTGCGCTCCTCGAACTCATCCAGCTCGCGCTGTCGGCGCTCGTACAGCGCCGCGAACTCCTCGGTCCAGCGCTGGTGAAACGACGCCAGCGCGCGGCTGACGTTGCCGTGCATCGTCGTGGTGACGATGTAGGTCGCGGTGCAGAAGGGGCAACGCAGCACGTTGCCCGTGCGCAGGTGGCGGAAACTGACTGCGTAGCTGCCGTGGCAGGCGTGGCAGTCAATCGGCACCTCCCACTCGTCGATCGAGGGCAGGCTGACGCCGCCGACCGGGGCGGCGACGACGGGGCTGGCGGCCGGCACCGGCGCGGCCGCGGAGGCCGCCGCCACCGGCGCAGCCGTGCTGGTGGTCGGCGCTTCCGCAGCGCCGCCGCTGCGGAAGCGCGACGGAAAATCCGCCGGGAAGTCGACCCCGGGGTGCAGCTCGCGGGCGCGCTGCAAGAGGACGGCCTCGGTTTCCGGAATGTCGGGGTTGGGGATGCACACGTCGACCGGGCAGACCGCCGC
>Ga0335069_10003771_pt1 | contig 22733 bp, 13 predicted proteins | sample Lox_Sample_11_FD_206714 | JGI IMG/M metagenome (GOLD analysis project Ga0335069, IMG submission 206714) | Soil microbial communities from Loxahatchee National Wildlife Refuge, Florida, United States - Lox_Sample_1.1 | ecosystem: Environmental > Terrestrial > Soil > Wetlands | place: USA... | reverse complement strand
TCGGCAGAGCGCCGCCACCTTACTGTGACTCAAACGGCGGCGCTCTGCCGAGACGCCGCTACAAGGGCTTACTTGCCCGACCACATGTCGCCCGGGCCGCCAATGAGCTGATAGAATCCCACAGCGCTGGCTTTGAGCGTCTCGGCGTGGAAATCCACAAAGCCCATCTGGGCCCGGCCCTGGTGCCGGTTCACGACGCGCGTGGGCAGCGACAGCCAGTTGACATCATTCGTCGTGCGCCAATCAATCCACGAGGCCTGCCCCGAGTGATGCGTCGGGTCGAAGTCTTCCACCCAGTTATCCGGGTTCGTGTCCCCCGCGGTGGCATCCGTGACCAGGCCCGAGTCCGCGTAATAGACAGTCATCGAGGGGCGGACGATGCTGCTGCACTTGAGCAGGGTGGTGTAGCCGCCGGGCGCCGGGACGCCTTGATACATCCAGATGCTGCGCGCCAAGTTGAGATTGATCCCGATATTGAGCCGCGTGCCGGGCGGGTTGCCGGGGCAGTTGAAGATGTTCGTGTTCCGGCCCACGAAGGACAGCAGGGTATCCGGCCAGCCCTGGTCGCTGCTCGTGTTGACGCCGCTCTTGACCACGACGAACTGGTTCGGGGGCACGCCCGCAATGCCGTAGGGCGGCAGGCCGTCGTCGTACTCATCGGCGTAGATGCGCGAGGCCAGCAGGATCTGCTTCATGTTATTCATGCACTGCGTGCTCTTGGCCTTGGTCTTCGCCCGGGCGAGCGCCGGAAGCAGCAGCGCGGCGAGGATCGCAATGATGGCGATGACGACCAGCAGCTCGATCAGGGTAAAGGCCCGGGCGCAGCTCTCCAGCCATCGCGGGCGGCGGCGCCTTCGGCCCGGTTCGCGCGTTCGGCTCATTCGGTGCATGAAGGACACGGTCTGGCTTTGGTCCCGCCTACTGCAGTTCCAGCAGGAAGAAGTCGGCCTTGAAGTTCGGGTTTACGGCGTTGGTCACGATGAAGTTGCCGCTGCCGTCGAAGGCGTTGGTGCTGATCCGGGTCCAATACTGCAATTGCAGCGCCACGTTCGTTGAACTGAGAATGTAGAAGTTGGCTCCGGCCTGGCCATTGGTCCCAGACATGACCAAACCGTCCGCCGTAAGCTGTGTGCTGGTGATGTGCGGTTGGCTCACCGCCCCCGCCTTGATCCTTAGCGTGCCATCGCTCGCCAGTGTGCTCAGGTCCCATGCCAGACCCGAGCCGGGAGGTGTAGCCGGGCTGATGGACGTGAACGCGCCTTGGTAAGTGCCGGCGTTGAACAGCTTGAAGCTATCCCCGACTGCCAGGTTGCCCGCGAGGTTGATCACCGAGAGAGTGCCGCCATACACCACCGTGTTGCCGCCCATATCGAGCAGGTCTTGCGTTCCGGCCTGCTTGTTGAGCTTCATGAATACGGTGCCCGAATTGGTCAAGTTGCCGCCGATGGTGAGCGTGCCGATGCCGCCGTCCCCGGCCCCGATGGTGCCGTTTGCCAGCACGGTCACGGCCTCGCTGACCGTGCCGGTGCCGGCCAGAAAGCCGCCAGAACCGACGGTGCACCCGAGCCCGGCGGCAATGGAGCCGTCCAGCAGTAGCGTGGCATTGGCCACCATGGTCGTGCCGCTGTAAGTCTGGTTGGCCGTGAGCCGCCACGCCGAGCCGTTGACCAGCAGGCTGCCGGTGCCCGGTGCGCCGTTCACGTCCTGCATGTAGGAATCCAGGGTGTTGGTGGCGTGGGCCGTGCCGCCGAGCGTGGCCAGGCAGAACGTCATCGTGTTGTAAAGGGTCCAACCGCTGGTGTCGGTCAGGTGCAGGCTGCTGTTGTTCGGGCTGTCGTTGCGGATCGTGCCGCCGCTGAGGGCTCCCAAGCCCAGGATCGTTATCTTGTGGTTGCTCGAAGCGGCGGTCGTCCCGATGTAAGAGAAAGCGCCGCCGCGCTGGGAATCAACCGAACCGAGGTTAATGCCGCCCAACTGCGTGGCAGGGCTACCCACGGTGTAAGGGTTCTGCGCCGTGCCGATCGAGCTGGGTTGGCCGATATCGGCCAGGGTCATGGCCTGGATCGTGCGCCCGTAAGCCGCCAGCACGCCGCCGGCGAACGTGTTGGTCGGGTTGAGCAACTGCAGCACACCGCCGTTGTTGATGGTGTAGCCGACCGGGTTGGCCGCCGCGACGACCGTGCCGATCGGTTGCCCGCTCACGACGGCATTCGCGTCCGGAATGTAGCTCAGCACGCTGTTGGTCGCCGTGTAACCGGGATTGATGAAGAGATAGCGAGGTTCGAACCCGGTCATGGCCGAGGGAAGGTTCCAGGCGAAGTTATTGCTCCAGGTCAGGGCGGTGTTCGTGCCCGCGTTATCCAGGGCCCAGGCGAAGCTGCCTAGGACGCCATTCAAGGTGATATTGCGGCTGAAAGTGGCATTAGGACCGAAGTATTGGAGACTGCTGCCCTGCCCGTTGTTCCCGAGCCAGGCGCCGCCCGTGACGGTGCCGCCGCCCACGATGATATTCGTGCCCGCGCCGAGGCTGCACGGCGTGCCCGGCGCGGCGACGCTCTTGTAAGCCACCACCACGTTGGAGATCATGAAATCCCGGAAGTCATTCGTGGCGCCCGTTAGCGTGATGCGGTTGGTGGCGACGCCCGCGGGGCCGCCCGCGAACAGCAGGTACGTGAACGTTCCGTTGGCATTGCCCACGCCGTTCATGTAGCCATCGAACTCGATGGGCGCCGAAAATGCATTGATCACCAACTCGGCGCTGGTGGTGCGGTTCGTGGGGAAGGACCACGGCCCGGTGAACTTCAGCAGCCCGCTGCCTGCGTTCTGGAACTGGTAGTCGCCGGTCCAGGACTGATTAGTGTGGTAGGCAGTAACGACCCAGTTGAAAGGCCGATCCGTCGTATCTCCCGTCCCATAGTACTTCAGCGTGCCGGAGCTGCTGCCGTCCGTCACGGTCACGGTGCCGTTCGTCGAGTCCACCGGCGCGCCCAGGGAGCTGGCCCCGCCGCCGATCGGCTTGATGCTCATGAACCCGCCCCCGCGCAGCGATGGGAACGAGACCGGCCCGAGGAACGTGTTGTTGGTGTTCCACAGGTAACAGAACATGTTGCCGCCGCCGCAAACGATGCCGTTGGTGGGCCCGGCCGACGCATCCACGATCTGAGCATAGACGTTCATCGTCGAAGCGTTGCCAAACGCCGTCGTGGCCGGGATGCTGGCGCCGAGCGTGCGCGTGAAGTTATACAGATCCAGCACCAGCGGGTTGTTCGTGGTGCCGATCGTGATCGTGCCGCCATTGGCGTTGGTGCGCAGGATGTTGCCTAGCGATATGTAAAGCGTGCGCGGCGTCGCGCTGTCGCTTTGCATGGTCAGGTTCGAGGATCCGGGAAAGCCCATGATCACGCCGCCCGACAGAATGTAATCGTTAGTGAAGGTGATGGTCAGCCCGCTCTGGATGGCGTTGGTGAAGAGGTTGGTGACGACGCCGCCATACCAGTTGGCCGGATCGGTGTAGATGGAGGGGCCGGTGCTGGTGGTCTGGCTCCATTGGGCCCGCGCGGGCAGAAGAGCCGCGGCCAATGTCAGGGCTGTGGCCGCCGAGAGCTTATAGTTGGAATGCTTCATAGGTTGATGACTTGGTTGGGCGCAGTGCCGCGCCGCGAGCCGGTCCGGTCTGCTGCGGGGCCGGCAATCGGTCGCGGAAATTTCCACCGGGCATTGCGCAGTTCACGATAATCGCCGGGATTCTAGCGTCCGCGCCTTCGGAATACTATTCCCCCATTAGGGGGGATGGGCGGGCAGTGAGGTTGCCCGCGCTTGTTTCCCGGGTGATTCCCGGGCGAGTGGCCGGTGTGTCTCCCATGGGGTCCGGACCACATGGGAGACACACCGGCGTATCGCCCGGGACGCACCACGGGGCCGTAGGGGAGCGGCTAGGGGGTGAAGGGGTTTAGGCCTTCTTTAGCATTTCGAGCTTCCGGCTTCGGGCGTATCATGCCGCTATGCCCACAGCGCTGATCTTCGTCGGGCGGGTGCTGACCCCCGTCCTGGTGTTCCTGCTGACTGCGGGCACGGCAGCCTGGGCGACCTCCGCCGATCATCCTTACCTGGTTGATGTCTGGCTCATGGAGCACGGCCTGCCCGAGAATATCGTCAATGCCATTGCGCAAACCCCGGACGGCTACCTCTGGTGCGGCACCACGCACGGACTGGCCCGCTTCGATGGCGTCCACTTCACGGTGTTCAATGGCCGGACCACCCCGGAGCTGGGCAGCAGCCGCATCCGCCAGCTCTTTGTGGACCGCCGCGGCACCCTCTGGATTACCGTTTTCGAAGGCGGCCTGATCCGGATGCGGGAGGGCCGCTTCACGCGCTTTAACCTGCCGCCGCGCGAAAAAACCACTGCCCGCACCATCTTTTGGATCGCCGACGATGAAGCGGACGGCCTCTGGCTCATGATCGAAGATGGTGCCGTGTTCCACTTCAACGAGGGCCGGTTCACAATGGCCTCGGACGACTGGCCTTCGACCGAGCGCCGGGTGTTCCGCGTCTATGAAGATGCGCAGAAGCGGGCCTGGGTCGCCACGACCACCTACCTGGCGCGCCTCGAAGGCGGCAAGCTCCTGCCGCCCATCCTTCAAGGCAAGCCCTGGCAGTACCAGGTCCTTTGCCCCAGCCGGTCGGGCGGCTGGTGGATCATGACCGCCGGCCGCGTGCGGCTTTGGCGCGACGGCGCGCTGACTGCCGACGCCGGCAAATGGGTGCGCCCGGAGCGCGTCGTGGAATACTGCCTCGAAGACCGCCGCGGCCAGCTCTGGGTCGCCTCCCTGGGCAAGGGCCTCTTCTGCTACAGCACCAATGCACCCGAGCCGCGCCAAATCACCGTCAAAGACGGCCTCGGCAGCGACCTGGTGCGGGCCCTGTTCGAGGACTCGGAGGGCAACCTCTGGGCCGGCACGCGCCCCGGCGGCCTGAACCGGATTCGTCCTGCCCTCTTCAAAACGTACGGCGTCAAGGAAGGGCTCTCCTCGGACCTCGTCACCGCCATCTGCGAAGGCGCGGACGGCGAGGTCTGGGTCGGCACCGACGGCGAGGGCGTAAATCTCCTCAAGGACAACACCGTCGAACAGTTCGGCTCCGAGCAAGGCCTGGACAGCCGCAATGTCCGCGCCCTGCTCATGGACCGGCAGAGGCAATTGTGGGAAGGCTCGTGGGGTGGTGGCTTGTATCAGTTCAAGACGAATGGCTTCGTGGCCCGGCATGACATCCCCGGCCACGATACCCCCGTCGCCAGCCTCTTCGAAGACTCCAAAGGCCGCCTGTGGATCGGCCAGCGCACCCTGAATAAGCTGGTGCGGCTCGAAGGCGGCGTGTTCACCACGATTGACCTGCCCAACCCGGCCCCCGCCATGGACGTGATCGCGCTGGCAGAGGACGCCGCCGGCACGCTTTGGATCGGCACCGACGGCAGCGGACTCTTCTCGTGGAACGAGCACGAGTGCCGCCGCTTTGGGCGCACCGACGGCCTGCCCAGCAACACCATCCGCTCGCTTCACGCCGAACCGGATGGCGCCCTCTGGATTGGCACCGTGGACGGCGGCCTGTGCCGCTTCAAGAACGGCAAGTTCGTCACCTGCAACACCCACGACGGCCTGCTCGACGATGTCATCAACCACATCGCGGACGACGGCCACGGCTTCCTGTGGTTCAGCTCCTTCCAGGGCATCTTCCGCGTCAGCAAGGCCGAGCTGAACGCATTCGCCGACGGCGCCCGCAAACGCATCGCGTGCCTCGCATTCGGCAGGTCCGACGGCCTGCCCGCGCTCGAGTGTCCCGGCGGCTTCCAGCCGGCCGGCTGCCGTACCCACGACGGGCGGCTCTGGTTCCCAACCGTCAAAGGCCTCGTGGTCGTGAACCCCGAAAACGTCCCCACCAACTCTGTCGCGCCCCCGGTTCTTGTAGAGCAAATGCTAGTGGACGGCGAACCACTGCCAGATGCCAACCCGCCCCCCCGCTCCGCACTCCGCACTCCGCACTCCGCGCTCCTGTCCGTCCGCCCTGGCCCCCACCGCTACGAGTTCCAATACACCGCCCTGAACTTCACGGCCCCGGAGCGCGTGCGCTTTCGTTACAAGCTGGACGGGCTGGACGAGGACTGGGTCGAGGCCGACACGCAGCGCGCCGCCAAATACAACCACCTTTCACCCGGCAACTACCGCTTCCAGGTCACCGCCTGCAACCGGTCCGGCGTCTGGAACGAAGCCGGCGCGGCCCTGGCGTTCCGCGTGCTGCCTTACTTTTGGCAGACGTGGTGGTTCGTCATCGGCGGCAGCCTGTTCGCCGCCGCCACCCTGGCGGGGACCGCCGCCTACATCGGCAGCCGCAAGCTCAAGCGCCGCCTCGAACGGGTCGAAATGCAGCTCTCTGTCGAAAAGGAGCGTGCCCGCATCGCCCAGGACATCCACGACGGCGTCGGCGCCAACCTCACGGAGATCGCCTGGCTGGCCGAGGTGGCCGAGCAGGAAGCCGGCGACCCAGCGGAAGTGCGCACCCAGGCCGGCAAAATTTCCAATATCGCCCGCACCACGGTGCAGTCCTTCGACGAGATCGTCTGGGCCGTCCTGCCCCAGAACGACACGCTCACCAGCCTCGTCGAGTACCTGGGCCGCCGTGTGGACGAGATGTTCGACAACACTCCCACGCGCTGCTGGTTCAGCGCCCCGCGCGAGCTGCCGAATATCGTGGTCCCCGCCGAAGTCCGGCACAGCTTTTACCTGGCCTGCAAGGAAGCCCTGCACAACGTGAACAAGCATGCCCGCGCCACCGAAGTGCGCGTGCAGGTCACGCTCGAGAACACAAGCCTCCGGGCAGACATCGAGGACAACGGCTGCGGTTTCGACCCTGACCGCCAAACCGCCAAGGGCAACGGTCTCCGCAACATGCGCCAGCGTTTTCAGGATCTCGGCGGCCGGTTCACCCTGGTCAGCCAGCCCGGCGCAGGCACGCGAATCTCCATGAGCATTCCCTTGGCCCGACACCACCCGGCCTGATCTCGCCCTGCGTGAACCGGGGCAACCTCCCGCATCCAACAAGAGGCAACATCCAACATCCAACATCGAACATTCAACATCCAATGACTGCGCCTGCCGCGCTTGTTGGATGTTGGATGTCGGATGTTCCCGCCCCGGTCTGTTCACGGTCCCAATGCAGGTGGCGATCAATGTGGAAGCTCCCCACGCTTTCCTCACAGCGCGACCCGCGCGGCAACATCGCCCCTGCCCCTTCGGACTTCGGCCTTGGGGCTTCGGCCTTCTCCCCTATCCCCCCTTTTATGCGATAGGACCAGCCCCAGTTCGGGTGCTACAGTGCGATACAATTCAAATTTGACGGATGCACGCGCCTCGACGTTAGTTGTATGCAAACCAGTTGCCAAACTGACCCCGCGTCCATGCCAGTGCGTCCGCCGCAGCCTACGCGCATCGCCATCGTCGAAGACCAGGCAGGGGTGGCTGACAGCCTCAAGAAGCTCATCAACCGCGCCCGCGGCCTGCAAGTGATCGGCACCTACCCCAACGGCGAGGCCGCCCTGGAAGACATCCCGCGCCAGAAGCCCGACCTGGTGCTGATGGACATCGGCCTGCCGGGCATGTCCGGCATCGAGTGCGTGCGCGCCCTCAAGGCTCAGCTTCCCGCCTTGCCCATCGTCATGCTCACCGTCTATGACGAGGGCGAATACCTGTTCGACTCGCTCAAGGCCGGTGCCAGTGGTTACCTGCTCAAGCGCGCGACCGGCGAGAAACTGCTCGAAGCCATCACCGAGGCGCGGCTGGGGGGCGTGCCGCTTACACGCCAGATGGCCGGGAAGATGGCCCTGTACTTCCAGCGGTTGGGCGCGACGACCTCGGAAATGGGCACCCTGACCAAGCGCGAACGCGAGACGCTGGTGCTGCTGGCCGAGGGGTTCCGCTACAAGGAAATCGCCGACCGTCTCGGCATCGGCATCGAGACCGTGCGGGAATATGTCCGCAATGTGTATCGCAAGCTGCACGTCAGCTCGCGAACCGAAGCGGTGGTGAAGTACCTGAAGAAGTAACGTGGCGAAGTGATGCTGGTCGCGAAGCTGTGCCTGGGGATAAGGGAGAGGAAGAAGCCCGAAACCCGAAATCCGAAGGCCGAAAGAAGGCCGAAATCCGAAATTCGAAGCGAGCTGCGTAAGATCAGCGCGAGCGGGGTTGCCTCAAGACCTAGCGGGATTCTGCGCGCACCTGCCGGCCTCCTGCAAAAAGTAAGCTTATCGGGACGCGCATTTCGGATTTCGGCCTTCGGATTTCTTTCGGCCTTCGGATTTCGGCCTTCGGATTTCTCTCTCTCGGCTCTCTTTGCCTTCCTCCTTCTCCTCCTGGCCACGTTCCCGCTCCGCGGCGCAACCTTGCTCGCGTACGATCCTTTCACCGACGGCAACCGCACCAACGCGACCGGCGGCGACACCCAGGGCCTGGTCTGGTACATGGGCCAAACCTGGGGAAGCCTCGATGTGACGGATGACAGCGGCGGCATCGGCACCGGCAACGCGCTACTGTTCACCCCCACAGCCGCCTGGGGCAAGTTCCTCGCCTACTTCGGCCCCGTCACGCTCACGAACCCGGGCGACTCCGTCACGCTCACCTTCAACTTCCGGTTCACGTCCAACCCCACGAACATCTCCGCCGGGTTCCGCGTCGGCCTCTACAACTCGATGGGCACGCGCCAGACTACGGATGCGAGCGACACCGCCACGCCCGGCCCGGGAGACCGTTCGGACGACGTCGGCTACGGCTTTCAGACCAATCCCGGCCTGAACTCGTCCAGCGGCCTCAACGTCTATAGCGAAGCCGCGGGCAACGACATCCTGGGTGGCAGCTCCCCCAGCCAGACCGCGAATCAGGGCAGCGCGGGCACCTCGTTCGCTTTCGGCACGAACACGCACTTCGCCCTGTTCCAGATCGCGCTCCAGCCGAGCGGCAACCTCGCGCTCACGGCCTACGTTGACAACGGCCTCGCCGCCAACGCCAGCATCCCCGCCGCGTCGGTCTTCACGAATGCCTTTGACGAACTGGCGATGGAGGAAGGCGGCACCGGCTGGTGGGTGCCGTGGCTGGTTGACAACGTGCAGATCGTTACCACGTCGGGCAGCGACTTCGACCTCCTGCGCACCAACTGGTGGCAGCTCCAAACCGGCGGCACCAGCTACAGCCTGACCGACAGCCAGGTGAAGAGCCGCTTCGGCACCATCACCAATAACGCCGTGAGCTGGCAGAACAGCATGGATAAGACGGGCACCAACACCTATCTCTGGAGCGATCTGACCAGCACGACCTCTTCCTCCCAGATCAGCAGCGCCTACCAGCGCCTGCAGGAAATGGCCCTGGCTTACGCCACCTACGGCTGCGCGCTGTACAGCAATGCGACTCTCGCGACCAACATCCAGATCGGCCTCAATTGGATGTACACCAACCGCTACAATCTCTCGATCGCCGCTCCCGCCGGGGAATACGACAACTGGTGGGATTGGGAGATCGGCTCGCCCTTGTACATGGTGGACATCTGCGCCTATATGTACACCACGCTGGGCACGGCCGGGCTGTCCAACACCCTCAATGCCCTCGACCACTTCGTGCCTTCGCCCTTCAGCGGCACGTCGGGCACTTCGACCGGCGGCAATCTCACCGACAAGATCCGCGTCGTGAGTGTGCGCGGCGCCGTGGCCAGGGATGCCAGCAAGCTGACGCTGGCCGCCAACGCCTTCAGCAGCCTGTTCCAGTATGTCACCAGCGGCGATGGCTACTACGCCGACGGCTCGTTCATCCAGCACACGCACCATCCCTACACGTGCAGCTACGGCCTGGTTGCCATCAACGATACCTCGCTCGTGCTGCCGTGGCTGACCGGCGCGCCCTGGCAATACACCACCAACCGGTCGCAGACCAACGTGATCGTGCCGTGGCGTTGCGCGGACCCGGCCTATACCAACGTCATGCAATGGGTCTATAATGGCTACCAGCCGCTCCTTTACTCCGGGGCCGCGATGGACATGACGCGCGGCCGCGCGGTGAGCCGCTACAGCAACCAGGACCACGTGGCCGGCAGCGCGGTCGAGGAGTGGCTCCTCACGCTGGCCGTCTCCCCTTTCCCGACGGCGTCGGATGCGGCGCAAATCAAGAGCATCGTGAAATACCTGGCGCAGGTGGACACTTACCGCAGTTTCACCAGCAACATCCCGCTGCAACTGGTCGTGCCCACCGAGCAGCTCATGAGCAACAACGCCATCGTGCCTCGCGGCGAGCTGCTGGGCCACTGGACCTTCGGCGGCATGGATCGCGCCGTGCACCTGCGGCCAGGCTGGGGCTTCGGCCTGAGCATCTCCTCCAGCCGGGTCTATAACTACGAGTCCATCAACAGCGAGAACCTGCACGGCTGGTTCCAAGGCGACGGCGTCACCTACCTCTACAATGGCGACCTGACGCAATTCAGTGACGACTTCTGGCCGACCGTGGATCCCTACCGGCTGCCGGGCACCACGGTGGAAACCACGACGCGCGCGAACTCCGCCGGCCAAAGCTACCTCAGCTCGAAGAACTGGGTGGGCGGCGTCACGCTCTTTACCAACGGCGCGGCGGGGATGGACCTCGCGCCATACAGCAGCCCGCTCACGGGAAAGAAGTCGTGGTTCATGCTCGATGACGAGGTGGTCTGCCTCGGCGCGGGCGTCACGTGCAACAACGGCATGGATGTCCAGACGACGGCGGTCAACCGCAAGATCAGCTCCGGCAACACCAATGCCTTTGTCATGGACGGCATCACCATGCCCACGACCCTGGGCTGGCAAACGAACCACGCCAACACAAGCTGGTGCTACCTCGATGCCCTTGGCGGATGCTACTTCCCGGGCCGCGCAACTATCAACGCCTTGCGCCAGTCACGCACGTCCTCCTGGTCCCAGATCAACGCCGGTGGCACCACGGGCTCGACGACCAAGAACTACCTGACGCTCTGGTTCGATCACGGGACCAACCCCAGCGGCGGAACCTACTCGTATGTGCTCCTGCCCAATTACACGAGCGCGCAAGTCAGCAGCTACGCGGCCGCGCCCGAAGTCACCATCCTGGAAAACTCGACCAGCGCCCAGGCCGTCAAGGAAACCACTCTCAACGTGGTCGCCGCCAACATCTGGACCAACGGCAGCAAGACTGTGGACCTGATCACCGCCAGCACCAAGGCCTCGATCATGACGCAAGAAACCCCCGGCACGGCTCTGGCCGTCGCGGTGGCCGACCCCACACATACCAACACCGGCTCGATCCTGCTGACCCTGAGCCGTGCCGCCAACAGCGTCGTGTCGCTCGACCCGCTCATCACCGTCATGCAGCTTCGACCCACGATCCAACTGAGCGCCAGCACGGCGAACACCTTTGGGCGCACGTTGCTGGCAACGTTCAATCTACAGAATTCACCGCCTTCGCTGGCGCCCATCGCCAACCGCAGCCTCGGTGCTGGCGCCACGCTTGTCGTGACCAACTCCGCGAACGACGCCGACCTGCCGTACCAAACGCTCACCTTCAGCCTGGCCGGCGCGCCGACGGGCGCCACAATTGACCCGAACAGCGGCCTGCTGACCTGGCGCGTGCCCGCGGTTTACGGCGGCACGAGCAACCTGCTCTCGGTGGTGGTCACCGACAACGGCAGCCCGAGCCTCAGCGCCACGCAGACCTTCGCCGTGGTTGTGAGTCCGCTCGATCCGCCGCTCCTGAGTGCGACAACAACGGCCAACGGGTATCTCTCCCTTGCGGTCACGGGTGATGCGGGCCCGGATTACTCGGTGCAGGCCTCCACCAACCTGGTGGACTGGGCCACGCTCTTCAAGACCAACCAGCCCGCCTTGCCGATGACGTGGACGGATACGAATGCGGCCCTGTTCTCCGCGCGCTTCTATCGTGTTCTGCTAGGACCGTGACCCGCGCCTGCGGCGCGGGAAATCCGAAATCCGAAGGCCGAAGGCCGAAAGAAGGCCGAGATCCGAAGCCCGAACCAGCCCGCCTGATGTCTTCGGGCTTCGGCCTTCGGCCTTCTTTCGGCCTTCGGAATTCGGCCTTCGGATTTTTCCTCTTCCTCCTGCCCCTCCGTTGACACTCCCCTCCGGGGCGTTTAGCTTCGCGCCCATGTCTCGCTTGCCGTTCGAGCTGCTGCTGGCGCTGCGGTATCTGCGACCTAAAAGGACCTTTGTATCGGTCATCACCTTGATTTCGGTGCTGGGGGTCACACTGGGCGTCGCGGTACTCATCATCGTCATCAGCGTCATGAGCGGCTTCGACCAGCAGCTCCGCGACCGCATTCTCGGCTTCAACCCGCACATCCGCATCCTGGCACGCGGTGGGACCCTGAAGGATTACCGCGACCTGGAGCGCATCGTCAGCTCGAACCGGAACGTCACCGCCGTGGCGCCATTCGTCATGGGGCCGGTGCTGGTCGAGACCGAGCCGGCCAACGGCCAGCCGCAGGTCGGGGCGCCCTGGATACGGGGCGTAGTCCCCCGCTTCGAAACCAACACCACCGTGCTGGCCAAGAGCATCGTCGCGGGCAAGTTCGACGTGGGCGACCGCGGGGTGCTGATCGGCACCGAGTTCGCCGACAAGATGAGCCTGAACGTTGGCGACCGGATCGAGATCGGCTCGCCCAGCATGTTGCGCAAGTGGAGCGAGACCAAAACCAAGCCGGTGCTGCCCGAATACGACGTCCGCGGCATCTTCGACGTCGGCTACTACGAATACGACCTTTCGGTGATCGTCGTGTCCCTCCAGGACGCGCAGGAGCTTTATGACCTGGACGGCGACGTGCAGGGGCTGACCGTGATGCTACGCGACCCCTATAAAGCCCGGACGGTCGCCGCGGAATTGGAGCAGACGATCGGGTACGACTACCGGATCATGACATGGATGGAGGAGAACGGCAGCCTGCTGAGCGCCGTGCAGGTGGAGAAGAATGTGATGTTCTACGTGCTGTTCTTCATAGTGATCGTGGCGGCGATGTCCATCCTGAGCGCGCTGATCACCTTCGTAGTCCAGAAGACGCGTGAGATCGGCATGCTCAAGGCGCTGGGGGCTACGGATCTGCAAGTGGGCCTGCTCTTCCTGAGCCAGGCGGCGATGGTCGGCGCCCTCGGGGACCCGGCCGGCTGCGGCTTGGCCATGCTGGCGCTGGCTTACCGAAACGAGGTCCTGCATTTCCTGCGTCACTGGACCGGGTTCGAGCTGTTCCCCGCCTCGATTTATGGCTTCAGTGAACTGCCCGCCGTGATCGTCCAGCGTGACATCCTGGTGATCTGCGGCAGTGCCTGGGTGGTCTGCATGCTGGGTGGCGTGATCCCGGCCTGGCGGGCGGCCCGGCTCAAACCTGTGGAGGCGCTGCGCAATGAATGAGGTGCTCGTCTCAGCCAGGGACGTCCACAAGAGCTACGCCCTGAACCAGCGCTCGCTCGAGGTGCTGCGCGGCGTGGACCTGGAAATCGGGCGCGGCGAATTCCTGGCGTTGCGGGGCGCTTCGGGCGCGGGCAAAAGCACGCTGCTGCACCTGCTGGGCGGCCTGGACTCGCCCACCCGCGGCGAGATTTCACTCGCGGGCCGCAACCTGGCTGGGCTGAGCCGGCGCGAGCTGGCGCGCCTGCGCAACAAGGAGGTCGGGTTCGTCTTCCAGGCCTACTACCTTTTGCCCGAGCTCGACGCGTTGGAAAACGTCTGCCTGCCTGCCCGCATGGCCCGGGTGCCCGCCGCCCGGGCGGAGGCGCGCGGGCGCGAGCTGCTGGCGCGCGTCGGCCTCAGCGAGCGCGTCGAGCACAAGCCCTACGAGCTTTCGGGCGGCGAACAGCAGCGGGTGGCCATCGCCCGGGCGCTGATCAATGAGCCGGACCTCGTGCTGGCCGATGAGCCGACCGGCAACCTGGACTCGCATACCGGCGATGAGATCATTGACTTGCTGTGCGCCCTGCGCGACGAGAAGCACACGACGCTAGTGATGGCGACGCACGACACGCGCGTGGCGGCCCGGGCGCCGAAGGTGATCGAACTCGTGGATGGGCAGATAGCAGGGCAGTGAGCCGCCAAGTGCTTCGAGGTTTTGAGCGGGCGGGAGCGTAGGGGCTGAAATCCGAAGCCTGAAGGCCGACGCCCGAAAAAAGGCCGAAATCCGAAGTCCGAAGCCGCTCGGATCGAGTCCAGGCACTTGCGCCGCCCGGCGGGCATGGGAACATCCAACATCCAACATCCAACAACCAACATCCAGTGGCTGACCCCGCAACGCTCATTGGATGTTGGATGTTCGATGTTGGATGTTGGATGTTTCCCCGGTTCATGGAGGGACCTCCTTCAAGCCCGAACCGCAACTACACGCTTTCAGGCTTCGGCCTTCGGGCTTCTTTCGGCCTTCGGATTTCGGATTTCGGACTTGGCTGCTGGCTTTCCCTGAAAGCGTCGAACAGCCCAGGCGCCTCTACCCGTTCCGGCTACCGCCCATTCTTCTCGTTGCCGGAACGGGCCGGCGCGGAGGGCGCGGGCGCAGGCGGCGGGGAATACGTATGCGGCGGCTCGGGAGCCGGGTGGACTACCCCGGGGGCTTGGTAATGATGCTCGACGGCGGCGGGGGGCGGCGTCCAGGCGGGACCCGCTCGCCGTTCCAGCTCCTGCAGGATGGCCGGAGGCACTTGCTGCCCCTGATGCAGTTCCGCCCTTGGCCAGGCGCTATTGGGTGTCGCCGGGAGGTTCCGCTGAGCGGAGTAGCTGTACGGCTGACCCGGCGCAGGCTGCCCGCTGGCGGTGCCGAGGGCGCCATGGCCAGGGGTGATCTCCGTCACGATGGTGTGATTGTTTCCCGGGTTGGCGCCCACCCAGCCCGTTGCTCCCGGCGCCCCGGCCTGGCCCGATAAGTTCGGGCGAAACACGGCGAGCGAGGTGCCGCCCGGTTCGAGCCGCTCGGCGCGAGCGCCCGGGCTCGGAGTATTGGTGTCGCGCAGGATCAGCCGCCGGGCGGGCTGGCCGCTGGAAGCTGCCACGCGCGCCGGGGAAAGCCCGTTGTTGATGACCTGGTTATGGCTAGTCATGACGGAGGCGGTCACCGAGGTTGTTTTGAGGGCCTGCACCGCTTGTTGCCGCGGCAGAGCATAACGGGTGAGGTGTTTGTCCCAGAAATGATTGAAGGACACGACGGCGAACGAGCGCGCCGTCAGGCCGAAACCGAAGCTGACCCCGACCGGGCGGCCACGATAGGTGAGCCCGATTCCGGGGCGAGACCACGCGCCGGGCGGGAGCGGCGCCCACGCGCAGTAGCTCGTGCCGTATTTCCAGCAGACCCACGACGGGCCCCACACGGTGTCCGGCGCCCAGCACCAGCCCAGCCGGCTGTGCTGAAACCAGCGCCCATAATGAAACGCCGCCCAGCCCCACGAGTAGCCCGACAGCCAATACCAGCCGGAATCGGTATAAACCCAGTGCCCGCCGTTGCAGTACGGCTGCCAGGAAGGATTGGCGACTACAATGAATGGCTGCCAGCAAGGTCCGTAGCCGTCCACGTCCACCCACGTGCCATAGGGGGCAAGGGCGTTGTAGAAATTGGCATAGCCGTCGTCGTCGGGCGGCTGCAGGCTCGAGTCGGCGGGGCCGTAGTCCGGGGGCGGCGCCATGTCAGGGGCCATCTCCTGCGGCGCCTGCGGGCCGGGCGGCTGCATCGAATCGGGAGCCGGCCCCGCGGGCACGGGCGCGTATGCGCTGGACGGCGCGGGAGCAGGCGGCGTGGCCGCCACCGCCGGCGCGGCCTCGGGCGGCAGCCCCTTCAGCGATTGGTCCCGCTGCATCATGGCGCTGACCAAGGCGCTGGGCACCCCGATGTCGTTCAGGTAAATAATGTCATCCGGCGTCAGCTTGAAGGCGGAAAGCGAGTTGGTGATGTAAGCCAGAATGACGCCCTCGTCCACGCCCGACTCGACCAACCGGATAACCTCGGCGACCGCCCCCGAAGGCTTCACGTTGGGCGGCAGGGGCTTGTCGGTGGACATGGGCTGGAAGGTGGCGTCCGCCAGGTCAAGCGCGGGGCTCTGAGCCGATGCGGCGGCAGGCTGGCCGGAGGCTGGCTGGGCGGCGGTATCGGCGGAGCCTTGCTGGGCCGGGGCGGGGGGGGTGCTCCCCGGTTCGTCATTCGCCTGCCGCGCGTCGCTCCGGTTCAGGGTCAATCCAACCAGCAGCAGCCCCAAGCTCCACAGCCAACGGACTTGCGTTTTCATAGCCAGTTAAAATAAGCCAAGTCTCACCGCTCGTCTCTTACCTGATTGACTCAAATGGGCGGCGGGCTATTCACGCGGCGGAGGAAGAAAAGGGCCAACCTCCTGTTCGTCCTCCTCCTCGTTCTCGTTCTCGTCCTCGCGTCTTGCTCGATTGTACGAGAACGAGGATGAGAACGAGGACGAGGACGGCGCGGTTCTGGGCTTATGTGACCGCCATCCCCCCTTCAGGGCTCGGGAGCGCGCCGCGGTCATGTTCCCAGGGCGTGACCCTGGGCTGCATTATGGTAGGGACGCCTCGCCGAGGCGTCCGCCGCTGCCACAACACGGACGCCTCGGCGAGGCGTCCCTGCCAGTGTGTTACGGCTTCGCGGGAGCGGTCAGAACGATGAAGTCGTCACGGCGATTCTTCTTCCAGGCGGCTTCGTCGTGACCGGCGTCGTTCGCAGGGTTGTCCTTGCCCCAGGTCTTGGTGTCCACGCGATCGGCGGTGATGCCGGCGGCGATGAGTTCCTCACGCACGGCGAGGGCACGGCGGTCACCCAGGGCGCGGTTGTATTCCTCGGTGCCGCGCTCGTCGCAATTGCCTTCGACGCGCAGCGCTTTCTCTGGATTGGCCTTCAGGTAATCCGCCACGGCGGTCACCTTGGGTTTCTCCGAGGCCTTCACCACGGAACTGTCGAAGTCGAAGTAGACCGTATCAGGCTGGAGCGTCTGCACGTCCTCCGCCCAACCCTGGTGCCCCGGCCCCAACGGCGTGCCTCCCGTTTCGGCAGGATTCACCATCGGGTGGCTTCCCACGCCGGTTTCCGGCGCAGTGCCGATTCCACCCGGGGTGGACGGCAGGGACGGTCCCGGGCTGGACACGGTGTTCTTGGCGTAGGGATTCGGCAGAGGGGTGACGCCCACCGGCTTCTTGCGGCAGCCGGTAGCAGCGATGGACAATACGAGCGCGATCACCAATAAGTTGGCGAGCTTGGTCAGTTTCATTTCAGTATCTTTCGTGGCGGGCTATCTAGCCCAGCTAGGTTGTGATTGTGAGCTAATTCCCGTAAATCGGGAAACATCTTTGTATTGTTTGGTGGGCACGTCAAGAAGGCAGAGCGTATAGCGGCCACCCTGCCGGCGCCCAAACATCAGCGTGCGCGAGTTCGGCGCCCAGCTCGGGTCTTCGCCCGACACCAGCTCGGTAGCCTCTCCGCCTTTGGCCGGAACCACGCAAATCCCAAAATCGCGGGCGTGCTGCACCGTAAAGGCAATCCACTGCCCGTCGGGCGACCAGTCCGGCTCCGAGGGGCTGGGCATGCCGCTGGTCGGAATGGTCTGCGCCGTGCCTCCGGACGGGGAGATCTTCTTGAGCGTCCGGTGCTCGCGGTCCTTGGCCGCGTAACAGATCCAGCGTCCGTCCGGCGACCAGCAGGGGGAGGATTCGTCCTGCGGCGAGCGCGTCAGGCGCTTCGGGTCGGAGCTGTCCCGGCCGCAGACATACAGATCGGTCCAGCCGTCCTTGTCCAGGATCATGGCCACCTCGCTGCCGTCGGGCGAGACCGCCGGGCTGAAGTTCGAGCCGTTATAATGCGCGAAGGCCCGCCGCTCGCCGCTCGCCAGGTTCTGGTAGAAGATGCACGGGTTGCCAAGCATGTAAGACTCGTAATAGAGCGCGAGGTGCCCCGGCACCCAGCACGGGGCCGCCGCGATGCTGTTGTCCCTGGTCACCGGCTGCACGTTGTGGCCGTCGAAGTCGGCAATGTAAATCTCGCTGTGCCGGTTGTTCTCGCCCTTGAAGGCTACCTTGGTCAGGCAGATGGGCTTGCGGCCCAAGGCGACCGTGAAGTCATCCACGAACGCGTGGGCCTGCCGCCGCAACGCCGCGCCCGAGTAAGCCTTCGGCTGCAAAATCAGCGCCTTGGTGACGTTATCCGTCACCTTGCCCTCCAGATTCCCGTTGTTGCTGCCGGAAAGGATGTACTGGGCCGCTTCCGCGTTGGTGAACCCGAAACCCTGCACGTACAGGTCGAAGCGAAGCACTTCGGACGCCTCCCCGCTAAAGCCGCTCAGCGATACCCAGATGGGCGGCGTGAAACCGGGAGCGGTAATGGTCTTGGTGATCTCGATAGACGGCTGGGCAAAGGCACCCGTAGCAACCAAAGAAAAGGCAAACAGTATGTGCTTAATCTGCATAAAAACTCTCAGCCCATCGCACGATGGGCGGCGACATTGAACTTGATCTCGATGGTGCGGTGGTCGGACGTTTCGCTGTCCGGCAAGGGAGCAGCATATTTGACGCGCTCAAGCGTGACCTCGACCGACCGGTCCACCGCCTCATTGCCGGAAGACCGCGTGATGCGGGCCGAAGTGACCGCGCCGTCGCGGGCGATGGTGATCGAGGTCGTCACCGTGCCGCTGGTATCGGTGAGGCCGTCGGGCACAATCCAGGCGTGCTCGTACACGCTCTTCACCGCCTGGTAGAAGTTGGCATAGGGCACGCCTCCGCCGCCGGGCCCGAAGAGCTTGATGTCGGTGCTGCCGGAAACGCCGTCGGCAAGCCGGTTCCCGGCGCTTCTGACTGCGGCTGCGGCGCCGCGGCGCCAGGCGTCGTATTCCCGCCGATACTCCCGCTCCGCATCCCGCGCCTCGGCCTCGGCACGCCGCTTGGCTTCCTCTTTGGGGTCCACGGTGGGGTGCTTGACCACAGTGAAATCGAACTCGGGCTTCTTCTTGTGGTCTTTGGCCGGCACTAAGGAAAACTCCGGGGTCTCCTTGATGGGCTCCGGCTCTTTGACGACCTCCCTCGGCTTATCCGGTTGCTCCACCTCGACGGGCGGTGCGGGTTTGGGCTGGGCCGGCGGTGCGGGCGGGAGCGGTTGCGGCTTCTCAAACGTCGCCGGGGGTGGCTTGGCCGTCGGGTCCCCGCCGCCGGACATCAAGGCATCCACCGTCTTAAGCGGCACAAAATTGAGCACCGGCATATTGTCGGGCTTGCTCTCCGAAGCCATGAATGCCGGGCCCACGACCAGAATGAGCCCCAGTAGCAGGTGGAGGCCTGCCGAAACGAGAAGGCATTTCTTTTGCAGCCGGTTCATGGGCGTTTGCCTGGCGGCTCCGTGCGCAGCGAGTAACGGCTGATGCCGTGCCGCTGGCAGGCATCGGTCAGCGCGGCGAAGTATTCCAACGGGCTCTTCCGGTCCGCGCGAATATAGACAACCAGGTTCCGGTTCGCGTGGTAATCCTTCACGAGCTCACCCTCCAATTGCCCCAGGGACATGGGCATCTTGTCCAGGCGGTACTTGCCCTCCGGTGTGATCTCCACCGTGCGGATGTCGCGCTTGTCAATCTTGGGTTCCGGCTGCCCGCCCGCAGGCAGGTGCAACGTGATGCTCTGCTCCAGCAGCGGCGTAGTAATGACGAAGATGATCAGCAGCACGAACGCCAAATCCAGCAGCGGCGTGATGTTGATCTCGCTCAGCGTCACCAGCGCGTTGCGTTGTGAAAAGCGGCGCATATCCTAACTGCTACGCATCGTGCTCATCCCCGTTCAGAAACTCGGTCTCCATCTTGGACACCAGCTCCTGCGCGAAATTGTCCAGTTCGACCGTCAGGACGCGCAGGTTATGGACCAGCCAATTGTAAGCGAACATCGAGGGGATGGCGACCAGCAAACCGGCTACCGTCGTGATCAGCGCTGCGGCCACACCGGGAGCCATGGCCGTGAGCGTCGCGCTCTGCGCCCGGGCGACGCCGCTGAAGGTGCTCATGACGCCCCAGACCGTGCCGAGCAATCCCAGGAAAGGCGCGCCGCTCGTCGCAATCGAGAGCAGGATCAGCCCCGACTCCAGCTTGAGTGATTCCTGCGCTACGGTGTTCTCCATCGAGCGCTTCACGTGCTCCATCCCGGTGAGCGACATGTGGCGCTTGCGCCCGCTGCCGTCGGCGCTCTTCAGCCGCGCATCCAGCTCGAGGCTGCCGGCCTGGTAAACCTCGAACATGGGGCAGCCGTCCGCCTGCACGCGTCGATCGAACACATCCAGCACGCTCTTCTGGTTGCGGTACTCGGCCTTGAAGAACCGGTTGAGCTTCCGGGCGCGGCTCATCTGGATCACTTTGGCAATCATCACCGACCAGGCAATGATCGAGAGGACGACGAGGCAGAAGATGATGGCCTTGGCTTCAGGTGTGGCCTTCTCCCACACGAAGCCCAACTCCGACTGATTTACGTTGGCGCTGGCGGCAGCTAAAAACACAGGTGCATTCATCCCGACACGAATCCAGTAATACTCCGCGAACTTGGTCGTGAGGAATGGAAGCGCCCAAGCGGAACTTGTTCTAAAAACAACCGGCTATCCGAAAAATCTAACTGGGACAGGTGTAACACCGCCTCAGAAACTTGCAATCACTATTTTGCAGATTATTTAGGGGAGCCCGCGGGCGGTGTCGAGACGGAAATCACCATCCTGCCGTCTTCGCGCCGTAGTCCCTCCGTAGTCTCACCGGAGCCTCACCGTCGTACCTCTGATAACCTATTAGAGGTACGACGGTGAGGCTCTGGTGAGACTCCGGAGGGATTACGGAGGGGCAGGCCTGATCGGGAGGTAGGCAACACTGGCCGAAAAGGTGCCTCCGAGGCACGGTGGGCTGCTTTGTAATCACCTTACCGAATTGGAACTTGCTGCTGTTCAGATGCTTACGAGTCGGCCTGGCGGCTAAACGGGGCTTGGTGACCGGCGCCAGGCCCAGGCCCGGCGCGCGGCGAGCATTACCGCCACCCCAACGCACAGCCAGCCAAACAGGTCTCCATGCCGATTGTAAAAGGTCGGCACCCGCGGTTGGCCAGCCGGGGGCAGGGGGATTTCCGCCGTCATGAAGCCGGGGCCGTAGATGGTGCCCCGGGGATCGCGGAAGACGTCGCGCAAGCGGCCATGGGCGTCCACCCAGCAGGTGAGGCCGTTGTTGGCGCAGCGGACGAGCGGCAGGCCGTTTTCCACGCTGCGGAACAGGGCGCTGGCGGCCTGCTGCCACTGGGCCGCGCCTTCGTCGAACCAGCCGTCGTTGGTCAGGTTCACGAGGAAGTCCACATCGTCCGCCGCGGCTTCGCGGCCAAGCTGCGAGAAGATGTCCTCGAAGCAGATGAGCGTCGAGGTCTTCACCCCGAGGGCGGGCAGGGCAAAGGTGACGGCGTGGGTGCCGGGAGTGAAGCCGCCTTCGATGGGCGTGAACCACTTGAGGAACGGCAGCCAGTCGGCCAGCGGCACGTATTCACCGAAGACGACCAGGTGCTGCTTCGCGTAGCGGGTGGTGAACTTACCGTCGGGCGCGACCAGGAAGCTGGCATTGTAATACTCGACGCGGTCGGGCTTGCCGGGCGCGACGCGCAGGGCGACGTCGTCGGAGCCCAGGATGAGCCAGACGTGGTGCTGGCGGACGAGGTTGGTGATGGCGGGGTAGATGTTCGTGTCCCAGCGCGCGTAGCTCGGCACCGCCGCCTCGGGCCAGAGGAGCAGGTCGGTGCGGTTGGTCAGGGCCTGTTCGGATAGGCGGATGAGATCGCGGAAGCGTTCGAGGTCGCGGCTGGTGTCCCAGATGAGCGTTTGCGGAATGCTGGGCTGGACGAGCGTGACCTTAAGGGCGCGGGCCGGCGCCGGCTCGGCGGCGAGCTGGCGAAAGCCGTAATTGAAGGCAAGGGCAACGGCCAGGAACGGCAGGATGATTTCGCCCAGCCAAATCGAACGCAGCCTGGGCCGCAGCACGACCATCAGCCCCGCCGAGAGCAGGGAAAGGGAGGTCCACACCAGCAGGAACGAGAGGCCGTAAACGCCGGTGAGGGAGGCGATCTGGATGAGCGGGACCTGGCGGTACTGGGAATCGCCAAGCAGAATCCAGGGAAATCCGGTGAGAACGCGCGTCATGGCCATTTCGAGGGCTACCCACACTGCGGCGCCCGACAGGGCCCAGAGCGTGCGGTGTGCCCAGCTTCGCGCCAGCAGTCCGCTGAAGGCTTCCGGCAGCCACGCCGGGCCGTCGCCTTCCAATTTGGGGACCGCGGGGTGCAGGCTATGGACGGCGCTCAACAGCCAAACCCAGGTGGCCGGGAAGAAGGCGAGGGCCGCGCTCAGGGCCAGCCAACCCAGCGCGGGCCCCAGCGGGATCGAATGCCAACGGAAGGGAATCAGCAGCAGCCAGTAGAGCGAGGCCAGGTAGGAGATCAGGCCCGCCACATAGCCGATGCGGAAGCTCTCCCACCCGCGTTTACCCAGCGCGGCAGCCAGCATCAGGGCGGGAGCGATCCAGGCCAGCCCGGCGATGCCGATCTTGGGGAACGAGGCCGCCAGCAGCAGCCCGGCCAGGATGGCCAACGGGAGACGGCTGCGCAGAAATGTCGTGCCGGCGGAGCTTCTCACCGGCGGCAGCTTGCCGCAACGGGGCTGAAAGGCAAGCGCGC
>Ga0335069_10003770_pt1 | contig 22735 bp, 23 predicted proteins | sample Lox_Sample_11_FD_206714 | JGI IMG/M metagenome (GOLD analysis project Ga0335069, IMG submission 206714) | Soil microbial communities from Loxahatchee National Wildlife Refuge, Florida, United States - Lox_Sample_1.1 | ecosystem: Environmental > Terrestrial > Soil > Wetlands | place: USA... | reverse complement strand
GGGGCGTACCGTCATGATGGTCGGAGACGGGGTGAATGATGCACCGGCCCTCGGGGGCGCCGACGTGGGCGTGGCCATCGGCGCCGAGCTCAACGAGGTGGCTCTGGGGGGAGCTGATGTGGCCCTCCTCGGGACGGATCTCGGACGTCTGCCGCAGCTCATCGGTCTGGCCGATACGACGCGCCAGGTCATTGGCCAGAATGTTTGGCTCGCCTTCGGGCTCTCGGTGATCCTCATCGTCCTGGCCGCACTCGGAGTCCTGCGTCCCCTCACGGGCGCCTTATCGCAGAGTGTGGCCGTGCTCGCCGTTGTGGCCAACAGTGCTCGAATACTCAGATTCGGGAGAGCCGGGGCGTCGGCCATGCAAGCGCCGGGCGGCGACGGACGCTCAATCGGTCGCCGACTGCTGCAGTCGGTGCTGGTCGCTTCGCATCCGAAGGGCTCCGGCTCATGAGACGTGCTGCTTCATCGCCTCTCTTGGGGCGCATTGATCGTGTTGGTGCTGCCGTGTCGTTGGCGTGTGCCATCCATTGCATGGCCACACCGCTGGTCATCGTCGTGCTATCGCTGGTAGGAATCAGCGCCGAGGTACACGATTCGATGCACGCGCTGCTTGTGATCGGGTCAGTCGCCTTAGCTGCCGCTAGCCTTTGCTGGGGCTTCCGCGTGCATCGCGACTGGCGACTGTTCTTGGTGTTGGGTAGTGGGGTTGCACTCATCATCCCCGCCCAGTTCTTTGCCAGTGGTATTCGGGAAACCGGCCTCATGGTGGCGGGAGCTGGTATGCTGGTGTTCGCCCATCTCCTCAATCGCCGGCTCTGCGAGACGTGTCTCCACTGTGAGCACGCGGGCGATGTTGCGGAAGGACAACGTGGAGAGAACGAGTAGCCCTCGGTGCCGTTCGTCAGCCCAGGCGCGTACTGCGGCAGGGCGGGTACGACTCACGACACGGCGAACGAGCGACCGCCAAGGCGACCATCAGTAGCGTTGCGTGCACCACACGCTCCGATAAGATCCGCCGATGGCGCACTACCGAAAGCCGGTTGCCGCTGCTGCGGCACTGAACACGGCAATCTGCGCTGTGGAGGGTGTCGCGGGCATGAAGGCCCAAAGCCTCAGCCTGATCGTGGACTCCATTCACAATTTGTCGGATGAGATCGCGCTGATCTTCCTCTTTCTCGCGTTCGTGCTGCCGCTCACCCTGTCAAGAGCGCTGCAGCGATGGGCAAACTTGCTGAACTCGGTCGGGCTCATCGCGGTCTGCGGGTTCGTTGTCTGGGAAGCCGTTGAGCGGGTTCTTCACCCGCTTCCCATTCCGGGAATCGTTCCGATCGCCGTCGGGTTGCTTGCTGCTGCGGGAAATTGGGGAGTTGCCCAACTGCTCTTGAAGCCAAGCCGCCGCAACCCGGCCATCCGCTTGGCCTACCTGCACAATATGGGCGACGTGCTTGTGTCCCTGGCGCCGGTCGCAGCAGGCGTCCTTATCGCGCTGACTAGCCGTTTTCTCTTCGATCCGATCGTGGCGCTTGGCGTCGCACTGTGGATCGTCTGGTCGACGTCGCGAGACGCGATGCGGTCGCGTGACGAGCTGATCTGGCCAGCGGAGCTGGTCTGCGGACATGCGACAGAGGAGCAAGGCATCTCCGCCTTCCCACCTGCAAGCGCCGTGTGACGAGGGCGGTAGCGGTGATACGATGCGTCTTCATGGGTATGTGCTCAACCGGATGCCGCCTGCCCGTGTTGCAGCGATCGGTTCGCCTCCGTCTTGTGACCGGCCTTCTGCTGCTGCTCGCATCGCGCCCGCCCGCGGCGTATGCCCACGGCCAAGGGGTGCCGTTTGCGTTCTGGGGTGATTTTCCGAGCCAGGCAGCACGCTGCCAAAACGTGCTGGCATATGCGGCTACGCGCTGCGTAAATCGTGTATGGAAGTTCCACACCGACTGCTTCAGTGCGTTGCTCGATGGAAATGTCTGCGGCGTGAGCATCCTGGTCGACCCCGTCCAAGGAGCGCACCTCGATAGCCTCAATATCGTCGATCTTCTGTGTACGTCTCCCGAGGCGCAGGCGCTGGGCTTCCTGCTCAAGTACGAGGCGCAGACCGACGTGAACAACTTCTGCTACGCGGCCGAGAACGCGCTGGTGTCCGTCGTCTACGGACCGGTCATGAATGGTCACCCGCCGGATGACCGGACGCGCACGTGCGTCGAGGCGATGGCGCGAGCAACGACCAAGTTGTGGAGGTTCGCCGTCCGCGCCCGTCGCCATGCCTTGGACGAGATTGCGCGCCGGAACATGACACCCGGCGACAAGCAGGTGCTGATCGACGAGTCCGCCATGCGGGTCGAGAATCTCCAGGCGCTGATTCAAAAGGGGCTGGAGGCGGTGTGCGCACCGACGGACTTTACGGCCACGTACCATCACGACGACAGCGAACTGCTCAAGTTGGTCGCGCAACGCGCCGATTGTCTGGCGGCAGCCGTCTACGTACAGAATGCCGTCTTCTGCCCGCTGCCCGTGTGCGGCAATGGGATGCAGGAGGTGGGCGAACAGTGCGATGACGGAAATCTCGTCGACGGAGACGGATGCAGCAGCCATTGCACCCTGGAGAACTCAGGCCCGCCTCGCTGAAACCTGCGCGCAAGAGTCGCTTGAGGAGACACACTGTGGTGATATCGTGCCTGTTCGTGAGCATCCAACCCACCGAACGATGGGGGCGCACCGCGCACCAGCGAACGCAACGTGCGTTGGTGGCTGCCATTCTTTCCCTCGCAACACTGCGCGCGGGCGCCGCGTACGCCCATGGCCAAGGGTTACCGTTTGCCTTCTGGGGGAATTTTCCGAAGGCGACGGCGCACTGCCAGCAGGTCCTGGCATTCGAAGCCACCCGCTGCGCAAATCGCGTGTGGAAGGTACACACCGACTGCAACAATGCGCTGCTCGATGGGAAGGCCTGTGGAACGAGCAGCGTCCCTGACCTCGTGCAGCGGGCACATCTCGACAGCCTCAATATCATCGATCTTCAATGCACGTCGCCCGAAGCGCAGGGCCTCGGCTTTCTGCTGAAGTTTGAGGCGCAGACCGACGTGAACAACTTCTGCACGGCGATCGAAAATGCGTTCGTCTCGGCGGTATATGGTCCGGTCATGCAGGGCGGGTTTGTGGGTTTCACGGATGATGAGACTCGCATCTGCGTTGAAGCGTTGGCTCAGGCGACGACCAAGCTGTGGCGATTTGCTGTCCGCGCCCGCCGTCATGCGCTGGACGAGATTGCACGCAACGACATGACGCCGAGCGAAAAGCAAGCGGCAATCGACGCTTCCTCGATGGTGGTCGCGCAGCTCCGGGCGCGCGTTCAAAGGAGACTCGAAGCGACCTGCCCCGCAACGGACTTTGCGGCCACCTACCATCACGACGACGGCGACCTGCTGACATTGGTCGGCCAGCGCGCCGATTGCCTGGCAGCGGCCGTGTATGTGCAGAATGCCATCTTCTGTCCGCAAGCGGTATGCGGTAACGGCATGCAGGAAACGGGGGAGCAGTGTGACGATGGCAACAGCATCGACGGGGACGGTTGCAGCAGCCAATGCGTCGTGGAGAGCCCGGCGCAAGGTCACTGACGCCGCCGGCAGGCCGGCCGAGTGATCATGTCCGTCATCCGCCCGAGGACGCGGCTCGTTCCACTGCGGATGCGGTAGATGCGTCACGACGAGCGCGAGCCACTTAGCCGCAAGCGTCGACGGGAATCTCCTGCGCGCACCTCCGCAACCAGTGCCGCCAAGGGGCAGGCTTCCCATCCCTGGATGGTCGTCTTTGCGGCAGCTTTCGGGCTGCGCCTGCTCTACGTGTTGTCCATCCATAACGCGTATTTCTTCCAGCAGCTGCAAACCGAGGCCTTGCACTACCATCAGTGGGCGTCGCTCATCCTCGGCGGCAGGGCGCCGCTGCCGCCATTCGAGCAATCGCCGGGCTACCCGTACGCTGTGGCGGCAGTGTACGCGCTGTGTGGGCACAGCGTGACGGCCGTGGCCGTCGTGCAAGCGCTGCTCGACGCGGCCACCTGCATGCTACTGGCGGTGCTCGGCGGCCGTTGGTTCGGTGCGCGGGCCGGTCTCATCGCTGGTGGGCTCGCTGCAGTTTATGGCCCGTTGATCTATTTCGCTGGGCAGATGCTGCCGTCGACGCTCTTCGTCTTCACGGCCGTTGCTGCCCTTGCTGCCGGCGCCTTCGGCGCCGTGACGGCGGCTGGTTGTCTGTGGGCGGCAGCGCTGCTGGTGCGCTCGGAGATCGTGCTCGCCATCCCGTTCGTGCTGTTCGACGTCTGGAGCCGCGGTGGGCGCGGTGCGCTTGTTCGGATCGCCGCGCCCGTGGTCCTGTCGGTTGCGCTCATGGTTGGCTTCAACGCCGCCGGTAGTGGCCGGTTCGTCCTGTTTACGACGAGCGGCGGCGTCAACCTGTGGTTGGGCAACAACCCGCACGCTGACGGCGTGAATCCGTTCATCTATGGGCCGCTCGAGTCGGTAACCGAGGAGGTGCGCGCACAGGCAACGACCGGTGTTGAGGCCGACCGGATCTTCAGACGCCACGCGGTTACGTTCATCCGTGATAGTCCCGGCGATGCGCTGCGGCTGCTCTGGAAAAAGCTGTTGTGGACGCTGAGCGACCGCGAGTTGCCCAACACGGACGACATCGAATGGGTGACGGCGCACAGCTGGTTGTTCTGGCGCCCGGTGTTTCCGCTCAGCTTCGGCATGTTGCTGCCGTTGGCGTGCGCCGGGGCCGTGGTGGTCGGCCGGCAATGGCGGCAGTGCGCGTCGCTGGCGGGCCTGTTCATCACCGGTTTGGTGACCGGCGTTGTCTTCTTCACCAACGCGCGGTTCCGGCTGATTCTCGTGCCGCCGGTGTCGCTGCTGGCTGCCGTCGCACTCGATCGCCTACCCGGGATGCTGGCGGCGTGGCCGAGACGGCGTGGCAGGCTCATCGGGGCCGGGGCGGCGCTCACGACCGGTGCGGTGCTGGCGTGGGGCGACTTCTACGGCGTGCGTGCCTATCGCATTCCGCAGATCAGCGTGAACACCGGGGCGATGGAGCGCGAAGCTGGCGAGTTCGATGCGGCGGTGCAGCACTTGCGTGCGGGGCTTGCCGGCGATCCGGACGACGCGATCGCCTGGGTGCATCTCGCCCTGGCATTGGAGCAGAAGGGCGATGTCGAGTCAGCGCGGCAAGCGTATCGGGACGCGCAGGCGCGGCTGCCCAACGATCCGGAGGTCCAGCAGATGGCGGCGCGCTTCCGCGAGCGCCACCCGTGACCGGTTTTGCGTCCTTCCTTGACCGCGCCAGTCCTTCCTTTTGTTCGGTCCCCTTAGCGGCGCGCCAACGGGACCGCGGTGAAGATCTGGTTCCACCGCCGTGCGCGCCTCACGACCCCTCGGATTACGGCGCGAACGGATGTGCTGAGGCCTGTCCGTTGGGTGGCGGCGTGGGACGCGATCGCGATGCCCAGCACGCGGCCACGGGCTGGTAAGCGGCCGAGCCTGGCAGCGAGCTGCACTGCTTCCGCGACGCCGAGGTCGTGCGACGAGATCAGTTCGAGCGTATGCGATGCCAGCACATGGAGATCCATGTCATGGATCGTTCCGGCGCGTGCGCCCGAGTGCGCTGCGTCGATCAGGATCACGGCGTCCGCACCCTCAAAGAGATCGATCAGTGTGGCGCCTGGCCGGTCTACGGCGATCACCTCGGCCCCGGGCGGTGGCGTGGCCGCGAGCCGCCGCGCCGCTTCCAGCCCGGCGGCGTCGTCGCCGAACGGGCTGCCGATGCCGATGATGCGGGTCATCGCTGCACGATGTCGAGCCTCAGGAAATGCGTCGCGCAGGAGATGCACGGGTCGTAGTTGCGGATGGCGGTTTCGCACAGGTGGGTGGCCTCGGCCTGTGACCGGCTCAGGATCGCCGGGGCCAGTTCGCGCAGGTCGGCTTCGATCTGCGCTTGGTTCTGCGACGTCGGCGGGACGATGCGCGCCGAGCGGATGAGGCCGCGGTCGTCGGTCTCGTACGCTTGGTACAGCATGCCGCGCGGCGCTTCCGTGATGGCCCGGCCGATGCCCGCGCGCGGGGTGAACTCAACAGCGGGTGTCGCCGGCGGTTCGTAGGCGTCGATGATGCGCAGCGCCTCGTCGACGGCGTAGAGGATTTCCAGTGCACGGGCGACGATGCTGGTGTACGGGTTGGAATTGGGGAACGACACGCCGCTTTCGCGCACGACGCCGGCGATCTCGGGCCCGAGTTGATCGAAGTTCAAGTTGACGCGTGCCAGCGGGCCGAGGAAGTAGGGGCCGCGGCCTTTCACCTTGGCGTGCAACGCGTTGGAATGCGGTACCTGGTGCTCCTCGAAGCAATCGTCGAATTCCGCCGGCGCGCAGTCGAGGCCGCGGCTCGACACCACGCGGCCCTCGTTCATCGGATATTCATTGCCATGGCGTAGCGAGACGAATTCGATGTCGAGGTGGCGGTCCGGCAGATCGAACCCCGCGACCCACCGTACGCAGGCGAGCGCGTCCGCACGGATGCGCGCCAGCTCGTCATGCAACACGGCCAGCTCTGCCGCACCACTCGGGACGCGTGTGAAGCCCCCGATGCACGCACCGACCGGATGCACCGGGCGGCCACCGAGGAGTTTGATGATGTTGTCCCCGGCCTTCTTGATCCGCAGCCCGCGCTCCACGGCAGGCCGGTCCTTCTCGGCCAAGGTGATGACGCTCTCGCAGCCAAGGAAATCGGGCGCCGCCAGCATGTGGATGTGCAGCGCGTGGCTCTCGATCCATTCGCCGCAATAGTAGAGGCGCCGCAGCGCCCGTACTGCCGGATCGATCGCCACGTGGAAGAGCGCTTCCAGCGCGTGGAGCGCGCTCATCTGGTAGGCCACCGGGCAGATGCCGCAGATGCGTGCCGTGATGTCGGGGGCTTCACGGGCATGGCGACCACGCAGCAAGGCCTCGAAGAAGCGCGGCGGCTCGAAGATTTCGAAACGCAGGTCGACCACCTTGCCGCCTTCGACGGTGAGGTGCAGCGCGCCCTCGCCCTCGACGCGCGTGAGCATGCCGACGTGAATGGTCTTAGTCTTTGCCTTGTTCGAGGGCATCGCTGGTATCCCGCAACGGCCGTACATAGCCGTTGATGCCGCGCAGGCGGCGTACCGCTTCCTCGCGCTCTACTCCGAGGCGCTGCAGCAACCCGGTGAACGATGACATGTTCGTGTCATCGGCCGGTCCGAAGCAGCCGTAACAGCCGCGGTGCATGCTCGGACACAGCGCGCCGCAACCGGTGCGCGTCACCGGACCGAGACACGGCTGCCCGTGCGCCACGACGACGCACACCCTGCTGTTGCGCTTACACTCCATACACACGCTATGCGTCGGCAACGCCGGCTTCGCACCCGAGAGCAGCGAGCGTACCACTGCCAGCAGCTGCCCGTTGTCGATCGGGCAACCCCAGATCTCGAAGTCGACACGCACGTGCTCGGAGATCGGCGTGGAGGTCGACAACGTGGACAGGAACTCGGGGCTTGGGTAGACGATGCGCCGGTATTCCTCGATGTCGCTCCAGTTGCGCAGCGCCTGGATGCCGCCGGCCGTGGCGCAGGCGCCGATGGTGATCAGGTAGCGGCTGTCCTCGCGCACCTTGATGATGCGCCGCGCATCGTGCGGTGTCGTGATGCTGCCTTCGACGAAGGTGATGTCGTAGGGGCCGCGCAACGTACGGCTGCGCGCCTCGGGGAAGTAGGCCAGATCCGCCTCTCCTGCCAGTGCCAACATCGCGTCCGCGGCATTGAGGAACTGCAACTGGCACCCGTCACACGACGCGAACTTGTACACGGCGATGCGCGGCTTCATATCCCGCTTGCTCCGAACCATCGTTTCACCGCCGGGTAGGGGAACACTGGGCCATCCTTGCACACGAACTGCGGGCCGAATTGGCAATGCCCGCAGACGCCAACGGCGCATTTCATGTGTCGTTCCATCGACAAATAGATGGCATCCTCGCTGATTCCCTTCTGCACGAGCGCACGTACGCCGTAGCGCATCATGACCTCGGGACCGCACATCATCACGATGGCCGACGGATCGACGCGCAACTGGTCGAACAGGTCGCTGACGACACCGGTGCGGTAGCGCCAGCTCTTGTCGGGGTGGTCGGCCGTCAAGTAAACGGTGGTGCGCGGATGCAGGCGCCAGGCATCGAAGCGTTCGCGATACAATAAGTCGTTCGGCGTCTTCACCCCGTGCAAGATATGCAAGGCACCGTACTGGTCGCGCCGCCGGAAGATGTAGTTGATCACACCGACGACGGGAGCGCAGCCGAGGCCGCCGGTGACGATGATGACTTCGCGGCCCCGCGCCGCGTCCATCGGCCAGCCATTGCCGTATGGGCCGCGCACCCCGACGACGTCGCCCACCTTCCACTGTGTCATCACACTGGTGACCCGCCCGGCGGTGCGGATGGCGTGCTCGAGCCGGGTGGGCTCGGCGGGGTCGGAGACGATCGAAATCGGCACCTCGCCGACGCCGTAGGCGTACAGCATGTTGAACTGTCCCGGCACGAATCGGTAGGCCTTGCGCACCTCCGGGTCGATGAAACGCATCACGTATGTGTAGATGCTCTCGGCTTCGATGCGCACTTCGATGATGCGCGCCGGGTGCATCTGGTACGGGGTCATTTGGCGCTTCCGCTCGAGCGCTGGGCGCGAATCGCCGCGACCTCCTCGGTGAGGTCGATGCCCACCGGGCACCAGGTGATGCAGCGGCCGCAGCCGACGCACCCGGACGTGCCGAACTGATCGATCCACGACGCCAGCTTATGGGTCAGCCATTGGCGGTAGCGGTCGCGGATGTGCGGCCGGAAGTTCTTGCCGTGGATGTGCGCGTGCTCGTGGGAAAAGCACGAGTCCCACTGCCGCACGCGGTGACTTACCGCGCCGTCGATGGCCGTGACGTCTACCACCGTGTGGCAGAAGCATGTGGGACAGACCATCGTGCAGTTGGTACACGACAGGCACCGTTGCGCCACGTCAGCCCAGCGCGGGTTCTCTACCTCGTCGTACAACAACTGCGGGAGGTCTGACGTGTCCAGACGGCGCTGCATGCCAGCGGCACACGCCGCAACGCGTGCCTCGGCATCGCCCACCGCCCCCGCATCGGCTACCGCCAGTTGCAGGTCGGCGACGATGGCTTCGCCGGCGGCTGAGCCGATGCGCACGACAAAGGCGTCGTCCACCTCGGTCAGGACCAGGTCGTAGCCCTGCGTCGCTGCCGGCCCAGTCTGCATGGACACACAGAAACACGTGGTTGCCGAGCGCGTGCAGTTGACCGCAATCAAGAGCGCCGCCTCGCGGCGCGTGGCGTAATGCGTGTCGCGAAAGCGGTCGTGCAAGAAGATACGGTCCTGGACCGCCAGCGCGGCAAGGTCGCAGGCGCGCACGCCGAGAACGGCGAGGCGTGGCGCCTCGGGGATCACCTCGTCGACACTGAACCCCCGCGGCGCTCGCCGGATAGCAAGCAACGCTTCCTCCGGTGCGAAAAACGACGGCTTCAGAGACCCCGGACCGTTGACCACCCCGAAGATCTCGCCGTCCGCACCAGGCGCAAGCTGATAGCGCCCGGGTTGCTGCACCTCGCGCCTGCCGACCGGCATGTCGGCGACGCGACGCACCTGGTCGAAAACCACCCCGCCGTTGCGCAAGATCGGGCCGAGCACCCGGAAGTTCCTTTCCCACAGCCGGTCGATCAACTCCTGCAGCCGCAGCTTCGGCAGACTCAGGCACTCGGTCATATCGGCACGTGGGAGGGCAACCATCGTGCCGTGGGCGGGATCACCGCGCCCATGTCACTGTCGCTGGCAATTTCGCAACGTTGCAACGCGAACCGGGCTGGTTTCCGACCGGTGAGAGGAACGGCCACTGCCGGCGGGACCCGCCAGCCCCGCGCTGCAGTGTCGGCCAGCTACATGCGGCCGGTCACTTGCGCCCGCGCCGCGTTACTTCGGGGGGCACGGTGTACAGGTACTCACTCAGAAAGCGCAACTCTTCGTCCATGCGTTGCATATCCACTCGCAAGAGATCGCGGATGGAGAGCATGGAGATGATCTGTTTCTTGCGAACAATCGGCAGGTGGCGGATATGCGCCCGGTCCATGGTGCGCATCGCGACCTGGTAGTCGTCGTCTTCGTCGGCGACCATCAGTTCCGTGGTCATGACATCGCCGACCACGGTGGCCGCTGGATCGAGGCCCTTGTCGATGACCCGGCGTACGGCGTCGCGTTCCGAGAACACGCCGATCAGGCGGTCATTTTCCAGGACCACGACAATGCCGACGTTGCGCTCGGTCATGGTACGAGCCGCCTCGGCGACCGTCGCGTCTTTGCGGACGGCGAACAGGAATCCCTCGCGCATGATGTCGTGCAGTTTCTTCATCGAAAGGCCCCCCTGCTGCGGAGTGTGTCCGCGACAGCGTACTCTGGTCTTTCGCAGCACGGGGGTCAACGGCTGCGCCAATGCAGTGCCGCTTCGAGGTATCAACGCTGAACAAACTTCGGGCTGGCTACGGCGAGTTTCTCGGTCACGGTCTGGCGCAGGTGCGCAAGCACTGCCACACGCCACGATCCGCTGTCGGCGTCACCGCGGCGGATGCGCTCGCACAGTTGCTCGGTGCGCTCCCGCAGGCGCCGTGCGATGGTGCCGTGATCTACCGGCAACGGTTCTGGCGCCTGCAGCACGTCATTCAACCGGTCCCATTCTGCGCGCCATTGCGCGTCCTGGTGTGCCAGCTCACGGCGGATGATCGCCAACACATTGGCGGCTACGCGGGCGTGGAACTTCTTCGGTCCATCGAGGGCCGGGATGGCATCAGTTTCAATGAACTGCTGCACGGCCTCGAGCAGTTCAGTGTATGTCGGTCGATCCTGCACGTTCCAGCTTCTCGACTTGTTCTCTGAGGGTTTGACAGTTGCCGATGGCCCGTCCGCCGATCGTCGCACACGCCAGCTCGCGGACCAGCGGCGCCGCGCCGGTTGCCGCACCCTCGGAACGGACCTCGCCGATACTCGGTACCAGCACGGCGGTGCTGCTCAGTTCGACCGGCCCGTCCGGAAACTGCAGAGTACGCAGCGTCCGCACCTGGACGGCGTGGGCGTAATCGCCGAGCCGGGAACGCACGTTTCGCGCGGCAGTCGTTTCGACCAGCTGCGTCACCTGCAGGGTGTCGAGCTGCCGGCCCTCCGCGACCGTACTGATCGTGGCGGTTGCAGCCGAATGGAACTGGGCGGCGTAGAGGGGCGTCTGGAGCTGCGGGAGGGGTGGATCGTATGACAACCGCAGGCCGCGCCCCAGACTTTCGCTGAGCAACAGGAGCGTGTGGCCGTCGTCGCGGAACCGTGTGTGCCCAACGATGACGCCGTCTTCGCTGAGCGTCACGTCGAACTCGCCGTTGTCGAGACTGGTCATATGCTCGACCTGAATGCCGGCGCGCACGGAGCCTCCGCCGAGACCCTGCTTCCAGACATAGACAAAGTGATCACCGTCGCCGTGTGGCGCCAGCTCTTGGAGCGAAGTCGCCAGCGGCTGCGGTGGACGATGCACGGCTGACGTACAGGCCCCGCACGCCACGGTGACGAGTACCGAAATTGGTAGCATCAGATGTGGTCGCGGCTCGCTAGGCATCGATGAGGTTCAACAGCTCCAGTTCCATCTCGGCTGTACGGCGGCCGAGGCTTGCCAGCTCGACGCTTTTCACCAACCCATCGAGATGCGTCTTGGCCTGCATGATGGTCATGATGCCCCACTTCAGGTTGCCGAGCACTTCCCAGAAGCGGACATGTTGGGGGTGGACGGCGGCACCACCGGCCTGCTCGTAGGCACGAAACAGCTCCTCACGCGTGCCGATACCGCCAACCGGGAGAGCATCGTTTCCAAAACGCCACGAGCGTACGCAGATCCAACCGAGATCCTCCATAGGATCGCCGATGTGCGCCAACTCCCAATCGAGCACGGCGCGCACTCCATCGGGTCCGAAGATGACATTGCCGATGCGGAAGTCGCCGTGTACCACCACGCGACGGTCGACTGGCGGCAGGCGCGCGCGCAGCCAGCGGAAGGCGATCTCGAACGTCGGGTGGGGATCCGGAGCGATGGCGCGAAAGATCTGTTCGAAGCGGTCGAGCTCCGCTTTGGCCGGCGGTTCCCCCGCTGGCGGTTCGGCCAAGAAGGTTAGCCGGTGCTTTTCGCGGTCGATGCGATGGATGCTCGCCAGAATCCCGCCGAGTTGCCCGGTCATGACACGCCGCGCTTCGGCGTAGAGGTCGTCACGTAGCAGGCGGCGGGCGAGGGTCTCCCCCTCGATGCGATCCATCAGGAAGAAGGAGGCGCCCAGCGTCGCGATGTCGTCGCTCACCCAATAGACCTTTGGAACCGGGACGCCCGTGGCGGTGGCGGCCCGCAGCAGGTCGAATTCATCACGTCGCGGCGAGCCGACGGCGGCTGCGGCCGGATCGCGCCGCAACACCAACGGCAGAGAGACGCGCCGGCCGTTCTGCTCGTAGCTTACATCGACGGACCAGATTTCACGCGACGCGCCCCCCGCCAAGCGCCGCAACCCACAGACCGTGACCTCGGGGACACCGACCTGGCGGGCGATGAAGACCGCCAGCCGCTGCTCCATCTCACGCACATCCATCGCAGGCATGCCTTATACGATCTTGTGGCCTCGGGGTAGGGCGTAGCCGACGTTAATCTCAAGGCGAGCCAACGGTCACAGCCGAAACACTCCGGCCCCGGCCTGCGGCTTGAAGATGAAGCGATAGTCCCCGACCCGCTCCGAGTGGGCGAGCCGCGAGCGGTAGAAGTGACGGTCGATGCGGGTGAGGAAGCCCGGCACATCGGCTTCAGGGAGCAGGTTGACGGTGCAACCGCCGAAGCCCGCGCCGGTCAGGCGTGCCCCGACGGCGCCCGCGTCCCTGGCGAGCGCAATCAGCTCTTCCAGTTCCGGGCAGCTGACCTCATAGTCATCGCGGCAGCTGGCGTGCGAGGCATCCATGAGCTGCCCAAACGCCAGCGCGTCGCCCGCCCGCAGGGCCGTCTCCGCTTGCGCGACGCGCTCGGCTTCCGACAGCACGTGCCGCGCCCGCCGCAGCAACGCAAACGCGTCACCAACGGCGCCGCATTCCTCCCGCAGACGCTGTGGACTGGTTCCGATCAAGGCCGCGACTTCGGTGAGCGACAGCGGCCGCTCCGGCAGTTGCGCGGTCAGGGAGGGAAGGAAATCGAGCAGGGGGCGATGCGGGAAGAGGACGGCGAGATCACCGAGCGTGGTGAGGCTGCGGGGCAGGCCGGCGCTGAGCAAGCGGTCCAAGACGCGACATACCAGACGGCACTCGATCACACGGAGATTATAGCCCTGCTTTGCGGCACCTGACTTCTCCGCCTGTATCAGGCTGTGGCAGACCACGAAGCTGTAGCCGGCCGGGACGGGAACGGTGCGCACGCGGAGCGGAAAAAAGTCGATCCGCAGAGCATGCCCGGCGCGCGCCAGCAGACTCGTGGCCTGGTCCATGCCGCCGCTCAGCGTGCCGACGTAGCGCTCGGCCACCGGCAGCAGTGCCGCGAGCGTCTCGAACGGCAGCTCCACGTCGTTGGCTGCCAGCAGCGCCAGGGCATTGGCAACGACGAGCGCGGACGATGACGACAGGCCGGCGCCGCTGGGTATATCGCCGTCGACCAGGAACTCGGCACCGCGCTGCAGCTGTGCGCCGCAGCGGCGTGCCAACTCTTGCGCCGCCGCTTTCGAGTAGTTGCCCCAGTCGCCATCGGCGTACGGAGCAATGGCATCACTCAGGGTGTACGTGCGTGGTCCGAAGCGCCGTGCGGTGTTGAACACGCGTATCGTCCGGTCCAAACGCGGCGCCAGTGCAATCAGAACGCTGCGGTCGATGGCCATTGGCAGCACCGGCAGGCCGTTGTAGTCCGTGTGCTCGCCGAGCAGGTTGACGCGGCCGGGTGCTCGCACCACGCAGCGTGCCGGGGTGCCGATGGTCGCCTGGAACGTATCGATCAGATGGCTGGCGCGTTGTTCCTCATGGCGCGAGAGCACGGCGATGGTCTCGGCGGGCATGCGGTGCCTCCACCTACAGTGCGCCTTCGGCAACCGCGAGATCCTCGGGTGTGCCCAGGTCACTCCAGAAGCCGCGCACGGCACAGGCGCGCACGGCTCGGCCGTCGTGGATCATGGCGGCGATGGCCTGCGGCAACTCGTACTCGCAGCGTGCCGACGGCTGCACGCGCGCCGCATACGTGAAGATCACCGGTGTGAAGACGAAAAGACCGGCGTTGTTCCAGCACGTCTGCGATGTGCCGCGCAGCGGCTTCTCGATCAGCTGGGTCACGCGCCATTGGGCATCCACATAGACGGCAGCGCCGCGCCACGGATCGTCCATCTCATTGACCATAAGCAATGCATCGCATGGCTGCTGCGCGAAGGCGGCGACCAGTGCCCCGTAGTTGGAGGGGGTGACGACGATGTCGCCCCACGACAGCACGAAGGCGTCCTGCGCGGCCGCGTCGGCGGCGCGGAGCAGCGCTTTGGCGGTCCCCTCCGGGCGTTCCTGGCGGTGATAGGTGAGGCGCAAGCCGAGGCGGCTACCATCACCGAGGTAGGCTTCGACCTGTTCGCCGCGATAGCCGGTGACGACGACGGCGCGGTCCACCCCGGCGCTGCGCAAGCCGATGAGGATATGCTCGATGATCGGCCGTTCCTTGAGTGTGAGCAGCGGCTTGGGTGTATGCGTGGTCAGTGCGCCCATCCGGGTACCGCGTCCGGCGGCGAGGACGACTGCCATCATGACGGCATGATACGGGACGACACGGGAGATTGGGACAGGGGGAAGGAGATTTTCCACCGCCTGGGATTCCCGGCAACGGTTGTGTATCAAGACAACCGCTGTGACGGCAGGCGCTCGATGACTCCACCATACGATACACGCCGCATTCTGGTTGCGGGTGCCGGTGCGCTGGGCTTGGTCTTCGGTGCGTTGTTGCGGCGCGCCGGCCATGTGGTGACCCTGCTCGGGCGTGCCGTGCATACCGACGCAGTCGTCACGGGCGGTGTGCACGTCGAGGGCTTGTGGGGCGAGCACGTCGCCACCGGGTTCGAGCTGGCGACCGATGCCACGCAACTGCACGACCGGTTCGACGCGGTCTTGGTGACCGTCAAGTCGTACGATACGCGCGCGGTTGGCGCCGCAGTCGCGCCGTTTCTGGCGCCGGACGGGGTGCTGATCTCACTGCAGAACGGCCTGGGAAATGTCGAAGCGTTGAGCGCGGCAGCGGGGGCGTCGCACGTTTTGGCCGGACGGGTCATTTTCGGGGCAGAGGTGGTAGCCGCGGGCAGGGTGCGGGTGACCGTGTATGCCGATCCCGTGCTGATCGGCGTCTGGCGGCGGCATGAGCATCCGCTCGACGCTGCGGCGAAGGCGTGGGCAGAGCGTTTTGCGGCCGCGGGCATCCCGAGCGCGTACAGCGACGACATCGAAGCGGCGCTTTGGGGAAAGGTCCTGTACAACGCGGCGCTCAACCCGCTCGGCGCCCTGCTTGGGGTGCACTACGGCGCGTTGGGTGAAGACGCCAACACGCGAGCCGTCATGGACGCGGTCATCGACGAGGCATTCTGCGTTGCGGTTGCCGAGCACGTGGCGCTGCCATGGGCATCGGCGGCGCACTACCGCGCCCTGTTCTATGATCGCCTGCTGCCCTCGACCTTCCGTCATCGCCCGTCGATGCTGCAAGACTTGGAGCGCGGGCATAGGACCGAGATCGAGGCGATCAACGGCGAGGTCTGGAAGCGTGGCACGTCGCACGGCTTGCGCACACCCGCCAACGAGCTACTTACGCGTTTGATCTTGGCGCGAACGGGGATGCGAGGAGGGAGCGGAGTATGAGGTTGCAGGTGAGCCGAGCGAACATTGCCGCTGTTTGCCGACACGCCCGCGCGGCATTTCCAAACGAATGCTGTGGCTTCATCATCGAACGTCAGGGTCGCCGCGAGGTCGTGCGCGTCAGCAACGTGCAAAATCAGTTGCACGCCAAGGACCCGATGCAATTCCCGCGCTCCGCACGGACGGCCTACACTATGCGTTGGAAGGAAGTGGAGCCGCTGCTGGAGGCAGCTTACCGGGGCCAGATCCGTCTGGTGGCCGTCTATCACTCGCATCCGAAACATGGCGCATATTTTTCCGCTTGGGACCGAGCCGCCGCGGAAGGGTGGGTGGATGATCCCAACTACGCCACTGCGGGCCAGATCGTCGTGTCGGTGCACCGGCGTCGCGTCTGCCGCATGAAGGGATTCGCCTGGGACGCGACCGTTCGCGGGTTCGTCGAAGTCGAGATCGAGATCTCCGGCGCGTAGTCTCCGTTCCCTGATTCCAAGGAGAAGCCACGGACGAGAAACCGGGGACCAAGATCAGTTGCAGGGCGATGGACTTGCAGGCAGCATTGCCGGCCGATGACGCGGTACTGGTTGCTCATAGCAGCGGCGGCTGCGGCTACCGTGCCGGCGATCGTGCTGCGGCTGAGTGGCGCGCACGCCGCGCTGGGGCCTGCTCTCGAGGCGGCCACATTCGGTGTCGCCATTCTCGGCGGCGCGTTTCTGCTGACGTGGGCGGCCGAGGTGGCCGAGCTGGACATCTCGCAGGGGCTGGCGTTGTCGTTTCTGGCGCTGGTGGCAGTGCTGCCGGAATACGCCGTCGATCTGTACTTTGCTTCGAAGGCGGCAACCCAACCGGAGTACGCCGCCTACGCCACCGCCAACATGACGGGGGCCAATCGTTTGCTCATCGGTATCGCCTGGCCGCTCATCGTGGTGCTGTACTGGGCCCGCGGCGGCCGTCGCGAGCTGAAGCTCCCGGACAGCCGCGCCGTCGAGCTGTTGTTCCTGTCGCTGGCGACGGTGTATTCGTTCGTGATTCCGCTCAAGGGCACGCTCTCGCTCCTCGACACTGTCGTATTCGTCGGCCTGTTCGTGGCCTACATGTGGCGGATCGCGCGTTCTGAAGCAGGCGAACCAGACCTCGTCGGTCCGGCGTTGGCGCTGGCAGCGTTGCAGCCGTGGTTGCGGCGCGCGGTGGTGATCGCGTTGTTCATCGTCTCGGCGGCGGTGATCCTGGGGTCGGCGGAGCCGTTTGCAGAGGCGCTTGTCCACCTCGGCCGGCGGCGCGGCATCGACGAGTTCCTGCTCGTGCAATGGCTCGCCCCGCTGGCCTCCGAAGCTCCAGAGATCATCATCGCCTGCATTCTGACGCTGAAGGGCGACGCGCAGGCGGGGATGGGTGCGATGGTGTCCTCGAAGGTGAACCAGTGGACGCTGCTGGTGGGCACCTTGCCGCTCGTCTACAGCATCGCGCTCGGGCACCCGGGGGCGTTGCATCTCGACGCACGTCAGGTGGAGGAGATACTGCTGACCTCGGCGCAGTCGCTGTTTGCGGTAGCGGTATTGAGCAATTTGCGACTGTCGCTGCTCGAGTCGGGGGTGTTGGCAGCGCTGTTCATCCTGCAGCTGTTCTTCCCGAGCACCGATGTGCGCTACGGCTTTGCGTTGGTTTACGCGGCGCTCGGTGCAGCGATACTCGTGCGCCAGCGCAGCGAGCTGACGACTTTTCTGCATGCTGGGCTTGGTGTGCAAGGCGGGCGCGAGCGGTGAGGGACGGGCGCCGTGCCGCTGGTCTCACGGTTCCGGCTGGCGTGGAAGCAGTCTGAAGTCGCCGGGTGGCCGCGGCTACGCGCCTTGTCGCGCCAAGGCTGCGGCGACGATGGGCGCGCGGACTTCGGGGCGGCGCATCTTCCAGATCAGGCCATCATAAAAAAAGTGAAGCGCCGAGGTGGTGCTGTAGTACACGACGAAGAGAGGCACTGTCCACACCTGGCGCGCCGCCACGAACAACACGAGCAGGATCGCCGACATGATGAGCAGAGGGACGGCTCTTCCGAACACGCGGAGGCCGGGCGCCGTCTCCCCACGTGCGATCCGCCGGCGCGAAAAAAGGTACACGAAGAGGATGTACTCGATTGAGTGCGCGAAGCCGAAGACGAGAAACCCAACTACCGGGCCGTGCGTTATGAACACGCCGAGCAGACACAGGGTCGATGCGCAAAACGTCAACCGCGGCACTCGCCCAGCGCGCGGTCGCGCCTGCGCTTCAGCGTGTGACCACGCAAACACCCTTGACGCGGTGGCCACTCCGGCGATGACCAGCAGCGCCCAACCGATCGTCGGATGCTCCTGCGCCACCACGACGTGCAGCGTGGTGAGGACGTGCTGCGTCCGACCGTAGAACGTGTCCTGCCGAAACATCATCACGACCACCGCGGTACAGGCGGCGAGCGCCAACAGCGTGTGTAAGTCGCGGCGCCCGTGGGCGTGCGCTTCCAGACCACCGCCGGCCTTGACGGCGTAGGCGCGTGCAATGCCGTGGCGCTGCAAAAGCGTGTGCCAGATGTTCCAGGCGAGGAGAGCACCGAACACGACGGTGGAGCCGGGAGGCCACCACAGCCGCAGCGGCACTACCGTGGCGATGACGATGAGCGGCGCCAGCCACAACGCGCGCGGGTGCCGAACGCGCTGCTGCTCGTCGCCGAAGAACAGGAAGTACACGAAATGCCGATGCACGAAGTTGACGCTGAGCGCGACCACCGTTGCCAGCTTCAACGCCGGCAGGAACGCCGCGTGTCCCACCTCACCGACGACGGGTGTGGTGCGCAGCCACGCGTAGAAGGGCAACCAGCCGAAGGCCATCGCCAGGTCGAGTGCTGGGGTGGCCAGCCACGCCGAAGGGCGCGCACTGGTCGCGGCGTTGGACACCATGCGGTCGTCGTATCACGGCGTGCAGCCCGCGGCGAAGCGCCGCGGCGCCTGCGGAAACCTGGCGCCGACCCCATGTCCTCGTGACCAGAGTGCTCGGATTGCCGAATGCGCCTCTATCATTTGGATGCCGATATAGCTAAATGAATACGCAATACTATTCCCCAATATCGGAGGATGCCAATGAGAGCTGCTGTCTATGTCGGTGATGCTACCAGCCTTGCCATCGAGCAACTGAAGCCCAATCCGCCCGGACCGCGCGACGTCCTCGTCGAGGTCGGCGCAAGTGGCGTCTGCCATTCGGATCTGTCCATCATGCGCGGCTACGTTCCCGTGCCGCCCGGAATGGTGCTCGGTCACGAGGGCGCCGGGCGCGTCGTCGAAGTCGGTGCCGAAGTGTCGCGGGTGAAGAAGGGCGACCGCGTCGTTGCCTCGTTCGTGCCCGCCTGTGGCGCCTGCTGGCACTGCCTGCGCGATCAGTCCGAACTGTGTGAGCGGGAGAACGAAGTCTCGATGACAACCCGCGGCACGCGGCCGGACGGCAGCATGTACTTCTGCATGACCGGCCTCGGCACATTCTCCGACGTCATGACAGTCGACGAATCGTCGGTGGTGAAGGTGGAGACCGAACTGCCCGACGCACAGCTTGCCCTGATCGGTTGCGGCGTCACCACCGGTGTGGGCGCGGCACTCAACACCGCGAAGATCAGGCCGGGGGCGAGTGTCGCCGTCCTCGGCTGCGGTGGGGTCGGTCAGGCGGTGATCCAGGGGGCGCGCATCGCTGGCGCCGGCCGCATCATCGCCATCGATCCGCAGGAGCTGAAGCGCAAGACCGCGACCAAGCTCGGCGCGACCGACGTCGTTGACCCGTCCCAGGGCGACCCGGTCGACCAGGTCAAGGCGCTCACCGGCGGCCGCGGCGCCGACTACGCATTCGAGGTGATCGGTCTTCCGGAGACCATCCTCACCACCTACAACCTGGCGCGGCGCGGCGGCGAGGTCATCATCGTCGGGATGGCGCGCTTCGACGCGCAGTTCACCCTGCCGGCCTTTGGTATCTTCTTCGAGCAGAAGACGGTGAAGGGGTGTAAGTACGGCTCGGCACAGGTGCGGCGCGACTTCCCGCGCTTCGTCGAGTTGATTGAAACCCGCCGCCTGGATATCGGCTCGATGGTGTCGAAGACCATCAAGCTCGAGGGCGTCAACGACGCCTTCCGCGCCATGGAAGCGGGCGAAGTCATCCGCAGCGTCATCGCCTGAGCGACCTCGCCAACGGGGATCCGCTAGCAGCGGGTCCCCGCTTTCATCTGCGGTTCAGCACAAGGCGATCTGCACCGGCGTGCGGCCCCGCAGGTCCACCACGATCGCGGCCGCGCCCGTCTCATCGGCGCGGCAGACTCCTTCACTCGCTCCGCTCAGCGCGTACTGCGCGTTCGGCCGGAGCTGCTCGATACGCAACTTCTGCGCGCCGGGTTGCGCCCCGGGGTAGAGGACGAGGTCGAGGGTGTCGCCGTGACTGCGGGCCCGCGACACCAGCACATCGGGATACTTTGCCGCGGCGAGGATCGGCCCGGCGGAGACGCAAGCCGGCGGACCTTTGGTGACGGCATTGCGGAAATCGTCGCGCCGAACGATGCGCGCGCGCACGGCAAAGGTGTTCGAGAGATTCGACGCCTGCGTGTAACGCAAGATCCCGCCATCGTCACGTCGCCCGCAGTCACGATCCAAACTATGCTGCGCGGCCGCGGCGATCTCCTCGTCGCCGAACTCGTGGGCGGCATTCAAAATCGTTGCATACACGCCCGCCCAGCCCCGGCGGTAGTTGCCGAGGTCGAAACCGTCGCCCGGCAACGTAACCCTCGCGTTGCCCGCCTCGTCCTTGGTGAGCAACGGCTCGATATCGTGCCGCGCCACAGCCCACATGCGACGCGCACGTTCCGGTGCGAAGCAATTGGTGAAGTCCGCGAACCCAGCTTCCGCGGCGGGGAACGGGAAGCGGATCCCCGTCAGGGCGGAACGCAACCCAATGACACTGCCGCTGTCGTCGGTGAACTCCCGATCAAGGCTGTCGAGCCAGCGGTTGAGGGTGAGGCTCGCGTACGACGTCCCAAACAGGCGGTCGTAGAGGGTGAGCGATGTCATCCCGTAATGATTGCAGATCGGGTAGATCCAATTGGGTTCACAGGGGTAGAGGCAGAACTCGGAGTCCTGAAAGTTCTGCAGCACCGAGCGCTCCAGGCTGTGCAGGTCGTGATGAAACGCCCGGCGGCGGCTGAGGCGGAAGGTGAGGCTAGCCGGCTCGGCGTAGCGTCGATCACCGCTGGCTGAAGTGTACATGCCGACGTGCAGGCCGAACCAACCCGTCAGCATGATGTTGTCCTTGCTCGCCGGATCGGGGTCGGTGAAGTTCAGATGGCCCCACGCCGACTCGTACACCCAGTAGTTCCAGATCGGCTTCTGCAGGTACTGTTCGATGAGATTGCGCTGCGCCTGCGACAGATAGCCATGAAAGCTCGGCGTGTAGTGGCATTGCGCCAGCGCCAGGGTGTAGCCGAGGTGGTTGAGTTGGTAGCGCAGCGACGCGGTTTGGAACTGGTCGATCTTGTCGAAGCCGCCCAGTTCCCCGACCGGCTGGAGCGCGCGGTCGAGCACGTAGCGGAGCGCCGCGAGGTCTTCTGATGTCAGTTCACGGTCCGTCTCTGGTGCGACCGGTGTGGCGCGCTCGATCACCTCGGCGACGGCCGAAGGCAGGTAGCGATTGCGCTCGTCGAGCTTAGCGCGACCAGCTCTCTTCAGACTGCGTGTGCGGCGATACACGTAGCCGCACGCCAGCGCCACCAGCGCGGGAACGGCGTAGGGCGAGGCGGTCGCGATGTCTCCGCGTGCCATCGACCCGGCCACCAGCGCCGCGCCCATCCAGACGATGATCGGCGCCACGACCATCCCGGAGCCGAACCAGGCAAAGAGCGCCACGGCAAACAACGCCAAGGTTACGGGCAGCAGCAGGAGTGCCCAGCCTCCTACGGCCAGGAACCCGGCTCCTGGAAACCACAACCCGAGGCCAGCAGCGCGTGCGCCGGCCGACATCCCGGCGAACAACGGCAGCAGGCCAACGAGGCACATCGTCACGTAGATGAGCGCGGCCCGTCTCTGGCGCGCCGCGGTGACCGGTCCAGTGCTGCGCTCCTTGCGAATCAGGGGAGCCGCGAGTGCCTGTGTGCTTGCGATGTCGTGTGACAAGGTGGTCATCTGCGCCTGCCGCAAATCAGTGAGGGATGCTTGCGTCGACCGGCTCGTGGTGCACGTGCGCGAGATGCGTGCGCACGCTGTAGATCGCGCCAAAGAGCAGCGCCAACTCGATCAGTGCCGCCAGTGCAAAAGCCGGCATCGACCAGCGGCGCGGACGCAGCAGCGTCGGTCGAAGCGCTGCCGCCGTGGCACCGGCGGACTCCACGAGTCGCCACTCGACGGCCGCGTTACGCGGTACTCGGGTCCGCGCATGCGCCCCGAGCACGAGGCGCCTCACTGCGGCACATCCAACGATCAGTTGGCTGAAGAGGAAGGCTGCGAACGCGCAACAGGGCATTGATCCTCCCACCGCCTTTGCACCGCTCAGCTCTCGTTGGACCCTTCTACCACCAAGGACCGACTGCGCCTAGTCTGGACGCGGCGGCTTCGGGTGACAGCTATCGCCTCCTGCGCTGGTGAAGGGAAGAGTCGGGGCGGCGGGATTTGAACCCACGACCACTCGCACCCCAAGCGAGTGCGCTACCAGTCTGCGCCACGCCCCGAAATCAATGCCTGCGCCGACAACGCGCGGCGTACGCTCCTAGTGCCATGTTG
>Ga0335069_10003769_pt1 | contig 22735 bp, 20 predicted proteins | sample Lox_Sample_11_FD_206714 | JGI IMG/M metagenome (GOLD analysis project Ga0335069, IMG submission 206714) | Soil microbial communities from Loxahatchee National Wildlife Refuge, Florida, United States - Lox_Sample_1.1 | ecosystem: Environmental > Terrestrial > Soil > Wetlands | place: USA... | reverse complement strand
CGCCAGCCCGACGACGACCGTGACGTCACCGCCGCCTCCTACACCGAGCTGCCCGCCTCCTACAAGCCGGCTCCCCGGCGCAAGCCCGGCCACGGCCGGGCCGGCGCGGCCGGGTCGCGGCGGCCGGAGGGTTCACCGGGGTCCGCGGGTTCGGCCGGGTCCGGCTGGCGGCACTGGCTCCGGACCCACCTGGCCTGGGCCGGATGGGCCTCCGTCGGAGCGGCCCTGGTCGTGGTCGGCGTCATCATCGGCGTCTCGCTCAGCAGCTCGAGTTCTCCGAACCCGGTCAGGACCGCCCCGCCGCTGGCGCCGCCGGTGGCGCCGCAGACCGTATGCGGCGCGTCGGGCGGCAGCGGCAGCGGACCCGCGCTGTGCGTGGCGAGCCAGAGCCTGGGCACCGTCACCATGCCGTGGATCGTGCAGGGCCGCGGCTTCGCCCCGGGTACCCCCGTCACGGTCTCGTTGACCTGGGAGAGCCCGCCGCAGATCGAGGCCAACGGGACGTTCCACCTCACGGCCAAGGTCAAGCCGGTGGTCGCCAGCGACGGGACCCTGCGGCTGGACATCAGCCGGCTCTTCCCCAGCTCGCTGCGGCTGGGCCGGTTCACGGTGGACGTGACCGGGGCCGACGGCGCTAAGGCCAGCACGCAGTTCATCGTGATACCGCCGGGCGGCTGATCCTCAGCCCCGGCCCTCAGCCCTGGCCCTGAGCTCTGGCCCTCAGCTCTGGGTCCACCACAGGTCTTCCTGGCGGGAGCGCCACGCCGGATCGTCCAGCCGGCTCAGGTCGGCCGAGGTGATGATGCCGTGCTCGATGAGGATCCGGACGGCTACCTCATCCGAGAGCCGGACGTCGGCGGCGGCCAGCCCGCGGTCGGCGATCTTCCGGCGCAGCACCTTGATGTGCTCGGCCACCCGGGCCGACAGCAGGTCCCGGTACTCCGGGTCGGCGTCGAACCGTTCCAGTTCGTGATAGGCGCCGGTGACCTCCAGGGCGCTGCGGGCGATTTCCGGCGTGCGGGGCAGCGGCCTGGTGGCGCTCGGATCGTCCAGCCACGGCCGGCACCAGATCAGCGCGACGAGGAACAGCTTGGTCATCGGGTCCAGGTAGAACGGCAGCAGCGTCCCCTCGCCGTCCCTGGCCGCCAGCCCCGGCCCGTCGCTCTCTCCGGTCCGGTCGGCCTCCCCGGCGTCACCGGCTCCCGCCCGGTCCAGCCCGCGGTAGGCCAGCCCGGACCCCGCGGCCCCGGTCGCCCCGGTTGCCTGGCCCGGCCCGGCTCCGGGCCATCCGGCGCCGGACCACCGGGCGTCCTCCATCTCGAGCTGGCCGGTCCCGTCGGCCGGATCGACCTCGTCGGTCCACTCGACCTCGTCCACCAGCCCGGCTTCGTCTGCCCACCCGCTCCCGCGGACGGTGGCCTCGTCGTACTGGCCGGTGATCGTCACGACCAGCGACTGCCCTTCGTCGAGCATGGTGCGCGAGCCGACCAGGGCCGTGCCCGTGTGCACGAACCAGCCGTTGGCGGGCTCGCCGTCCTTCTCCATCCGCGGCAGCCTGACCTGGTACCCGTCCCCCTCGACGTACAGCGCGTGGGTGCGGCTGATGTTGGCGATCCAGATGCCTTCCGCCATCACGGTCACCACGCCCGCCCGCCGGGAGAGCCCCCGGCCGGCCGCGACGACCAGGTCCACCCCGGGGCCCCGGCCGAAGACCAGCCTGCTCCCCTCGGTGACCGGCAATCTCTGGCCGGTCACCGTGCTGACATGCGCGCTCAGTGGCATGATCGGGACCCGGCAATCTGGCACAACATCGTCTTCCTGCCTGCAGTGTGGCGCTGACGGAGCGCGATCTCGTTAGTCTAGGCCGGATTCTCTTCGCCTGGTGGACCCGAGGTAACCCCGGACTCGGGGATACCCGCGAAGTGATAAGTCTTGATTAGCTTCAACTGGCAGGGTGCTGGGCTCAGCGGTAGCGGAATCGCCCACCGTGATGTGGGGGGGGACCAATCCCGGAACCCGGGCGGGACCGCCAAGTCGGCCGCGCCAGAGCCCGGTGCCCTGCCCGGATCGCACGGCCTGGGCGTGACGGCACCTCCGGCCATCCGGGCTAGATCTGGCCGAACAGGCGGTCGCCCGCGTCGCCGAGCCCGGGCACGATATATCCCCGGTCGTCCAGCCGCTCGTCGACGGCGGCGGTCACCACGCGCACCCCGTCCGCGGCGAAGGCCGCCTCGACGTGCCGCAGGCCCTCCGGCGCGGCGAGCAGGCAGATCGCGGTCACCGACGCGGCGCCGCGATTGGCGAGCATGCTGATGACGGTGGCCAGCGTGCCGCCCGTGGCCAGCATCGGGTCGAGCACGAACGTGTCCCGCCCGGTCAGGTCGGCGGGCAGCCGGTCCGCGTAGGTCGACGCGACCAGTGACTCCTCGTCCCGCCGCAGCCCGACGAAGCCGACGTCGGCCATCGGCAGCAGCCGGGTCATGCCCTCCAGCATGCCGATCCCGGCCCGCAGCACGGGCACGATGAGCGGCACCGGCCGGGCCAGCTTGACGCCGCTGGCGATGCCCACCGGCGTGGTGACGGACACCGGCTGCACCCGCATCTCACGGGTCGCCTCGTAGGCGAGCAAGGTCACCAGCTCGGCCGTCAGGCTGCGGAAGGTCGCGGTGTCGCTGGCGGCGTCGCGTAGCGCGGTGAGCTTGTGGGTGACCAGGGGATGGTCGACGACGAGCGTACGCATAGCAAGCAAGTGTGGCAGGCGTGCCTGCCCGGGGCCACTGGGCCCAGCCTCATCCGCCCGCGCCGTTACCAGTGATGCGCATGAGCACGATCCCGCGCCGAGGGCAGTTCCTCAGGCGTCGGGGCGGGCCCGCGCCGAGGCGCGGGAGCGGGCCAGGTCGACCTCGATGTGGCGGGCGGTGGCCAGCAGCGGCTGCAGCAGTTCCTCGACGATGCTGTTCAGGGTCCGCCGGCCGGCGTGCGTGGAGACGTTGACGGCCGCGACGACCTGGCCGTCGGCGTCGTGGATGGGGGCCGCGATCGACCGCAGTCCTTCCTCGAGCTCCTGGTCGACCAGGGCCCAGCCCTGGGCCCGGATCTTCCGCAACTCGCGCCGGAGCGCGGTCGCGCTGGTGATGGTGTGCCCGGTGAGGCCGCGCAGGCTGGCCGACTCGAGGTAGTCGTCGAGCCGTTCGTCAGGCTGCGCGGCCAGCAGCACCCGGCCCATCGAGGTCGCGTAGGCCGGGAACCTGGTGCCGACGCTGATCGTCACGGTCATGATCCGCTTGGTCGGGACGCGGGCGATATAGACCACATCGTCCCCGTCGAGCTCGCATACCGACGAGGACTCGTGAACCTGCTCGACCAGTTGCTCCAGGTGCGGCATGGCCACCTCGGGCAGGGTCAGGCTGGACAGGTACGCGTAACCGAGTTCGAGAATCTTGGGCCGGAGCGCGAACCGGCTCCCGTCGCTGCGCATGTAGCCGAGCTGGACCAGCGTGCGCAGGAACCGCCGGGCGGCGGCCCGGCTCAGGCCGGTGCTCGCGGCCACCTCGCTCAGGGTCAGCTTCGGGTGTTCGGCGTCGAAGGCACGGATCACGGACAGGCCGCGCTCAAGCGACTGGACAAAGTCCCCGTCATGACCCTGGTCCTGGTTGTCAGTCAATAAGGGCCTCCCGGCTCGGTCGATGACATCATAGACCTGGCACCAATACGTTCGCTTTCTGAACTATCGTTCGTCCTACGTACAGGTAGCTGGAGGAGCGGTCATGACACTCATGGACGACGACGAGCCGAACATCCCGTTCGGCGGGCTCGGGGCCTCCGGCACCGGTGCCCGGTTCGGCGGGACCGCTAACCTGGACGCGTTCACGGATACCCGCTGGGTGACCATCCGCGGCGACATCGCCCCCTACCCCTTCTAAGAGATGACAGTCAGCTCACGCGCTCAGGTCGGCATCGTCGGCGCCGGGCCAGCCGGCCTGCTGCTTTCCCATCTGCTGGCGCTGCGCGGCATCGACTCGATCGTCGTCGAGAACCGCAGCCGGGCCTACTGCGAGGCCCGCCAGCGGGCCGGCCTGCTCGAGGCCGGCACGGTCGAGTTGCTCCGCGCGGTCGGCCTCGGCGCGCGGATGGACGCCGAGGGTCTCGAGCACGGCGGCATCTACCTGCAGTTCGACGGTGAGCGGCACCATCTCGACTTCCGTGACCTGACCGGTGGCCGCTGGGTGACGATCTACGCGCAGACCGAGATCGTCAAGGACCTGATCAAGGCCAGGCTCGCGGCCGGGGCCAGGATCGAGTTCGAGGTGTCCGGCACCGAGGTCGGCGAGCTCGAAACCGACCGGCCCGTGCTCCGCTTCACCGATTCCGCCGGCGCCCGGCACGAGGTCAGCTGCGACGCGATCGCCGGCTGCGACGGGTTTCACGGCATCTGCCGGGATTCCATGCCGCCGGGCCTCATCCAGGTGGCCGAACGCGGCTACCCGTACTCCTGGCTCGGCATCCTGGCCACGGTGCCGCCGTCCACGGACGAGCTCATCTACTCCCGTCACGAGGACGGCTTCGCCCTGCACACCATGCGCACGCCGCAGGTCAGCCGGCTGTACCTGCAGGTACCGGCCGACGAGGACATCGAACGGTGGCCCGATGACAGGATCTGGGCCGAACTGCGGCACCGGCTGGAGGTTCCCGGATGGGACCTGAAGGAGGGCCCGATCACCGAGAAGGCCATCTCGCCGATGCGCAGCTTCGTCGCCTCGCCCATGCGCCACCGGAGGCTGTTCCTGGCGGGTGACGCCGCGCACATCGTGCCGCCGACCGGGGCCAAGGGCCTCAACCTGGCCATCGCCGACGTGACCGCCCTGTCCGCGGCCCTGCTCAGCCTGCTCAGCGACGGGCAGGCCGGGCTGGCCGACGCGTACTCCGACACCTGCCTGCGCCGGGTGTGGCGGGCCACCCACTTTTCCTGGTGGATGACGTCCATGCTGCACGTGGACCCGCACGCGGACCCGTTCGAGGCCGCCCTGCAGCTCTCCCAGCTGCGCTACGTCATCTCGTCCCGCGCGGCCGCCACCACGCTGGCCGAGAACTACACCGGGTACTTCCCGCTCAGCTGGAAGTCGTTACCAGAGTTACTTGTAGTCCCCGAGTCGCCCGCGTGAACCGGGCCACCCGAGTGAACCGGGCCACCCGAGTGAACCGGGCCACCCGAGCCGCCGGGGTTACCCGAGGCCCAGGTGGTGCCGCGGGCGCAGCGCCCGGGCGAGCAGCGCGGACAGCGCCGCGGTCACCCCGGTGTCGGTCAGCGACAGCGGCGCGCTGAAGCTGCGCTCGGTGCCGAGCAGGTGGAGGGCCCACAGCCGGTGCCGCAGCGTGTACAGCTCGGTGCGCACGGCGCTGGCCAGGCCGGTGCCGTTCCCCGCCGCCCAGCCCTCCACGCCGTGGATGTCGGTCAGCAGCCTGGTCAGCTCGTCGTACCCGGTCGGCCCGCTGGTCAGGATGACCAGCAGCGCGGCTTCGCGCACCGCTACCGAGAAGTCCGGCTGCGGGCCGTCGTCGGGGCCGATCAGCGCGGCCGTGCCGATGTGCCATCTGGCGGCGGGGTCCGCCGTCATGAGCCTGCCCGTCCTGGTGAGCACCAGGCTGGTGCGGCTGCGGCGGATGGCCCCCATCTCGCTCTGCGCCATGCCGCGCAGCGTGTGCAGCGGGAACACGTCCAGCTCCTGCCGCAGCGTACCGACCAGCTGATCGCGCCAGCCGAACTCCTCGACCGCCTCGGTCACCAGGGCAGGCGCGATGTAGTGCCGGGCGGTGAGCCGCAGGCCCTCGCTGGCGTGCCCGAGCAGCCAGCGCAGCGTGGGCAGCGGGTCGTCGGGGACCGCGGGCGGCTCGAGCAGGCGCGGGATGAGCCCGCGGGCCAGCCGTGACCGCTCGCCCGGCCGGCCGTGCGCCCACGCGTCGATGCGCTCGGCGCTGATCCGGCCCAGCCAGGTGTCGTTCCCGGGCACCCCGTCGCGGGCCGCCTCCGCCTGCTGGCCGGCGTCCCGCCCGTCGGCCGGCGAGGCCACCGCGATCTCCGGGCGGCCGGTCAGCCAGCGGTTGACGATGTCCACGCGCTTGGTGCGCCAGCCACGCGCGCCCGCGCACAGCTCGCCGGAGGCGAAGGCCAGCTCCAGCGCGGCCGCGCAGGCGTCGTAGGCGGCGCGCTCCTGGGCGCCCATGACCGAACCCCAGGCCAGCAACTCGGTGTCCGGCGGGGCCGCGTTCGACTCCTCGATGGCCTCGGTGTAGGCCGCGATCCCTTCCTCGTGCCCGTCCGCGTAGGCGGTGATGATCCGCTCCGTGCCGGCCGAGGAACACACCCCGGCGTACCGGTCCAGGCCTGCCAGCAGGAACAGGCGGCCCAGGGCCTTCGCCACCCCGACCCGGCCCGACGTGGACATCGGCCACTTCACCGGGAGCGCGTACCAGAGGAATTCCTGCAGGCGAAGCAGCGAGATCGTCCCCAGGCCCTCGTCGCCGGTCAGCCAGGCCAGGGCAGCCCTCGCGTCGCCGGCGGCTTCCGGATCCTCCCGTGTCAGGGTCTCCAGCGCCTGGCTCTCTGTCATCATGCGGACAGTCTGCCGCAGGCCGATGCGTGAGGCTAGTGCACGTTCCTTTGCACTGTCTTAACAGTTGACGCGCGTCCCGGATACCCGGCTCAACCCGGCGCGCGTCCTGAATACTTGGCGCGACTCGGCGCGCATCCGGGCGATTGCGTCGGGCATCATGGTCGGGTGCCCGGAATCTACGACGAGCCTGAGCTCTACGAGGCCGCATGCGCCTACCGTGATGTCCCCGCCGAAGTCGGTGCGCTGCTGCGATGGTCCAGCAGGCACCGGGAGCCTGATTCCGGACCGCCGCGGTCGGTTCTCGAGCTCGCCGCCGGGCCCGCGGAGCATGCCCGTACCCTGGCGCGCCGCGGGCTCGAGGCCACTGCCCTGGACCTCAGCCCGGCGATGTGCGCGCGGGCGCGCGACCTGGCGGAGGCGGGCGGGATCAAGCTGACCGTGGTGCAGGCCGACATGCGGGACTTCAGCCTGCCCGGCGGCTTCGACCTCGCCATCACGATGCTCAACTCGCTGTGCCACCTGCTGTCGCTGGACGACATGCTGCGGCACCTGGCCGCGGTGGCGCGTCATCTCGACCGGGGCGGCCTGTACGTCATGGAGCTCGCGCATCCCGCGGACTTCTTCGCCGCCGAGCGCCGGACCAGCAGTGAGTGGAGCAGCGAAGTCGGCGGCGGCACGGTCCGCGTGCGCTGGGGCGCGCAGGACCATATCGACCCGGTCACGCAGATCACCAGGGAGCACGTCAGCGTCACCTATCACAGGCGCGGCGGCCCGGTGCGGATGGTCACCGACGTCGTGCCGAACCGGTTCTGGACCGCGACCGAGCTGACCGCCGCCATCAGGCTGGCCGGCGGGTTCGCCGTCGCGGCAAGCTACGGCGACTTCGAGACCGACCTGCCCGTCGACGCGCCCGACGCCTGGCGGATGATCCTCGTCCTGCGCCGCGAGTAGGCCGCTTCCGGCGTCCGCGCGCTCACCGCGACCAGCACGCCGGTCAGCACCAGCGCCACCCCGGCGAGCTGGAGGGCCGAGGGGCGCTCGCCCAGGATCACATAGCTGAGCGCCACCGAGCCGGCGGGCTGGATCAGCAGCAGCGCGCCGATCATCCCGGCGGCCAGCCGGGGCATGGACACGGTGATCAGCAGCCAGCCGGCCACCTGCGAGGTCAGGGCGAGCAGCGCCAGCCAGCCGAGCGTCGGCCAGATCGAAGGGCCAGGCCCCAGGTGGAAGTCGCGCAGGGCGAGCCCGAGCACCACCGCCCCCGCCGTGGCGCCTGCCGTCGCCTCGAAGAGCGGAGCGGCCACGGCCGCGCGCGCGCCGGGGGCCACGGCCGTGCCCGCGCCGGCGGATGAGGTGGCCTGGCGCAGCATCAGGATGTAGATGGCGTAGAGGATGGCGACGCCGACGCCGTACGCCACGCCGAGCGCGGGGTCGGTACCGTAGGCCCGTGACCCGCCCACGTCGGCGAGCCCGCCCACCAGGGCCAGCCCGGTGAGCATGACCGGGGACGCCAGCACCAGGGACCGGTGCGGGCGCTCGCCGAGGACCAGCCAGGCGAGCAGGGCGATGATGAGCACCTCCAGGTTGCCCGCCACGGTGCCCAGCCCGGCGCCGATCGCGGTGATCGCGTGGCTCCACATGATGAGGTCGGCGGCCAGGAACACCCCCGCGAGCCGGGCCAGCCAGCGGCTCCGGGACGGCATCGGCGGCGCACCGCGCCTGCGCTCCAGCAGCACCAGGGCGCCGAGCACCGGCAGGGCGAACGCGCACCGGCCCAGCGCCGTGATGCTGGCCGGGGCGGAGGCCAGCCGCATCAGCACGGCCGAGCCCGAGATGCAGACCGCCCCGGCCGTGGCCGCCGCCACCGGCGGCGTCGTCCTCACCTGCACAGAGCGCGCCCTTCGAGCGTGTCATGATCAAAGACGGGTTATGGTAATGACACTAGCCCGCGCCCTTGTCAGGAGTCAATGTGGCTTTTGCGCATGACACGACGGCGGCCCTGCTGCTCGCCGCGAACTTGGTCAACTCCGGCCTGCGGGCCGATGACGATGACCGGCTCCGCGACGTCGGGGCCCTGGAGGCGTTCCTCGACGAGCACGGTGTCGAGCCGCGGCCGCGGGCCACGCCGGCCGACCTGGCCGCGGTGCGGGCGCTGCGGCCCAGGCTGCGAGCCGTGTGGCAGGCGGCAGGCCAGGCTCAGGCCCAGGGGCGGGACCAGGACCGCCTCGCGGGCCTGGTCAACCGGCTGCTCGATGATTCAGGCGCCCGGCCCCGGCTGGTCGACCACGGCGGCGGCTGGGGCTGGCACCTGCACGTCACTGGCCACGACGCCGCGCTCGGTGATCGCATCGCCGCCCAGGCCGGCTTCGCCTTCGCCGATCTGGTCCGGCTGCGCGAGGCGGACCGGCTGCGCCGCTGCGAGGCACCGGGCTGCGAGGCGGTCTTCGTCGACCTGTCCAGGAACCGCTCCCGGCGCTACTGCGACACGGGCAACTGCGGCAACCGGCAGCACGTGGCGGCCTACCGGGAGCGGCTCCGGGGCGCCTGATCCTCGTCCGCCATGCCGTGCCTGAGGTAGCGGTCCAGGATGCCCTCGACCACCTGGGTGAGCGAGCTGCCCTCGTCGGCCGCGGCCCGGTGCGCGGACGCGCGCAGCGCCTGGTCGATCTTGATCGTCAGGTGGGTCCGCAGGCCGGAGGCGCTGGCCTCCCGCCGCTGCGGGAACGGCGGCGGCGGCTCGCAGCCCACCACGAACTCGCGCAGCCCGGGCAGAGCCCGCTCCGGGCCCCGGCGGCGGCGCAGCCGGGCCTGCACCGCCTGCCGGCTGATGCCGAGGGCATCGGCGAGCGGGCGCAGCGGCCAGCCGGCCTCGTGCAGCGCGGCCAGCGTCGCGGACAGCAGCTCGCTGCGCCCGGAGGAGCGGAGCTCGCGCAGCCGCGCGGCCGCCCGCTCGGGCAGCACCAGCGGGCCCGACCGGGCCGCCGTGCCGTCCCCCCGGGCCAGCGCTGCCTGCACGTACTGGCGCAGCCCGTGCGTCACCACCTCGGACATCGTCCGGCCCTCGCGGGACAGGCGCGCCCTGAGCCGCTGCCGCCGCTCCTGGTCCAGCCGGAACGTCAGCAGCCTCCTGGAGCCGGAAGCGTTCATCTCGCGACGGCGAGGGCCGCCTCCGGGGCCGGGCCGGAATCCATGGCCAGCACCGTCTGCTCGGCCTCGACCAGATCGAGGTACCGGCGGATCTCGGCGGCACGCCGGCGCCGGCTCCAGCCGAGCAGCCGGCCCATGATCGCGGCCACGTCGGCCGCCACCGAAATCCCGGCGTCGGCCGACTCGATGAACAGCCGGGTCCGCCGCATCAGCACGTCCTCCATGTGCAGCGCGCTCTCGCGGGTGACCGCGTAGGCGACCTCCGCGCGCAGGTACGGATGGCCCCCGGCCAGCGGGAGGGCCAGCCTGGGATCGGCCCGCACCAGATCGAGTACTTCCACCGCGAGCGTCCCGTACCGGCTCAGCAGGTGCTCCACCGTGGCCCGGCTCACCCCGTAGTCCTCGGCCAGCCGTCCCGCCGCAGGCTGCACCGCGGCCAGCCCGTCCGCGCCGAGCAGCGGCAGCTGGTCGGTGACCGACCCGGGCACCTCCCCGCCGGGATCCCGGCCGAAGCCGGCCACGGCCGCGTCGATCACGTCGCGCGCCATCAGCCGGTAGGTGGTGAACTTGCCGCCCGCGATGCTGGCCAGCCCGGGCAGCGGCACGTCGACCACGTGCTCCCGGGACAGCTTGGTGGTGGGCTTGGAGCCGTTCCCCAGATTCGGATCGACCAGCGGCCGCAGGCCGGCGTACACGGCGATGACATCGGCGCGGGTCAGCGGCCGGGCCAGCACCCGGTTCGCGGCGGCCAGGATGTACTCGACGTCCTCCTCGGTCGCCGCGGGCTCGGCCCGGTCGCCCGACCAGTCCGTGTCGGTGGTGCCGACGATCCAGTACTCGCCCCACGGGATGAAGAACAGCACGCTCTTCTCGGTCCGCAGGATCATCCCGGTGCTCGCGTCCACCGCCGCCCGCGGCACCACGATGTGCACGCCCTTGGACATCCGCACCCGGTACCCGGCCCGGACCCCCGCCAGCTCGTGCACCAGGTCGGTCCACACTCCCGCGCACACCACCACGGCCTGCGCGGATACGTCAAAGACCCGCCCGGTCTCCTCGTCGCGCACCCGGGCGCCGGTCACCCGCTCCCCGTCCGCGGAACGCAGCAGCCCGACCGCGGACAGCCGGGTCCCGATCACCGCGCGGTGCGCCGCCGCCGTCCGGGCCACGGTCAGCGTGTGCCGCGCGTCGTCGACCTGCGCGTCGTAGTAGAGCATGGCGCCCGCGAGCCGGTCGGGGGACAGCGCCGGGGCGCGCTTCAGCGCGCCGCGCGCGGTCAGGTGCCGGTGGTGCGGCACCGGCCTGCGGGTTCCCTCCATGGCGTCGTACAGGACCAGGCCCGCTCCCACGTACGGCCGCTCGACCACCTTCTTGTACAGCGGGTACATGAAGGACACCGGCCTGACCAGGTGCGGGGCCAGCTTGGACACCAGCAGGTCGCGCTCCCGCAGTGCCTCGTAGACCAGCTTGAAGTCGAACTGCTCCAGGTACCGCAGGCCGCCGTGGATGAGCTTGCTGGACCGGCTCGAGGTGCCCGAGGCCAGGTCGCGCGCCTCCACCAGGGCCACCCGCAGGCCGCGGGACGCGGCGTCCAGGGCGGCCCCCGCCCCCGTGATGCCGCCGCCGATGACCAGCACGTCGAACCGCTCGGCCGCCAGCCGGCTGAGCATCGCGCCACGCTCGCGGGCATCCAGAGCCCCGTTACTCGTCATGACCCACCCCCCTGATTTCGCTGTGGTCACAGTTCTAGAGTATGTACATCGTCAACGTACCCGCAAACCGTGACGGCACCGTGAACGGCCCTTGAAAAGGAGATGGAGTTGGCAGACTTCGTCGGGGCGGTCGACCAGGGCACCACCAGCACCAGGTTCATGATCTTCGACCATTCCGGCGCCGAACTCGCCCGCCACCAGCTGGAGCACACCCAGATCCTGCCCCGGCCCGGCTGGGTGGAGCACAACCCCATCGAGATCTGGGAGCGCACCTGCGCGGTCATCAAGACCGTGCTGACCGCGAGCAAGCTGCAGGCCAGCGACCTGGCCGCGCTCGGCCTCACCAACCAGCGGGAAACCACGGTGGTGTGGAACCGGCGCACCGGGCGCCCGTACGGCCACGCGATCGTGTGGCAGGACACCAGGACCGACCGGATCGCCGCCGCCCTGGACCGGGACGGCCGCGGCGACGTGATCAGGCACAAGGCCGGGCTCCCCCCGGCCACCTACTTCTCCGGCGGCAAGCTGCGGTGGATGCTCGACAGCATCGACGGCCTGCGCGCGGACGCCGAGCGGGGCGAGGCCCTGTTCGGCACGGTCGACAGCTGGCTGCTGTGGAACCTGACCGGCGGCCCCGAGGGCGGCGTCCACGTCACCGACGTCACCAACGCCAGCCGCACCATGCTGATGAACCTCCAGACCCTCGACTGGGACGACGAGCTGCTCGGCTTCTTCACCGTGCCGCGCCCGATGCTGCCGCAGATCCTGCCCTCGTCGACGCCCCGTCCCTACGGCCTGACCAGCATCAGCGGCCCGTTCGGCGGCGAGCTGGCCATCACCGGCGCCCTGGGCGATCAGCAGGCCGCCACCGTCGGGCAGGTCTGCCTGGCCCCCGGCGAGGCCAAGAACACCTACGGCACCGGCAATTTCCTGCTGCTGAACACCGGCACGCAGATCGTCCGGTCCCAGGCCGGCCTGCTCACCACGGTGTGCTTCAAGTTCGGCGCGCAGCCCGCCGTCTACGCGCTCGAGGGATCGATCGCGGTGACCGGCGCCGCGGTGCAGTGGCTGCGCGACCAGCTCGGCATCATCAGCACCGCCGCGGCCAGCGAGGCGCTCGCCGCCCAGGTCGACGACACCGGCGGCGCCTACTTCGTGCCGGCCTTCTCCGGGCTGTTCGCGCCGTACTGGCGGGCCGACGCGCGCGGCGCCATCGTCGGCCTGTCCCGGTTCCACACCAGCGCGCACCTGGCCCGCGCCACCCTGGAGGCCATCTGCTACCAGACCAGGGACGTGGTCGAGGCGATGGAGCAGGATTCCGGGGTCCGCCTGGAGGTGCTCAAGGTGGACGGCGGGGTGACCGCCAACGACCTGTGCATGCAGTTGCAGGCCGACATCCTCGGCGTGCCGGCGGTCCGCCCGGTGGTCGCCGAGACCACCGCGCTCGGCGCCGCGTACGCGGCCGGGCTGGCCACCGGCTTCTGGCGGGACACCGCCGAGCTGCGCGCCAACTGGCGCGAGTCGAAGCGCTGGGCGCCCGTATGGACCGAGGACCGGCGCGCGGCCGGCTACGCGGGCTGGCGCAAGGCCGTCCGGCGCACCCTCGACTGGGTCGACGTCGACCAGCCCGATTTATCCCGAACGAGGACGGCGCGTGCCCCGCTACCGCTTCCTGCCGAGCCGCTAGGGGCGGAACCCGGCCCAGGGGTCGTAGTCGGCCTCCAGCGGCTCCTGCGGCGGGCGCTCGGCCTGCGGGACGTGCTGCAGGTTGAGCCGGATCCGGTACCAGACCGAACTGCGCCCGCGCATCGCGTCGACCAGCACGTCGGCGGGCTGCAGCCGCGGCCACACCGCCGGGTGCCGCGCCTTCCACCGCTCCAGGCCCGCCATCGCCTCGTCCCTGGTCTGCGCGCGGGCGATCTCGATCAGCGGCTTGGTGCTCTGCCGCCGGCCGGCCGGGCTCCTGGCGCCGGTCCCGGAGCGCCCCGGGCCGGCCTCCCGCCGTTTCGACGGCTGCACCCGGGGGGCCTCGCCGGACTGCTTCTCGTAGTGCGGCGGCCACGGCGCGTCGGGCAGGCCCGCCGCCTCGTCCCGGGCCGCCAGCTCCAGCAGCAGGTCCAGCGACCCGGCCGCCTGGTCCATCTCCGCCCAGGGGTCGCCGATCCGGGCGAACCGGGCCGGCATGGTCTCGATGGTGAACTCCGCCGGATCGCACGACGGCACCTCGGCCCAGGCCAGCGGGGCCGACACCCGGACGTCGGCCACCGGCCGGATCGAGTAGGCGGACGCCACCGTGCGGTCCTTGGCGTTCTGGTTGTAGTCCACGAAGACGCCGTGCCGTTCTTCCTTCCACCACCTGGACGTGGCCAGCTCGGGCGCCCGCCGCTCGATCTCCCGGGCGACCGCCACCGCGGCGCGGCGCACCTCGCCGAACGGCCAGCGCGGCTGGATCCGGGCGTAGATGTGCATGCCGCGCGACCCGGAGGTCTTCGGCCAGCCGGTCAGCCCGAAGTCCGCCAGCACATCCTTCGCCACCAGGGCCACGTCCCTGATCTGCGGCCATCCCACCCCGGGCACGGGGTCCAGGTCGACCCGCAGCTCGTCCGGGTGGTCCAGGTCGGCGGCGCGCACCGGGTGCGGGTTCAGGTCGATGCAGCCCAGGTTGATCACCCAGGCCAGCACCGCCTCGTCGGTGACCACCACCTCGTCCGCGGTGCGGCCGGAGGGGAAGCTCAGCTCGACGGTCCCGACCCAGTCCGGCCGTTTCTGCGGCGCCCGCTTCTGGAAGAACGGCTCGCTCTCGGCGCCGTTCACGAACCGCTTGAGGGCCATCGGCCGCCCGCGCACGCCGCCCAGCGCCCCCGCGGCCACGGCCAGGTAGTAGTTCACCATGTCCAGCTTGGTGTGCCCGGTCCGCGGGAAGTACACCTTGCCCGGGTTGCTGATCGCCACCTCGCGGCCCGCCAGTTCCAGGACCATCTTCTGCTCAGCCACGAGGTCCCCCCAGGATCTCGGTGAGGTTGTAGCTGACCGGCTCCTCCAGCTGGGCGTACGTGCACGAGCGCGGCTCGCGGTCCGGCCGCCAGCGGACGAACTGGGCGGTGTGCCGGAACCGCGGCCCCTCCATGTGGTCGTAGCGGACCTCGAGCACGCGCTCCGGGCGCAGCGGGATGAACGACAGGTCCTTGTCCGCGTTCCACCGGCTGACCATGGCCGCCCGCGGGGTGCGCTGGCCGGCCTCGTGCTCGGCCCAGTTCCACGGGTGATGGTCGAACGTGGTGACCAGCGGCTGCAGCTCCTTGAAGAGCTCGACCCGCTGCTCCATCGGAAGCGCGCCGACCACGCCGACGCTGGCCAGCTTCCCGTCGTCTTTGTACAGGCCGAGCAGCAGCGAGCCGATGCGGTCCTCGCCGCTCTTGTGGATCCGGTAGCCGGCCACCACGCAGTCCGCGGTGCGCTCGTGCTTGACCTTCTTCATGACCCGCTTGTCCGGCTCGTAGATCCCGCCGGCGGGCTTGGCGATCAGCCCGTCCAGGCCCGCCCCCTCGAACTGGCTGAACCAGCCGGCGGCGACCTCGCGATCGGTGGTGGCCGGGGTCAGGTGGATGGCGGTACCGGCCGCGGCGAGGGCGCCCTCGAGCGCGGCCCGGCGCTCGGCGAACGGCCGTTCCATGTAGTCGCGATCGCCCAGCGCGAGCAGGTCGAACGCGATGAAGTGCCCGGGGGTCTGCTCGGCGAGCAGCTGGACCCGGCTGGCCGCCGGGTGGATGCGCAGCTGCAGCGCGTCGAAGTCCAGCCGCCTGCCCGCGGCGTCGGGGACCACGATCTCCCCGTCGATCACGCAGCGCTCCGGCAGCTCGGCCTTGATCGCGGCCGCCAGCTCGGGGAAGTAGCGGGTCATCGGCCGCTCGTTCCTGCTGCCGATCTCGACCTCGTCGCCGTCGCGGAAGACGATCGACCGGAAGCCGTCCCACTTCGGCTCGAACACGTAGTCCCCGTCCGGGATCGCGTCGACCGGCTTGGCCAGCATCGGCGCCACCGGCGGGTTCACGGGAAGATCCACCACCCCAGCTTAAGCCGGGGTCCAGGCCTCACTGCGGTCCCACAGCTCGCGGCCGAGTTCGCCGGTGGCGACCGCGCTGGGGGCGCGCGGCGCGCACTTGGCGTAGTACAGCCCGCTGTCCTGGGCCACCTCCGGCGAGGTCGCGCAGTACAGGGACGTCGCGGCGCCCTCGTCGACCGAGAGCATGCGCCGGGTGACGAGCGGGCGGGCCGGCCACGGCACCCGCCGCCAGATGTCCGAGGCCACCACGCCCGGGTGCAGTGCGTAGCTGGTCACCCCGGTGCCCGCGGTCCGGCGGGCGAGTTCGGCGCTGAACAGCACGTTGCACAGCTTGGAGACCGCGTACTCGGGCATCCCGGTGAGGCCGCGCGCGGGCCGGCGCACCGCCTCGAAGTCGATCCCGCGGGCCGAGTAGTGGGCGTCGCTGGCCACCGTCACCACCCGGGCCGGGGCGCTGGCGGTGAGGCAGCCGAGCAGGGCGTTCGTCAGCGCGAAGTGCCCGAGGTGATTGACCCCGAACATCAGCTCGAACCCCTGCCTGGTCAGGCCGCGCCGCCCGGCCACCCCGGCGTTGTTCACCAGCACGTGCAGCGGCTCGCCCAGGCCCAGGAAGGCCTTGGCGCAGGCTTGCACGGACTCCAGGTCGGCCAGGTCCAGCGGCAGGAACCCGACCGCGTCGTTCCCGGTCGAAGCCTTGATCCCGGCCACCGCCTCCTCACCCTTGGCCCGGGACCGGCTCGCGATATACACGCGCGCGCCCTGCCGGGCGAGCGCCTTCGCCGTCGCGCGCCCGATCCCGGTATTTGCCCCGGTCACCAGGAAAACCCGTCCCGCCACTTCGCTCATTGCTCTCCCCTCCAGCATGATCGCGAAGGATCGGGTACCCGGGAAGTACCAGATCCTTCGCGATCACTGAAAACGGGCGGCTACTCGACCGGGATTTCCTTGTTGATCAGGCCCAGGTCGATGCCCTGGCGGCTGCGGATGATGCGCGCGCCCACGTAGATGGCGATGGCCAGCACGTACATCGCGCCCATGTAGATGAGCGACCCGCCGTGGTTGACGCCGTACAGGTCGTTCGACAGCCACTCGTAGAGGTTGAACACCAGCAGCGCGATCGTGACGACCCCGGCCACCGGCACGATCGGTACGCCCAGCACCTTCATCTTGCTGGCCGGCGAGGCGAACCACAGGTCCGGCTTGCGCAGCGGCAGGATCACCACCGCGATGGCACTGAACAGGTAGGTCACCGCGATGACCAGCGTGGCGTCCAGCGTGTAGCTCGCGAACGTGGAATCGAACGCGTACAGCGCGCCCAGCCCCACCGCGGGCAGCAGCATCAGGATCAGCGAGTAGAACGGGACCCGGCGCTTCTCCGAGACCTGCGCGGCCGCGTCCGGCAGCACCCGGTCGAAGGCGGCGGCGAAGATCACCCGGGTCGAGGACAGGAACAGCGTCCCGACCCAGCCGAAGAACCACAGGCTCATCATCAGCAGCAGGATGACCTGGAACGCGGTGTTGTGCACCAGCCAGCCGGCCATCAGCACCGGGTACGGGAAGATCGGCAGGGCTGCCTTGCCCGCACCGATCCACTGCGCGTTGACGTTCTGGTAGAAGGCCCAGCCGAACGTCTTGGCGAACAGCAGCAGGAACACCACGGACAGCAGCACCGTGGTCCACAGCCCGGCGAACATGCCGGTGAACACCCGGCGGAAGTCACTGGCGCCGCGGATCTCGCCGTACAGCGTGGTGCCCCAGTTCGGCCAGAGCAGGTAGAACATCATCATCGGCACGAGAAGGAAGGTCGCCCCGAGCGGACCGAAGCTGATGGCCGGGGCTATGTACCCGGACTTCACCGCCGCCGCGTTGGTCGCCGCGTAGGCGTTGTTCATGCCGAAGAGCTTGTTGGTGTAGAGGTTGAACGACGCGATGAAGTGCGCGCGGCTGGAGAACAGCAGCAGGATGACGACGATCGCGAAGCCGACCAGGCCGCCGTAGAAGCACCACTTCTGCACCCGGGCGTAGCCTGCCATGCCGATGGACACCAGGATGCCGGCCAGCACGATGGTGATCAGCGTGACCACGAAGACGCCGGTGTGGCTGGCGAAGAACGTGCCGTGATAGCCGAGCGTGGCCCAGATCGGCTGGAAGAACTCCTGGCTCAGCACGGCGCCGTAGATCGGCGCCCACAGCCACAGGATGAACCACCAGCCGGTGGCGGCCATCACGAAGCCCAGGCCGCTGTTGAGGATGCGGCTCTGCCAGACGTAGTCGCCGCCGGCCCGCGGGATCGTGACCACGAGCCCGGTGTAGGCGATGACGAGGAACGAGACCCAGATCCCGGAGATGACGATCGAGGTGATCAGCTGACCCTTGGGGAAGGCGGACTGGTCCGATGCCCACGCGACTATGCCCAGCGTCACTACGTTGGTGGACAGGCAGGCGTAGATCATCGAGTCCCTGACCGACCAGCCGCGGACCAGGCCCGTCGCCTTGCGGAGGAAGAGTGTGGGTCTCTCTTCCCCGAGTGCTCCTGCCGTCATATGTATCCTCCGATAATGCTGATTGTCCGGTTTATCCCTTTAGGGGGCTCATCCCCTTCGGGCCGGGGTGGGCGGCGGTGAGAAGGCTACATCTGTGCGTTTCTGAGTGCCTGTGATCAATCTAGGCCCCAGGGGGGCCTTTGTGGCTGCCGTTTACGAAGTTGAGGTCTTACACTCCGCTATTTCCGCTGGCTAGCAGGCTGAACTATCAGTTAGTGAGAAACGGTCGAGGCTGGTCGGGATGCCTCAGCCGTTTACGAGTATGTACTTGCCGACCTTCCCCTTCTTCTCGTTCAGTTCGAGTACCGCGCCCTGCAGCACCCCGTCGGTGTAGGAGCTGCCCGGGTTCATGGCCAGGGTGCGGCCCAGCTTGGCGACCCCCCGGCTCTCGTGGATGTGCCCGTGGACGGACAGCGCGGGCTCGTACTTGAGGATGGCCTCCCGGACCGCCTTGGAGCCGACCGGCTTCATGACCGCGCCGCCGTGTATCGGCCGCATGTTGCCATCCAGGGCCGGGGCCTCGTCGAGCCCGGTCCCGTACGGCGGGGCGTGGAAGTTGAACACCGCCCGGCCCATGTCCGGGATCTGCGAGACCACCGCGTCGATCTTGGTGGTGAGCACGTCCTCGGGCGCTTCGCGGAAGGTGTTCCACGGCGTCGGGTTGGTCCAGCCCATCGAGGCGAGGTAGAAGCCGCCGATGTCCAGCACCTTGGCCTCGGCGAAGCTGACGCACGGGGACTGCTCGATGATGTCGTCGATCTCCCAGATGTCGTCGTTGCCGCCGTTGAGGATGCACGGGATCTCGCCGCCGCGCAGCTTGCCGTCGGCCATGTCGAGCCACCGGTCCAGGCCGCGGGTCATCTCCAGGGTGAACCTGCGGTCGACCGAGCCGTCCTCCTCGTTCAGCGCGTCGAGCTCGTCGGGGGCCATCACCGAGGGGTAGGACCCGCGGTCGCGGATCTTGCGCTGGATCTCGTCGAGCTCGGCCTGGGTCTCCAGCCGCAGCCGCTGGCCGGCGTAGGACACCTCCCAGTAGCCCGGCATGGCCAGGATCGGCACCAGGACCTTGCCGGTCACGTCCCCGCCGAGCACCACCATGTCGGCCTTGTAGAAGGCGGCGGCGTTCAGGAATTTTCGCCAGCAGATCTCGGAGCCATGGATATCCGTGGCGAAGAAGACTTTCATCGCGGGGCCTTCCTTATATTGTTCTCCGATTCCGGCCGGGAATCAGTGATCCACTTCTTCGGGTAGTTCGTACCAGCGGACCCGGTCGCCGACCCTGGCCCTGGTCTTCCACTTCAGGCCCTTCGGTACCGTGCCGGCGACCTCCTCCAGCTGTTTGGCCTGGGTCAGGGCGTCGAACCGCGGGTAGGGCGGCGCCAGGCCGGGCTGGGAGGAGAGCAGGTCGGGCAGCTTGGCCAGGTTGCCCGTGACCGTCCGCCACCAGCCCCAGTCGGCGGCGAGCACCGCGGCGAACCGGTCGGGGTCGATGGACGGCCGGGCGGAGTCCCGGCCCACCCGCAGCCCGGACAGCAGGTGGAAGATGTCGTGCGCGTCCTTGGCGTTGAGCTCGACGATCTGCAGCTTGGACAGCAGCAGGTCGGCGGGGTCCAGGGTCATCGAGGTCGAGCCGAACGAGGGCTTGAAGTCCAGCGTGTGGCACATCGACAGCCGGTCCACCATGACGTCGATGGGCCGCCCGGACGGGGCGATGAAGTACATCTGCCGGTCCCCGTTCAGGTTGTTGAACTGGCGGTCGGGTTCGCAGCCCGCGCTCTCCAGGTACGTGGCGACCTTGCGCCGGGTCTTGCCGAGGCAGGCCAGGTCGATGTCCTGCCCGGCGCGCAGCCGGGGCGGGAAATCGGGGCACAGCACCCGGACCCCGAGGCCACCGAGGATCTTGAGCTGGTAACCCGCCTCCGACGCGCCGCGCACCAGCCCGGTCGCCTCGGGCAGCGGGTCGTTCGCCGCGTGGTCCCCGAGACCGCCGAGAGCCTCGTTTGGTGTGGTCATGACAGGTCGCTCCTCGTCTTACCCCGTGCCAGTTCGATCATGGTGACGTATGGCCGGTCTGTCTAGTTTTCGGGTAAATAATCCCACGTTGTGGGGCTCTGCAGGTCAGCGGGGCACGAACGGGGCCGTTCGGGGAAAAATAGCTCTTAATCACCCGAACGGACCTGCTTCTCGCCCGCCTGCACCGCATTGCGATCCCGGCGGAAGAACTCCACCGGTTCCGCCGGCAACGGCGTATTGCCCAGGATCAGGTCGGCCGATTTCTCGGCGAGCATCATCACCGGCGCGTAAATGTTGCCGTTGGTGACGTACGGCATGACCGAGGCGTCGACCACCCGGAGTCCCTCCAGCCCGCGGACCCGCAGGCTTCCCGGGTCGGTCACCGCCATCGCGTCCGTGCCCATCTTCGCCGTGCAGGACGGGTGCAGCGCGGTCTCGGCGTCCCTGGCCACCCAGTCCAGGATCTCCTCGTCGGTCGACACCGAGGGGCCGGGCGACAGCTCGCCCGCGTTGTAGTCGTCGAAGGCCGGCTGGGTGAGGATCTTCCTGGCGATCTGGATCGCCTCCACCCATTCCCGCCGGTCGGTCGCTGTGGACACGTAGTTGAACCGCAGCGCCGGGTGCACGTCCGGATCGGCCGAGGTGATCTTGCAGGTGCCGCGGGAGTCGGAGTACATCGGGCCGATGTGCACCTGGTACCCGTGCCCGCCCGCGGGCTGCGAGCCGTCGTAGCGGATCGCGATGGGCAGGAAGTGGAACATCAGGTTCGGGTAGACCACGTCGTCGTTGCTGCGGGCGAAGCCGCCGCCCTCGAAGTGGTTGGTGGCGCCGGGGCCGCTGCGCAGGAACAGCCACTTCGCGCCGACCATCGGGCGGTTGCGCCACTTGAGCGCGGGCGCGACGGAGACCGGCAGCTTCGAGCCGTACTGGACGTACACCTCCAGGTGGTCCTGCAGGTTCTCGCCCACGCCGGGCAGGTCGCCGACCACGTCGATGCCGAGGGCGGAAAGCTCCCCGGCGTTGCCGACGCCGGACAGCTGCAGCAGCTGCGGGGAGTTGATCGCCCCGCCGCACAGGATGAGCTCGGCGGACCGGACCCGCTTGACCTTGCCCTCGTGGCGGAACTCCACGCCGAGCGCCCGGGTGCCCTTGAAGATGATCTTCGTGACGAAGGCGCGGGTGGCCACGGTGAGGTTGGGCCGGCTCATCACCGGGTACAGGTACGCGCGCGCGGCGGACAGCCGCCGTCCCCGGTGGACGTTGCGGTCGAACGGGGCGAAGCCCTCCTGCCGGTAGCCGTTCACGTCGTCGGTGAGCTCGTAGCCGGCCTGCTGCACGGCGGCGAAGAACGCGCCGAACAGCGGGTTGGTGGCCGGGCCCCGCTCGAGCACCAGCGGCCCGGTGTGCCCGCGGAACGGGTCGTTCTCGTCGGCGGCCAGGCAGTTCTCCATCCGCTTGAAGTAGGGCAGGCAGTGCGCGTAGTCCCACTCGGCCATGCCGGGGTCGGCCGCCCAGCGCTCGTAGTCCAGCGGGTTGCCGCGCTGGAAGATCATCCCGTTGATGCTGCTCGACCCGCCCAGGACCTTCCCCCGGGCGTGGTAGACGCGCCGCCCGTTCAGGTACGGCTCCGGCTCGCTCTCGTACTTCCAGTCGTAGAAGCGGTTGCCGATCGGGATGGTGAGCGCGGCGGGCATGTGGATGAACGGGTCCCAGATGTAGTCCGGGCGGCCCGCCTCGAGCACGAGCACCCGCGCGCCCGGGTCGGCGGACAGCCGGTTCGCCAGGGCGCTGCCCGCGGATCCGCCGCCGATGATGACGAAGTCATAGGTGTGAGCTGCCATGGCTGCCTCCTGCGGGTTCTGCCGTGCTCCTACCCTCTGGCGTCCTCCCTTAGGCCTGGGTGGCGGCGTCGAGGTTCTCGCGCACGGTCTGGGTCATCTGATGGTCAGGTCCTAGATAACGCTCGCAGTCGGTGAGAGCCCGCTGCAAGACCCCGACGACATCGGTGAGCCGTCCGGCCGTGTAGTAGGCGGTGGCGAGGTTGCAGCGGGTGGTCAGGGTCTCCATGTCGCCGGCCCCGAGCATCCGCTCGCTGTCGGCCAGCGCGCGCTCGTACTGCGGGATGGCGTCGGTCAGCCGCCGGGCCTGCTGGTAGCAGGCGGCGAGGTTGGAGCGCGCGGTGAGGGTGTCCCGGTGGTCCGGCCCCTGGACCCGCGTCCGGTCGGCCAGCGTGCGCTCGTAGAGCGGGACCGCCTCGCGCAGCCGTCCCGCGCTGCGGTAGGCGTAGGCCAGGTTGGCCCGGGCCGCGATGGTGTCCGGGTGGTCCGCGCCGGCGATCCGCTCGCGGTCGGCCAGCACCCGCTGATACAGCGAGATCGCGTCCTTCGGCTTCCCGGTGGCGCGGAACGCCGAGGCGAGGCTGGCCCGGGCCGCGACGGTGTCCGGATGGTCGGGCCCGTGCATCCGCTCCTGGTCCGCCAGGGCCCGCTCGTACTGCCCGATCGCCTCCTTGGCCCGGCCGCTGGCCGCGTAGGCGGCACCCAGGCTGGCCCGCGCGCTCAGCGTGGTGGGGTGGCCGGCGCCGAGGTGGCGTTCGGCGTCGGCGAGCAGGAGCTCATAGGCGGCGATCGCCTCCCGGGGCTTGCG
>Ga0335069_10003768_pt1 | contig 22742 bp, 23 predicted proteins | sample Lox_Sample_11_FD_206714 | JGI IMG/M metagenome (GOLD analysis project Ga0335069, IMG submission 206714) | Soil microbial communities from Loxahatchee National Wildlife Refuge, Florida, United States - Lox_Sample_1.1 | ecosystem: Environmental > Terrestrial > Soil > Wetlands | place: USA... | reverse complement strand
ATCCCCTCGAGCCGGGCCAGGATCGGATAGATCGTCCCGCTCGGCAAGCCGGTCGCCGCGGATATGTCAAGGCCGTACCGCGGCTCGGCCGGCTCGCCGAGCATCTCAGCAAGCACTAGCTGAACCTGCAGGGTCATCCGCGGCGTCGCCATATCCTGTACTCTACATAGCCTATATACGTTCTAACAAGACCTTGGGGTGCGGCAAGGATCTCAGGCACTGCCTCACCAGCATGGCAGCACACTCCTGAAGTAACGCAGACCTCAGCAATCCCAGGATGCGCAGCCTGTACCGCTCGAATACTCGATTGAGCGGCTGACCTGCGCTATCGCCAGCAGGCTTGACGTGGTGATGGCGAACTCGCCCCAGCTGGCGTGGACGCGGTCGCCCTCCGCCAGCGCCGGGGCGCCGGGGCGCCGGCGGGCGTGGCGCTCGACCACGCTGCCGGGTTCGTCGCACCGTCCTCCGCTCCGGAGATGGAGGCGAGAACCTGCAAGCGCAAGCCCCCCACAACAAAGCCAGCGTAAGGCCGGTATCGCTGCCGCTCAATGCCAGGAGCTCGGGTGCCGCGCAGCTGGCTGCCGAAGCCGGTGACCCCGCACGGATGAACACTCCGTCGACACCGGCCTTCGACGAACTATCATCACACCGCAGAGGTCACCCTCCACCACGCCGCGAAGGGTTATGACACAGACCCATGTCCATGGCTGCCGATCCACCGCGATGAGGCTCGCGGATCACGAGGCGCGGGCCAGGCTCGAGTCGCACGACCACGGGATCCTGTGCACCGTGCACGCCGAGCGGGGCGTAGACGCCGTGCCCGTCGCGTACGCGGTGGACGACGACGGCTACGTGGGCGTGCCCATCGACCGGGTGAAGCCGAAGGCGTCGCTACGACTACAGCGGGAGCGGAACCTGGAGGCGGATCCGCGGGCCACACTGCTGGTCGAGCACTGGGACCGCAGCGACTGGTCACGGCTGTGGTGGGTGCGAGCCGAGCTGCGCTGGCAGGGCGACCCCGCCGCTAGCCGGGCGGCGGCCCTTGCCGCCCGGCTAGCAGGACGCTACCCGCAGTACCAGGACCAGCCCTTCGCTCGGGTACTGGTGCTGCACGTAGTCAGCGTGACCGGCTGGGCCGCCGGCGACCGTTGATCCCGGCCCGGCATGGATCCGGCACGAGGGCAAGGCCCTGCGCATGGTTACCGGCCTTGCCACACCGGGGCGCGCTTCTCGGCGAACGCCCGGGCGCCTTCCTGCGCGTCCTGCGAGGTGAACACGGGGACCATGAGCTTGGCGGCCTCGTCCCAGCGTTCGGCGGCGGACCAGTCGCCGCCGCGGTGCGCGATCTCCTTGCTGGCGATGAGGGCCAGGGGGCCGTTGGCGGCGATCTTTTCCGCGAGTTCCAGCGCCGCCTCCAGCGCCTTGCCCTCGTCCACCACGTGGTTGACCAGGCCGATCTCCGCGGCCCGGGCGGCGCCGATGAGGTCGCCGGTGAGCAGCAGCTCCAGCGCCAGCGCCCGGGGGATCCGCTGCGCCAGCAGCAGCGCGCCGCCCGCGCCGGCCACCAGGCCGCGCTTGACCTCGGGGACGCCGAACCGGGCCGACGCGCCCGCCACCACCAGGTCGCAGGCGAGCAGCAGCTCGAATCCCCCGGCCAGCGCCCAGCCCTCGGCCGCGCCGATCAGCGGCTTGCGCGGCGGGGTCTGGGTGATGCCGCACAGCCCGCGGCCGGGGAAGGAGGGCGACTCGCCCTTGAGGAACGCCTTGAGGTCCATGCCCGAGGAGAACGTGCCGCCCGCCCCGGTGAGCACGCCGGCCCGCAGCTCGGGGTCCGCGTCGAGCTCGTCGGCCGCGTCGCGGACGCCGACCGCGACCGCCCGGTTCAGGGCGTTGCGGGCCTCCGGCCGGTTGATGATGATGACCTGCACCGCGCCATGGCGCTCGACCTGCACCTCGTCGCTCATCCCTGATTCTCCGCCCTGCTCGCACCGGTCCGGACAAATATAGTGAGATGATTATGTCAAATCAGCCAGGCGGCGTCCCGGTCCGGGGCCGTCGTACTGATACGGGCGAATATGCCGGACGGACCGGGTGTCACGGGCATCCTTTTCCGTGAGCGCGGAGCGCGGAGGCGCTCATCCCGGGTAGAAGTGCTGCGTGGGCATCCTGTTGCTGGTCCGGCACGGCCAGGCGTCGCTCGGCGCGGCCGACTACGACCAGCTTTCCGGGCTGGGCTACCGCCAGGCGCGGGCGGCCGGGGCCCGGCTGGCCCGCGCCGACCTGGTCATCGACCGGGTGGTGTGCGGCACGCTGGCGCGGCAGCGGGACAGCGCCGCGGCGGTCATGGCCGAACTGCCTCCGCCGCCCGGAAACGGGCCGGCCGGGTCGTGGCCGCACGTCGACGACCGGCTCGATGAGTACGACCACGGCGCGCTCCTGGCCACGGGGACGGCGGCGGTCAGCTTCGAGACCGTGACCTCGGCGGAGGCGAACCGGGAGCTGCAGCCGGCGCTGGAGGCGGCCATCGCGCGGTGGGCGGCCGGGGACGCGGGCGCGGGCGAGAGCCACGACGCCTTCACCGGCCGCGTCGAGGCGGTCATGGCCGACCTCACCCGCGAGCCGGGATGCACGGTGGCGGTGACGTCGGGCGGCGTCATCGCGGTGGCCTGCACGCAGGCGCTCGGCCTGCCGGCCGGCCGGTGGCCCGCGCTGGCCCGGGTGATCGTGAACGGGAGCATCACCAAGTTCATCAGCGGGCGGACCGGCACGAACCTGCTGACCTTCAACGATCACGCGCACCTCGAGGATGACCGCTCGCTGATCAGCTACCGCTGAGCCGGTCACCTACCGCGGATCCCCGGTCACCGGGGGGTTCTCGTCTCCGGGAGCCTGGTCGTCGCCGGATAGCTCGCCCGGGATGACGGGCGGCGGCCTGTCCCTTCGGCGCCGCTGGTAGCTGGGGACGACGGGCTCGTCCTGGGACTGGCTGCCGGAGGTGATGACCCGCGCGGATATGGTCTGGATGAAGCGCAGCCCTTCCTTGACCTGGTCGTTGATTTCCCAGCGATCGATCACGCCCGAGTCGACCATGTGGGTGACGAAGTCAATGGTGTCACGGCGGCTTTCCTGGAGCTCTTTCCTGATGATCGAGTGCAGGGCGGAGATGTCACCGGGGTTGTTGGCCAGCTGGAGCGCGAAGCGGTCTATGTCGCCGGCCGCGACGATCTCGCGGTACAGCCCGACGCGGTCCAGGGTAATTTCCTGGGCATTCTTTTCCTTGAGCAGGTTCACCTTGTGCTTTTCCTGCTCTTCCTTGATCTCCCAGCCGTATCTCGTGACGGCGAGCAGGTGATCGGCGGCGGCCTGGTCGGGCTCCAGCCGCGCGATGACGCGGGTCCACAGGCCGTATTCGGCGCCCAGCCTGCCCCGGCGCCTGGCGGTCTCCAGGACCTCGGAGAAGCCGCCCGGGTCGCTGGCATCGACGGGCTCGGCGGCCAGCTCCGCATTGATCATGTCCTGCGCGGCCGTGAACTCGGTGATCGCCGTCGTCCGGGTGATGGCCTCGGCGCGGATCAGCAGCTCGGGCGTCAGGGCCTCGGTGACGTCGGCGACGACGGCGCTGATGACCCGGGACGGGTCAAGGACCCGCCACTGGATCGTCAGGGTGGCGTGAAAGGCGCACGCCCGGTCGGCGCTGCGCAGGTCGGCGGTGACGACCGTCTGGTGCTGCCCCAGATCCACGTCGTACACCATGACGGGACGGCTGGGCACCATCTGCCCGAAACCGGTGCGGCCGCGCTGGCGGTCGTGCGGCCAGACGACCTCGTGCCCGCCCTTGCGGTGGACCAGCACGTGCGCCACCCGCGGGTGCGGATTCCCGAGCCGCCCGTTCCAGGGGCGCTGGCCGAGGATGGGACCGGGCCCCGGTGCGCCTGGCGCGGGGTAGCCGTCGGCCTGGCCTGGCGCGGCATGGCGCGGCGAGCCAGCCTGGTACCGGGCCGACGACGGGGAGCCGGCCGGCCTCTGGGGGCCAGCGGGCCTGGGGTACGACGGCTGGGGACGGGGCCGCTGCTGGCCTGACGGGTTTTCCTCCGGGGCCTGGTCGCCGTGGTCCGGTGGAGGTGCTGCCTGATAGCTCACGTGTCTGCCCCCCGGTCAAGGTCGATATCGGTGTTGGTCTCGATCATGTGGGCGAGCCGGTCGGCGATGCTCGCGGGCAACGGGTCGTCCGGGTCATGGCGCAGCTCGTCGACGATGTCCAGCAGCCATCTGATGGCGCTTTCACTGTCGCCGAGCAGGGCGATGAGCCTCCCGACGGGGCCGACACAGGCCGTGTCCCGCTGCCCGGCTCGTATCCAGCGGCTCAGTACATCGCGGATCGTGCCTCGTGCCGCCGCCGACTGGGTGACCTGCCAGAGGAGGTCGGCAAAGCGTCCGAGCAGCCCCGGGTCCTGGTCCGCCGCGGCGGCCAGCAGCGGCCACGCCCGGCGGCTGGCCGGATAGGCGGACCCAGCCGCCGGACGGGTGCCGGAGTCGGTGTACTCGACATCGGCGACCTTCAGGTCAGCGATGCGGAGCATGGCCAGCTGCCCGAGGTTCCTGGTGGCGATGCGGTGGTCATACAGCCAGCCGAGCAAGGTGGCCAGCACTGGTTCCATGCCGCCGCGGGCGAAGATCCGCGCCACCGCCCAGCTGGCCGTCAGCGCGAGGCTGCCGTCCTGCCAGCAGCCGACGACCCGCAGCTCCCTCAGGGACTTCGCCGGGTCGAGCAGGCCCAGGTCATATCCGAGCGCGATGGCTCCGGTGAGGCGCTGCTCGGCGGTTCCCTGGTTCCGCCAGCCATCGAGGATCTCGCTGATCACCGGCCTGATCTCGTCGTTGAGTGCCGCAGCGTCCAGCGCGACGGCCGCGACCAGGCGCCGGCGAAGCTGCTCAGGCGCCGGGTCGGGCGAGGTGGCCCACGGATCGATCAGCTCGTGGAAGGCGTAGGCGAAATCCCAGGACGACAGGAGGCCGATGGTGAGCGCGGCGGGCATCCAGACGAACGGGCGCTTGTCCTGGCTGAGCACCTGCAGCCAGGAGATGAGCGGCGCCCGGAGGCCGTGGATGTCCCAGATGTGCCGCAGCACCGCCGTCGGCAGCCGGTCATCCTCGTAGGCGGCGAGCACCGACGGGACGCTGGATTTGCCGAAGACGACGCTGCCCGGGGTCAGCCGGGCCCGGCTGTTGGCGATGTAGTCGTGCCGGCGGTCGGCGAAGGCGACCCGGCCGCGCGGCCGTCGCGCGGACCCGCCGCCGAACTCCGTGGCCAGGCGCTCGCCTGCCTCGGCGACCAGGTCGTACGGGGACCCGTTCAGGACGGCGAGCGCGATCCGGAAGGCCGCCAGCCGGGTCCGCTCGTCGGCGTCCGCGCCGGGCTCCACGGCCGCGAGGGGATCGAACCATTCCGACACGTAGCGCGACAGGGACTCCGCGTTACGGCGGGCCACTTCCTCGAAAGCGATCTCCCCGGACGCGTAGGAGAGCAGGAGCTGGCTCAGCAGCCACACCTCAGAGGGCAGCCGCACGGCACCGGGGCCGTCCGGTATTGCCTCGAAGGCCAGGGTGCCCACGTCCCCGTCCGCGTCCGGACGCAGGGCCGTCTCGTAATCGATGGCGTGGCTGAACAGCTCGCGGGTGTCCGGCAGCGGGCAGTCCACGGTGTAGCCGTCGAACGCCGCCCGGTGCCGGAGGTCGTGCGGAGCGATCAGGACCAGATAGCACTGGCGGTCGAAGAGCAGCTGACCCAGCCGGTCCATGTGCACGTCAGTCGGGACGCTGCCGCGGCCCGCGGCCACCTCGAGCAGGTAGCCGGAGCCTTCCTCCAGGTCACCCGGCTCCAGCGCGGACAACTTCGCTTCCGGGTCGAAGCGGGACACGCGGAGCCCGGCGGCCTCCGCGAGCAGCCGCAGGCCGGTGGTGGTCCGCCCGGTCCCCGGTGCTCCGCGCAGGACGATCAGCCGCGCGCTGCGCAGCCGGTCGAGTATCTCCTGGTAGCCGGCCACGGGAACATAGCGGTCGATCAGCTCGTCCAGGACGGCGCGGCGGACCGGCCCGGGAGCCTGATCACGGCGGTCCCGGGTGTATACCGTCGTCCCGCCGATGGTGATGTCCCGGAAGCTGCCGCCGCCGAACACCGTCGCCGGGCCACCCGACAGGATGGTCCGCACCCAGGTGCGGTACGCCTGATCAGCGCTGTCGGCGGCCGATCCGCCGAAGGCGCCGGCCAGAGGGTCGCTGGTGGCGTGGGAGAACTGGTCATCCCGGCGAGATCCGGCGCGGTCCCCGGCCGCCTTCTTGCCCGCGTCTTCCCTGGGCTTCCCGCCGTCCTTGGGCTTTGCGCCCTCTGCGGGCTTTGCGCCTGCGTCTTCCGCGGGGCCCTCGCGGGGTCCTTCCCCGGCCGGGCCCTCCGGCGGCCCGCCGGGCTCGTCTTCGTCCATCAGGACCACACCTGCCTGGCCCGGCGTGCGGTCCCGGCTGGCTCAGTTAATTCCGGTGACGTCAGGTGAAGCCGCTCCAGATCACCGGCCGGCAATGCCATTTGCACGTGTCGCTGCATGATTCTTGCCCCCCTGCAGGCACAGCAATTCGTTCGCCCATATCAGGCTCACCGTTGCATCCTGCCCTATACCTTGCACGCGAGTGAGCAAACCAAACCTCGCATAAAAATGACCCGGTCCGGCTGATACGCCGGGCGGAGATCCGCCGGGTAATCCCCCAGGCCGGGCGGCAGTATGGGCGCGCTACGGGAAGCCACTGAAAGACCGTGACGGCCGGCGTCTTCGCCGCCTGGGTTCCTGAACCGGGGAAGGCCGCCAGCCTGGCCCGCTCCTCCGGAACCGCCTGGACTCCGCGCGGCGGGCGCTCGGCGGGCGTCGCGGGAAATCGGGTAAGAGCAGGCCAGCCCGACCTCGTGCGCCCGGGCGGGACCAGCGTCTTCCTGCCTGAGAAGATAATGGCGGATGAGGAGAAGGACCGCTCGCGCCACCTGGGGACATCATGGCCGACTCGCCGACAGCGCCCGCCGGACAGCCCGACGAACTCAGCCCGCTGGACTACCTGCTGCACCGCGGCGAGGCCCATCCGGCCACCCGGTCCGCGTTCCTGGACCTGGAGCTGCTGGACCGGCCCGCCGACTGGGGCCGGCTGCACGAGGCGATCGACCGGGCCAGCCGGGTGGTCATCAGGATGCGGCAGAAGGTGGTGGTTCCGCCGCTGCCGACCACGGCGCCGCGGTGGGTGGTCGATCCCGACTTCGACCTGGACTACCACCTGCGCCGGGTCGCGCTGCCCGCCCCCGGCACGCTGCGCCAGCTGCTCGACCTGGCCGAGGTCACGCTGCAGTCGCCGCTGGACACCTCGCGTGCCCTGTGGGAAGCGATGTACGTGGAGGGCGTGGAGGGTAACCGCGCCGCGCTGATGATCAAGCTCAGCCACGCGGTCACCGACGGGCTGGGCGGGATCGCGCTGTTCGAGCAGATCTACGACACCGAACCGGACCCGGCGCCGCGCCCGCTCCCGCCGGTGCCCATCCCCAGCGACCTGAGCGGTGACGACCTGCTGCGGCAGAGCCTCATCCAGTTGCCGGAGACGGCCGTGTCGGCCAGCTGGAAACTGCTGGGCCGCACCGCGGGTGCCGTCGGCCGCCTGGTCCTGCAGCCGGGGTCCACGGTCGCGGGCGTGGTCGGCTTCGCGGGCTCGGCGGGCCGGATGCTCGCCGCGCCGCCGGCCCCGCCGTCACCGCTGCTGCGCGGCCGGAGCCTGGTGACCCGCACCCACGTGCTCGAGGTGCCGCTCGCCGACCTGCGCGCGGCGGCCAAGGCGGCGGGCGGCTCGGTCAACGACGCCTATCTCGCGGCGCTGTGCGGCGGCCTGGGCCGGTACCACGAGGCGCTCGGCGTGCCGGTCGACGCCCTGCCGCTGACCATTCCGGTCAGCCTGCGCACCAGCGACGACCCGGCCTCGGGCAACCACTTCACCGGCGTGCCCCTGGCCGCGCCCGTCGGCGAGCCCGATCCGGCCGACCGGCTGCGGCAGATACGAGAGCAGGTGGTGGCCCGGCGGCGCGAGCCCGGCATCGACGTGATCGGCTGGCTCGCGCCGGTCCTCGGCGTGCTCCCCGACGAGGTGGTGCAAGGGGTCTTCGACCGGATCACCCCGGCGGACATCCAGGCCAGCAACGTGCCGGGCTATGCGCAGGAGACGTTCCTGGCCGGGGCCCGGGTGGACCGCCAGTACGGGATGGGGCCGATGCCCCGGATAGCCATGATGGCGGTACTCATCTCGCGGGCGGGCACCTGCACGGTGACCTGCCGTTACGACACGGCCTCGTTCACCGTCCCCGACCAGCTCGAGAAGTGCCTGCAGCTGGGTTTCGACGAAGTGGTGGAGCTTGGGCGCGGGAAGGGAACCTCGTGACCGCCGCGCCGGCGGCCCGCGCCCGCGGGCCGATGCGGCTGCCCGGGTCGGTGGCCGAAGTCGACGCCAGCCCGGAGGGGCCCCGGATCGGCGCGTTCTTCGACCTGGACGGGACGCTGGTCGCCGGGTTCACGGCCGCCGCCGTCACCAAGGACCGGCTGCGCCACCGGGAGGTCGGGGCGGGGGAGTTCCTGCGCATGATGCAGCTCGCGGTGGAGTACCGGCTGGGCCGGAACCAGTTCGAGAACGTGATCGAGGCCGCGGCCCGCACGGCCAAGGGCCGCCTGGCCGAGGACGTCGACGAGGTCGGCGAGCGGATCTTCCGGCAGTCCGTCGCCGACCTCATCTACCCGGAGATGCGCGACCTGGTCCGCGCCCACCAGCGCCGCGGCCACACCGTGGTGCTGAGCTCGTCGGCGCTGACCATGCAGGCCGAGCCGGTGGCGCGCTACCTCGGCATCGACCACGTGGTGTGCAACCGGTTCGTGGCCGACGAGCACGGCATCCTGACCGGCGAGATCCAGCGGCCGGTGATCTGGGGCACCTCCAAGGCCACCAGCGTGCAGCGGTTCGCCGCCGACAACCTCATCGACCTGCGGTCCAGCTATTTCTACGCGGACGGCGACGAGGACCTCGCCCTCATGCACCTGGTCGGCCATCCGCGGCCGACCAACCCGGGGCCCGCGCTGACCAAGGTGGCCGAGCGCCGCGGCTGGCCCATCCTGCGGTTCAGCAGCCGCGGCAGCGGCGGGCCGCTGGGCCGGGCCCGCAACCTGGCCGCCATCGGCTCGCTGGCGCCGACGGCGGCCACCGCGCTGGGCATCGGCCTGCTGGCCCGGAACAGGCGGACCGGAGTCAACTTCCTGACCAGGGTCTGGCCGGAGACGGTGCTCGCGCTGAGCGGCGTCAAGCTGAACGTGACCGGCGAGCAGAACCTGACCGCGCAGCGGCCGGCCGTCTTCCTGTTCAACCACAAGAACAACTTCGACGTGTTCATGGTGGCCGCGCTGGTCAAGGACAACTGGACCGGGGTGGCCAAGAAGGAGCTGGAGAGCAACCCGATAGCCGGCCCGCTGGGGAAGCTGCTCGACGCGGCGTTCATCGACCGGTCGGACACCGCGTCGGCCGTCGCCGCCCTCAAGTCCGTCGAGGATCTCGCGCGCAAGGGCCTGTCGATCCTGGTCGCCCCGGAGGGGACCCGGCTGGACACCCAGACGGTCGGCCCGTTCAAGAAGGGGGCGTTCCGGATCGCGATGGCGACCGGCCTGCCCGTCGTCCCCATCGTCATCAGGAACTCCGAATCGGTAGCCGGCCGCAACTCCACCACGCTCAACCCGGGCACCGTGGACATCGCGGTGCTGCCGCCGGTCAGCGTGGCGGACTGGACGCCGCAGAACCTGCGCGAGCATATCGATCAGATCCGGGCCTGCTACGTGGCGCTGCTGACGCACTGGCCCGCGGCGGAGCCAGACGGCCAGGCGGGGGCTAGCCAGGCGGGGGCGTCCTCGTGAGCGCCGGAGCCGACCTGGCCGGGCTGCTGGCCGGGCAGCCGGACACGGTGGTGCTCACGCAGGCCGCCACCCCGGCCGAGGCGCGGCTGATCCAGGAGCGGATCGCCGCCGCCGGCGGGACGGACCGGACGCCGGTCAGCCTCGGCCCGCCGGGCAGCTCCGACGCGCGGATCCCCCCGTCGGTGCTGGACCGCGACGACGTCCGGCTGGTCCCGGTCCGGGTGGCCTGGCTGCCCGAAGAGCACGCGGGAGGGCGTGCGGCCCGGCTGCACGACCTCCTGCCGGGCCACGACCCGTACCACCCCAGCGAGCACCAGCAGGAGCGGATCCTGGCCCGCCAGCCGGACCGGGCCACCGTGCTGGTCGGCGAGCCCGCCACCGTGGCCTCGCTGCGCCAGCACTGGGCCGAGGCCACCGGCGGCGACGATCCGGCCGGCTTCGGCGGCTACGTGGCCCGCCGGGCCACGCTCGCGCTGGACCGGGCCGAGTACCGGCTGCTCGGGCCCAGGTACAAGACGCCGAGCCTGGTGAAGGAGGAGATCCTGTCCTCCCGCCGGTTCCGTACCGGGCTCAGCCAGGTGCGGCGGGGCCCCGGCGACACGCCGCCGTCGCTGGACGAGGCCGGCCAGGTCCTCGACGAGCTCGCCGCGGGCTGGAGCCGGCGGCTCATCGACATCATGCCGAACCTCGGGCGGCTGATCTTCCAGCGCGGCTTCGACCCGCAGATCGACTACGACGACAGCCAGGTCGAACGGCTGCGCGGGGCGATGCAGCGCCATCCGTGCATCTTCCTGTGGTCGCACCGGTCGAACCTCGACAACCTGGTGCTCAGCGCGGCCATGCAGGAGCAGGGGCTGCCGCCCGCGCACGTGTTCGGCGGCATCAACATGGCCTTCGGCCCGATGGGCGCCATCCTGCGGCGGGCCGGGGTGATCTTCATCCGCCGCTCGACCGGCGACGACCCGCTGTACAAGTACGTGCTGCGGGAGTACGTCGGCTACGTGCTGGAGAAGCGGTTCAACCTGTCCTGGTCGATCGAGGGCACCCGGTCCCGCACCGGGAAGATGCTCCCGCCGCGGCTGGGCCTGCTCTCCTATGCGGCCGACGCCTACCTGCAGGGACGCGTCGACGACATCTCGCTGCTGCCGGTGTCGATCACCTACGACCAGCTGAACGAGATCGCCGAGTACGCCGACTACGCGCGGGGCGGGCAGAAGAAGCCGGAGGGGTTCGGCTGGCTCTACGGCTTCATCAAGGCGCAGGGCGCCCGGCACTACGGCAAGATCTACGTGCGGTTCGGCGAGCCGGTCGCGCTGAGCTCGTTCCTCGGGGCGCCCGGCGGCCCGGTCGCCGCCGACCCGGCCGCGCGGCGGCTGGCCCTGCAGAAGACCGCCTTCGAGGTGGCGTGGCGGATCAACCAGGGCATGCCGGTCACCGCGACGGCCCTGGTCACCACCGTCCTGCTGGCCATGCACGGGACCGCCCTCACGTTCGGCCAGGTCCGGCTGGGCCTGGCCGACGGGCTGGACTACCTGGAGAGCCGCACGGTGCCGATGACGGCGAGCGCGCGGGCGCTGACCGCGGCCGAGCCGGTGCGGGCCACGCTGGACGCGCTGGCGGCGGGCGGGCTGGTCACCTGCACCGCGGACGGCCGCGAGCCGGTCTGGCTGATCGGGCCCGACCACCAGCTCGCCGCCACCTTCTACCGGAACTCGCTGATCCACTTCCTGCTCGACACGGCGCTCTGCGAGCTGGCCGTGCTCCGCGCGCGTGACGCGGCCGCCGACCCGGCCGGGGCGTTCTGGGACGAGATCGCCCGGCTTCGTGACCTGCTGAAGTTCGAGTTCTACTTCCAGGAGCGCGAGGAGCACCGGCGCCAGGTGGGCGAGGAGATGGCCCGGCACGACCCCGCCTGGGAGGACCGGCTCCGGGCGGGCCCGGCCGAGGCCGACGCGCTGCTGGCCGGGATGCGGCCGCTGGTGTCCCAGGTCGTGGTGCGGCCGTTCGTCGAGGCCTACCGGCTGGTGGCCGACGTACTGGCGGAGGACGACCTGCCCGCCGACCCCGAGGAGATCGCCCGGCGGGCGCTCGGGCTCGGGCACCAGTACGTGGCCCAGGGCCGGCTGCGCAGCGCGGAGTCGGTCTCCGTGCTGCTGTTCCAGACGGCCCTGCTGCTGGCCAGGAACCGGGGCCTGTTCGAGCCCGTCCCGGACCAGGCCGGCCGGCGGGCCGCCTTCGTGGCCGAACTCCGCGACCTGGTGCGCAGGCTCGACCAGATCGAGAACCTCGCCATCCAGCGCTACATCCGGGACGCCGTGATCGCCGGCCCCGGCGGCTAGGCTCCGGCGGCTAGGCTCCGGCGGCTAGGCTCCGGCGGCTAGGCTCCGGCGGCTAGGCTCCGGCGGCTAGGCCTGGACGGCGGCGCCGCAGGCGACCAGGTCGGCGGCGTCGGCCAGGCCCCACTCGGCGAGCGCCTCGGTGGTGTGCTGGCCGGGCGCGGGCGCCGGATCCGGCAGCTGGCCCGGGGTCCGGGAGAACCGCGGCGCGGGCGCGGGCTCGATGAAGCCGTCCCGGGTGACGTAGGTGCCCCGCGCGGTCAGGTGCGGGTCCTCGGCGGCCTCGTGCAGCGACAGCACCGGTTCGGTGCACGCCTCGGTGCCGGCGAAGGTGGCCGCCCATTCGTCCCTGGTCCGCTCGGCGAACCGGGCGGTGAACCGCGCGCGCAGCTCCGGCCAGTTCCGCGGGTCGGCGCGGTCCGGGGCATCGGCCAGCCCGAGCCCGGCCAGCAGCGCGGCGTAGAACCGCGGCTCCAGGGCGCCGACGGCCATCCACTTGCCGTCCGCGGTCTCGTAGACGTCGTACCAGGGCACCCCGCCGTCCAGCAGGTTCACCCCGCGCTCGTCGCGCCACAGGCCCTGGGCCATGAACATCAGCGGCATGGCCAGCAGCGACGCCACCCCGTCCACGATGGCCGCGTCGACGACCTGGCCCCGCCCGGAGCCGGCCCGCTCGACCAGGGCCGCGCAGATGCCGTAGGCCATCAGCATCCCGCCGCCGCCGAAGTCGCCGAGCAGGTTGGCCGGGAACTGCGGCGGGCCGCCCGCCCGGCCCAGGGCGTGCAGCGCGCCGGCCCGGGCGATGTAGCCGATGTCGTGGCCCACCGTGGCGGCCAGCGGCCCGTCCTGGCCCCAGCCCGTCATCCGGGCGTACACCAGGCGCGGGTTGCGGGCCAGGCAGGCCTCCGGCCCCACGCCCAGCCGCTCGGTCACCCCGGGGCGGTGGCCCTCGAGCAGCACGTCCGCGCCGTCGGCCAGCCGCAGCAGCGCGTCGACGGCGCGCGGATGCTTCAGGTCGAGCACCGCGGACCGGCGGCCGCGGTTCAGCAGGTCGCGCCCGGGCCGCGCCGGCGCGGCGCCGGGCCGGTCGATGCGCAGCACGGTGGCGCCGGCGTCGGCGAGCAGCATGGCGCAGAAGGGCCCGGGCCCGATGCCCGCGAGCTCGAGCACCCGCAGGCCGGCCAGCGGCCCCCGGCGAGTCGGTTCCGGCGTCGCCATGCTCCCACCTCCGCGGTTTTGTCGTCTAACCCAGTACACTAATTCAGTCGTCCGCGAGGAGGTGCCCGTTGCCCAGTCTCGCCGGCCGGGAGGCCGCCCCGGGCGTTCCGCCGTACGTCGGCCACCTCGTCCGGGCGCCCAAGACCGCTGAGCTCATCGCCACCCTGTACCGGCGCCAGATCGTCCGCGGCGAGCTGAGGGCGGGTGACACGCTGCCGTCGGAGCAGCAGCTCATGGCGCAGTTCGGGGTGTCCAGGCCGACGCTGCGCGAGGCCTTCCGCATCCTGGAAGCCGAGAACCTGATCAGCGTCAAGCGCGGCTCCCGCGGCGGCGCCCGGGTGACCCAGCCCAGCCTGTCCGTGGCCGCCCGCTACGTGGGCCTGCTGCTGCAGGTCCAGGGCACCACGATCGCCGACGTCTACGAGGCCCGGATGGTCCTCGAGCCGGCCTGCGCCCGCCTGCTGGCCAGCCGCCGCACCGAGGAGGACCTGGCCGACCTGACCGCGTGCATCGAGGAGCTGCGCGGCGTCGTGGCCGCCGGGCAGGACCGGGACCCCGAACCGGCCCGGTGGTCCAGCCTGGCCTTCCGGTTCCACGAGCTGATCATGGAGCGCTCGGGCAGCAAGACGCTGGCCGTCCAGGGCGGGGTGCTGCAGGACATCGTGGCCACCCATCTCACCCTCGCCCTGACCCGCAAATCCGCCGGAGACGAGACGCTGGGCGACTTCCGCCGCAGCGTCCGCAGCTACGAAAAGCTCGTCGAGTTCGTGGCGAAGCGCGACGGGGACGGGGCCGAACGGCACTGGCGCGCGCACATGGAGGCGGCGGGATCGCGGCTGCTCCGCGAGGATCTGCAGCACCGTTCGGTCGTCGACCTTTTCGCGTAAACGACCTTGCAGGTGGGGCTGAGGGGATGAAGCCGGCCGGGGTGCCGGTTCGTTCGGCGTAAATATCATGAGAGCCAGGAGGCGCGATGAAGATCTCGGGAAGCACGGCCCTCGTCACCGGCGGCGCGTCCGGACTCGGGCTCGCCACGGTCCGGCGGCTGCACGCGGCCGGGGCGCCGGTGCTCATCCTCGACCTGCCCACCTCGAACGGCACCGCGGTCGCCAAGGAGCTCGGCGACCGGGCCGCGTTCGCGCCCGGCGACGTGACCAGTCCGGACGACGTCGAGGCCGCGCTCGACGCGGCGGCCGCACTGGCCGGCGGCCCGCCCCGGATCCTGGTCAACTGCGCGGGCATCGGCAGCGCCGCGCGGACCGCGGGCCGCGACGGCCCGTTCCCGCTGGACGCGTTCACCCGGGTGATCCAGGTCAACCTCATCGGGACGTTCAACGCGATCCGGCTGACCGCGTCCCGGATGAGCCAGGCGCCCGAGGAAGACGGCGAGCGAGGCGTGATCGTCAACACCGCGTCGGTGGCGGCGTTCGACGGCCAGATCGGCCAGGCGGCCTACTCCGCGTCCAAGGGCGGCATCGTCGGCATGACGCTGCCGATCGCCCGCGACCTGGCCCGGCTGAAGATCCGGGTGATGACGATCGCGCCCGGCCTGTTCGAGACGCCGCTGATGGGCAACCTGTCCGCCGAGCAGATCAAGTCGCTGGGCGACCAGGTGCCGCACCCGTCGCGGCTCGGCCAGCCCGCCGAGTACGCCGCGCTGGCGGCGCACATCGTAGAGAACCCGATGCTGAACGGCGAGACGATCCGGCTGGACGGTGCCATCCGGATGGCACCACGCTAAGGCAGGCCGAAGACCTGCTCGGCGTTGCCGTGCAGGAACAGTTCCGTGGTCTCGTCGTCGAGCCGGAGGCCGGGGAGGTCCTCCAGGCAGTCCGCGGCCTCGACGGGGATCTCGCCCTTCTGGTCCCCTTGCCCCCCGCCCAGCCGGCCGTGCGCCCAGCGGCGCAGGGAGTCGAACATCGGGTCGGCCAGGAACTCCGCCGACGGATGCTGCATCCAGGCGTCGATGATCACGCGCTGTCTTCGGGGGATTCCGGGGTTCCGGGGGTTTCCGGGGCTTCGGGGGTTTCTGCAGCTTCGGCGAGCCGGGCGTGCAGCCGGTCCCGCACCTCATCGGGGGTATAGGCGTTGCGGCGCCGCTGGTCGCGGGCGATCACCACGCCGGTGGCGGCCACGCCCGCGAAGGCAGCCAGTCCCACCACTTTCAGCCAGCGCATCTGCTTAGGTTATGTCGTGACCGCTGCGAGCATCACCCTGGATGAGGCCGTGGAGCTGGCGTGCACGGGCGACGTGTGGCTGTTCCGCGGGCACACGATGGCCGACCGCGCCATCCAGGTGGCGACGAACAGCCCGGTCAACCACGTGGGCATGTCGGTGGCCATCGAGGACCTGCCGCCGCTGATGTGGCACGCCGAGCTCGGCCGCTCGCTGACCGACGTGTGGACCGGCACCCGCCACCGCGGGGTTCAGCTGCATGACCTGCGCGCGGCGGTCATGGTCTGGGGAGCCAGGTACGGCCAGCGGGCGTGGCTGCGGCAGCTGGACCCGGCGGTGACGGCCGAGATGGAAGACGCCGTGCTGCGGACGATCGCGCGGCTGGACGGCACCCCGTTCCCGTCCACCGCCCGGCTGGCCTCGCGGTGGCTGGGCGGCCGGGTGCCGGTCCCGCGGCGCCAGGCTCGCGACGCCGGCGCTGACGGCACGGGCGGCGCCCGGGGCGCCGACCTGGAGACGGCTTACTGCGCGCAGGTGCTGGCCGCGACCTACCAGGCCATGGGCCTGCTGCCGGGCGACCGCAGCCCGGGCTGGTACGACCCGGGCAGTTTCTGGAGCGGGGACAACCTCGGCCTGGCCGACGGGTTCCGGCTCGGCGGCGAAATCGCCGTGCATATCCCGCCCGGCGAAAAGGGCATGGCACCCGCCCCCGCCTGAATGCATGCTTTACGCCGACTGCTTACGTCGACTGCGGTATTCGCTAATTGCTGGGATGCCGCACGGTGCAATTGATGTCCGGGTGCACGCCCGTGTAATTGAGCGGGCCCGCCAGGATCGTCACCGCGATCGTACTGGCACTGCTGCAGCCGATAGGGCCTTTGTAATCCCCGCGCTGGCCGGCCGCGATACCGCCGATGACCAGCCAGATGGTAAGAAGCACCGATCCGATGTGCACCTGAGCCTCCGTAACATCGTCTGCCCAGAAGATACCCGGGCGCGGCGATATCAAGGCCGCCGCGCGTCCATCCGGTGCTTTTTCCAGAAATCTGGAAGGCGGGCCGGAGTGGGTACGCTACGGGCCGGCCGTCAGGAAGGCGGTGGTCTCCTCGACGAGCCGCTGGTGCTGGGTCTCGATGTCGTTCACCGCGATCAGGGGCACTCCGGCATCCTAGGTGCCTGGCCTTGATCCCATACGCTGGTAGGCCGTGCAGGATCGTTTCGCCGGAGATCTCGGGGAGATCATGGGAACCGGCACCCAGGTCGGGCCGGTGCCGCTGGTCCCGGAGATCCGGCTGCATCAGGGCGATGATCCGGTCAGCTTGTGGCAGCGCATTGAACTGGAGTCCGGGCAGACCGGCCTGGATCCGCCGTTCTGGGCGTTCGCCTGGGCGGGCGGGCAGGCGCTGGCGCGCTATCTTCTCGACCACCCGGAGGCGGTCCGGGGACGGCACGTGATCGACATCGCCTCGGGTTCGGGGCTGGTGGCCATCGCGGCGGCCAAGGCCGGGGCGGCGGTCGTGACCGCCTATGACATAGACCCGCTCGCGGCCGCGGCCATCCGCGTCAACGCTGGCGCCAACGGCGTGACGGTGCTGGCAGTCTGTGCCGACGTCCTCCGCGAGGACGGTCCCCCGGATCCGGGCACCGATCCGGTGCTGGCGGCCGACGTGGTGCTGGCGGCCGACGCGTTCTATGAACGCGATCTGGCCGGCCAGGTGATGAGGTTCCTCGAACGAAGCCACGCCCGCGGAGCCGCGGTCCTGGCGGGCGACTTCGGCCGGGCCTACCTGCCGCGCGCTCGGCTGACCCCGGTGGCCAGCTACGACGTTCCCGGCCTGAGCGTGCTGGAAGGCAGCGACATCAAGCGCACGACCGTCTGGACCCTCCCGGGATAGCGGCTCCTGCGGCACACTGGCCTGGTGGACGCCGATGTTGTCGTGATCGGGGCCGGCGCGCTCGGCCTGAGCGCCGCGCTGCACTGCGCGCTGGCCGGCCGGAGCGTGGTGGTGATCGAACGCCATACGGCCGGATCGCAGGCGTCCGGGCGGGCGGCGGGCCTGTTCAAGTGCGTCCAGGCCGACGAGCTGCGTACCCGGCTCGCCCGGCGCAGCATCGCCCTGGCGGCCAGCTTCGCCGACTGGGCGGGCGTTCCGCTGGAGGCAGCCCGTTCGGGCCCGCGGCGGGCTGATGGCGGGCGGCCTTGAGGCGGACCCGCTGCCCCTCGACCCCCGCCGGCAGGCGTCCTCCTTCACCACCGACGACGTCCCGCTGGACCTTGGCGTGCTGCGGCGGCTGACGGCCCAGGTGGCCGCGGAGGCCCCTGCTGTTTGCGCTACGCCCGTCGCCGAGCACCGCGGCGGGCTGTTCACGATGACCCCCGATGGCCGGTTCATCGCCGGGCCGCTGCCGAACCTGCCCGGGCTGTGGGTGATCAGCGGTTGCAACGGGTCGGGGTTCTCCTCGTCGCCCGCGCTGGGCGAGGCACTGGCCGCCTGGATCACCACGGGCACCGCACCAGCGGGCATGACGGTGCTGTCGCCGGACCGGTTCGGTTCACTGCCCGACGACGCCCTGGTCAGCCACGGGCTGTGGCGGTACGCCCACTATTACGATCCCGTCGCCGGCTGACTTGCCCGACTAGCTGACTTGCGCTGACTAGCTGACTTGCGCTGACTAGACGAAACCGGTAATGACGCCTGGCGGCAGGCTGCTGGCATCGGGCCTGCGCCAGCGCGCTTGCCGCGCTTACCCTGACATCTTCGGAAAGTCCGCCTCCGCCGGAAGGACGAGATCAGCCATGAGGTCCAACCGAGGCATCGTCACCGATGCGGTCCGCTCCTGGGCGAACGGCACCGGGTACATCACCAGCATCTTCGCCGACGACATGACGTGGGAGATCACCGGCAGATCCGCCGTGTCCAGGAAGTACGCCAATACGCAGCAGTTCGTCGACGAAGTCCTGCGCCCGTTCGGCGCGCGCTTCAGCTCCAGCGACCCGTTCCGTCCCGTCAACATCCGGGCCGTTTACGACGACGCGGACAACAGCACCGTCATCGCGGCGTGGGATGGCCAGGGCACGACCACCGCGGGCACCACCTATCACAACACCCACGCCTGGTTCCTGACCCTCAGCGGCGGCAAGGTCGTCGACAGCACGGCCTTGCATGACAGCATCGCGTTCAACGAACTCTGGGACAGCGTCACACCCTGACCCTGAACGGCCATCGGGGAAAGGCAGTCTTGGAAGAACAAGGCCGAGTCCACGGCGGGATTACGCGCTGACCTGATGGCTCGAGGTCTGCGGCTGTGGCCAGGCGTCGGGGTGCTGGTCGTAGTACTGCGCGATCCGTTTGATCCCCGCGGCCCAGTCGCCGGGCTCCATCGCCTGCATGCACGGCCGGAACGGCTCTGGCTCCTGCTGATCGCGCCGGTCCCGCCGGTCCTGCTGCTCCTGCTGGTTCTTGGCGTTGGCCAGGCAGACGTAGATGGCATGGTCCAGGTCCAGCCGCTCCCCGTACCACGGCGGGATGATGGTCTCCGCGGTGATGTCCGCGTCGTGGACGTCGGTGATCGTGCCCGCTGGCTGGGGCAAGGGCGGGCTGTCGGGCAGCGCGGCGCCGTCCGGACGGCAGAAGGTGAACCCGCCGCCAGGGGCTGCGGCGATGAGGTAGCCGCGGTCGTGGACCAGCTTGTGGTGGTACGGGCACCTGCGCGGTACTGACGCTGATCGCCGGGCCGTCCTCGACGTGGCAGCGGGCCGGATCCGCCGGATCCCCGGGCACCCGCGGAGCCGGGACGGTCATGACCGGGCCGGGCGGGACCGGGGCGGGCACAGCCGGGGCGGGTGGCGGCGTCTCCGCGGAGACGCCGGCAGGTCCGTCGGCGGCCGGGTCCGCGACCGAGTCCCCGGCCGGGTCCGCGGCCAGGGCGCCCGCGGCCAGGGCATCGGTGCCGGCGTGCACGATGACCTGGTACAGCTCCGGATCATCGGCGCCGGCCACCTTCCCGGCCAGGAACGCCTCGGCCACCACCACCAGCGCATCAGCCAGGCTGGAGGAGGTCACCAGCACCGGCCGGCCCGCCGGCGGCGTCTCCGCGGAGACGTCCCCGCCGCCGGCCGGATGGCCCAGCTCCCCCGCCGCCCCCCGCAGCGCCTTCAGCGGCACCGCCCCGGCCAGCGGCGGCAGCCAGAACGTGCCCGCCAGCGACCCGTCCTCCTCCCACCGCCACGCCAGCCGCCGCCGCCGATGCGGGAGCCGGGCCGTCGGGGACCGGGCCGTCGGGGACGGGGATGGTATCGCCGGGCACGAAGCCCGGGCCTTGTGCGTCGAACATGTGTTTGATGCTAGCACCAGGATCTGACAATCCCGGCGGCGTTGGCCCGGTTCCGGTTCTGCCTTCAGATGCCGTTACGGCAGGCGGTCAGCCGATGCGCTCGAGGATGGTGGCGTTGGCCATGCCGCCGCCCTCGCACATGGTCTGCAGGCCGTAGCGGATGTCCTGGGCCCTCATGTGGTGGACCAGGGCGGTCATCAGCCGGGCGCCGGAGGCACCGAGGGGATGGCCGATGGCGATGGCGCCGCCGCCCGGGTTGAGCCGGTCCGGGTCGGCGCCGGTCTCCGCCAGCCAGGCCAGCGGCACCGGGGCGAACGCCTCGTTGACCTCGAAGACGCCGATGTCATCGACCGACAGGCCGGACTTCTTCAGCGCGCGGTGGGTCGCCGGGATCGGCGCGCTCAGCATGATCACTGGGTCGTCGCCGGCCAGGACCGTGGTGTGCACCCGGGCGATCGGGGTCAGGCCGAGCTCGCGAGCCTTGTCCGAGGTCATCATCAGCAGGGCCGCGGCGCCGTCGCTGATCTGGGAGGAGTTACCCGCGTGGATGAGGCCGCCCTCCTTGAAGGCGGACTTGAGCCCGGCCAGCTTCTCCCTGCTGGTGCCACGGCGCAGGCCCTCGTCGGTGGTCAGGACCCCGCCGTCCGGCAGTGCCACCGGGGCGATCTGGCCTTCGAGCCGGCCCTCGTCGATCGCGGCGGCCAGCTTGGCGTGTGACGCGCTGGAGAACTCGTCGAGCTCGGCGCGGCTGAAGCCCCACTTCTCCGCCATCATCTCGGCGCCGATGCCCTGGTTGAAGGTGACGCCGTAGCGCTCCCTCACCTTGGGGCCGCCGGGGCGGCCGAGGTCCCGGTCCCTGGCGGCCGCCCCGAGGGGGACCGCGCTCATGTTCTCGACCCCGCCCGCGATGGCCACGTCGTACTGGCCGGAGATCAGCCCGGCCGCGGCGAAGTGCACCGACTGCTGGGACGAGCCGCACTGCCGGTCGATGGTGGTGCCCGGAACCGACTCCGGCCAGCCCGCGGCCAGTACGGCCATCCGGGCCACGTTGCCGCCCTGCTGGCCGACCTGCTGGACGCAGCCCCAGACCACGTCGTCGACCACGGCCGGGTCGAACCTGTTCCGCGCCGCGAGCGCGGTCAGGACATGAGCCGACAGGTCGGCGGCGTGGATCCCGGCGAGTGAGCCGTTCCGCTTGCCGACCGGCGTTCGCACCGCATCGACGATCACGGCGTCGCGTGCGGAGCTGGTTGAAGACGGCATGCAGACCTCCCGATAATCAGTTTACTAATATAGACTAACAACGGCCCGGGCGAGCCGCCATACCCGCACGGGAAGGACGTGCATGGACCACAAGGACATGCATGAACAACCCGGTGAGGTGAAGGCGGCGGAGGAAAGCGCGGTCCTGGTTCCCGTCCCGGAGGCCGAACGGGTGGTCAGCCGTCACCGGGCCCGGCTCGACGGCGCCGCGGCCTGGGGCGTGCCGCCCGGATGCCAGTCGGGGAGCCGGGCCGCGACGCTGCCGTCGGGGCGGATCAGCGCGGCCAGGCCGGGGAAGTCCTCGTCGGCCGTGGAGCCCGGGAGCGGCCGGGAACAGGACCGGGCGGGCGCCGGCCACCGGGCCTCATCAGAGGTCGAAGGGCTCCTTGCCGCCGCGCATCGCGGCCAGCAGCCGGTCGATGTCGTCGCGGGCGACCGAACGCTGCCACTCGCTCAGCATCGCGCGCACCACGAAGCCGCCCGGGGCCGGCTCGACCGAGGTGAGCGTCATGCCGCTCGGCAACTCGGGCACCGGCAGGTGGAAGGCCGGGGACGGCAGGGACAGGCGCCGTTCGAGCAGGTGCAGCGCGCGCGGCTGGATGCGCAGCGACCCGCCTCCGGCGCCCGGCTCCACCTCCAGGCGCACCCATGGCGCGCCCGTCAGGCCGACCTGCGGGACGCCGGCCCGCATGGTCAGCTCGAGCCTGGGGGACACGCCGCCCAGCCAGCGGCTCGCGGCCGGGGCCGTGACGAACCCCTCGACGAGCACCGGCGCGGACACCAGCTTCGGCCGGGCGGCGGGCCGCAGGTGGACGTTCCTGGCCCGGACCGCCAGCCGCTCGAACTGATAGCCGGCCCAGTGCACGTCCCGCGCGGTGAGGCGGACCTCGCCGTACTGGCCCACGGCCCGGGCCAGCTCCCAGCCCTCCACCGAGATGTCGGTCAGGATCATGGTCAGGTCATGCCCGGCGAACCGGAGCGTCCGCTCCTTCCCGATGAGCCAGGAGCGGGCGGTGTCCACGATCGCGGTGAACGGGTCGCCGGGCAGGAGAACTCCGGACCAGCTCCGTTTCAGTTCGTCTGCCCAGGAGGGCCACCAGTCAGCCATCGCCGTCTCACCCCGGCTCACGTTCGTGGCCGGCCTCGATGCGCAGGCCGCGGTAGGCCTCCGACGCGGGGATCTCCCCGGCCAGGACCCGGTACACCTCCCGGCAGACAGGCATCTCCACACTGTAACGTCCGGCCACCTCGTGGACGGTGTAGGCGGTGCCGACGCCCTCGGCCACGGTCCGGGTCGCCCCGAGTATCTCATCCAGCGTCTTGCCCGCGCCGAGTTGCTCGCCGAGCGTCCGGTTGCGGCTCAGCGGGCTCATGCAGGTGGCGATGAGGTCCCCCATGCCGGCCAGGCCGGCGAAGGTCGCCGCCTCGCCGCCCATGGCCACGCCCA
>Ga0335069_10003767_pt1 | contig 22749 bp, 20 predicted proteins | sample Lox_Sample_11_FD_206714 | JGI IMG/M metagenome (GOLD analysis project Ga0335069, IMG submission 206714) | Soil microbial communities from Loxahatchee National Wildlife Refuge, Florida, United States - Lox_Sample_1.1 | ecosystem: Environmental > Terrestrial > Soil > Wetlands | place: USA... | reverse complement strand
ATTCGTCATGGGCAGCCCAGTAAGCGAAGCCGGCCGCTTCGATTCCGAAGGCCCGCAGCACATCGTTTCGGTCAAGGCGTTCGCGCTCGGGAAATACGACGTGACCAGTGCGGAGTTCCTCGCCTTCCTGCGTGCGACCGGCTACCAGCCAGCGCCCTGCAACCCCATCCTCGACATGCGCTGGAAAGTGTCCGGCCGCGGCCTCGCCTATCCTCCTTATGACGAAGAGCCGAGCCGCTGGCCCGCCTCCTGCCTCGACTGGAGGGATGCGCAAGCCTACATCGACTGGCTGAACAGGGAGGCGCGCATCGCCCGTCCCGAACTGGGCAGCCGCCCCGGTCCCTATCGCCTGCCGAGCGAAGCCGAATGGGAATACGCCGCCCGCGCCGGCACCACCACCGCGCGCTGGTGGGGCAACGACATCGGCGAGGGCAAGGCCGACTGCAACGGCTGCGGCTCAAGCTTCGATTTCCGCGCGCTGGCGAGCGTCGACAGCTTCAAGCCCAATCCGTTCGGGCTTTACGGCATGCTCGGCAACGTCTGGCAGTGGACGGCCGACTGCTGGCACAAGGGCTATGTCGGCGCGCCGGTCAATGGAAGGCCTTGGACCGAATCAGGCTGCAAGCGTCACGTGCTGCGAGGTGGCTCGTGGGACAACGTACCTGTGTTCGTACGCTCCGCCGCCCGCACCGGAGGCGAGGCGGACGGCGGCGAGTTCGACTATTCGACGCTTGCCGGATTCCGCGTGGCGCGGGACCTGCCATAGTCCGTCTTTTCAATTCTACCAAATCGCAACGCTAGCGCGTCTGCGGGCCCGCATACGCGCGGGCGAGAAATGTGATCGCGACGGCGTCTTGAATCCATCCATCGCGATCCCCACCTCTTTTCCATCGGCGCAAAAGTTGATCCGGAAAAAGCGGCGCGCATCGAAACCGGCGCGCGGTTGCGGGCGGAGTTTTGCCGCGATCGTTCCTCAATGCTGACGATTTCCGGTTCGACTCTTGATGAAACCGATGAGAGGACTGTTCAGGGGCACACGATGGCCACACGTACCGGGAAGAAAGCGGCGGCTTCGGTGGAAGAGCGCTTTCTGCTGCAATGTCTGAATCGATTGAACGATCCGGATCAGCGCTACATCTTCACGCTGCTGGTGGACCTGATCAGTCAGGGGCTCGCAGCGAGCAAGAATGGCGCGAGGAGAGGAAGGCGCACCTGATCAGCGCACCACGGCCCGCGTATCCATCCGCAGAGTGAAGCGCATCTCCTTGGGATAGTCGCCCGGCGGCAGCGCGATCGGCGACGACAGCAGCACCGCGTTGCGCGCGCCGATGGCGATGTCGCGGTAGACGACGTCGGATTTCGCGCGGCCGAGTTCGATGATCTCCGCGGAAGCGATGGTTCCGTCCCTCTTCATGACCACGCGGATGGGCACAACAAGAGCCCGCCCGTTCGCCCGCGCCAGATTGAGCGTCCAGCGCCGCAGCACCTGGGCCAGCACGAAGTCGCGGATGCTGTAGGTCGCGGCATCGCCCGGCAGCCCGTTCGCGGCATCGATGTCGGACACGCCCTGGCCCACATCGAACTTGAGCGGTGTGTCCGGCTGCTTCAGGTGCGCCAGCGCCTTGAGCTTGGCATCGAGTGCATCCTCGGGCGCGGGCTTGCGCCCTGCGGGAGAAAGCGTCTCGCGCGTCGGCGCGGCTTCCGGTCGCGGACGGCCCGCCTTCTGTTGCGGCACCAGCGCGTGCTGTTCGGCTGGAGGAGACTGGGTCTCGCTTCCCAGCCGCACGAGGTCGACTGGTACGACGGGAAATGCAGTGAAGGAAATCGTCGCCGGATGCCGATGCGTGATCGTGAACAGCACGAGGAACACGAGCAGTCCGTGCAGGAAAATCGACACCGCCACGCCGACGCCGTTTTCCTCGGCGTAGCGGCGCCCGGCGGCCAACAGCTCGTTTGCGGTCTCGCTCACGGTGCCAGAATACTATTTTGGGGCGTGGTTTGCCGCCATCAATTCGGCGTGCGTTCCGGACTTTGGGGGAATCAGCGCCGCGCGCCCGAACGCCGCGATGCCTGCCGTCCGGCCAACTGACGACGCTTGCGCTCCAGCGACGGCGAACGTTCGGCCACGGCCAGGGCGCGCCGTGCCCATTCGGCGAATTCCTCGGGATCGTCGTAGAGCCGGTCGGGGACGGGATAGTAGCTCATCACAACCTCCTCGCCGTCGTGTTTCCTGTAAGTGAACGGCCGGCAACCCTCGGCCGTGTAGGCCGATCGGGTGGATTCGTCCGCCTTCAGGTAGACCACACCTTCCTCGGTAAAGCCAAACATGACGTCGCCACAGAACAGTCCTTCGGCGCCGAACATGCGGCGCGTGCGAACCGGGCCGAAATGCGAGAACAGGTCCTGGAAGTACGCGGCCGCGGCCACGTCAGTCGGCCTTGGCGGGCGTGATCGACACGGAATCGCCGCAGCCGCACGCCGCCGTCTGGTTCGGGTTGTTGAAGACGAAGCGCGCGCCGAGCTTCTCGCGCACGAAATCGACCTCCGTGCCGATCAGGAACAGGATGGCCTTGGGGTCAATGAACACCTTCACTCCCTTGTCCTCCACCACCTCTTCCAACGGCCTGGCGGCATCGGCGTAATCCATCGTGTAGCTCATGCCGGCGCAGCCGCCGTTGGTGACGCCCACGCGCACGCCTTGATACTTGCCGTCGGCGTTCGCCATGATTTCGCGGATGCGCGTGGCGGCGGCCTCGGTCAGGCTCAGGGCCTGCGGGCGCGGGCGGCGGGGCTTGGTGGGGGTTTCGGTCGTGTTCATCAGTACATGTTCAGTTCGAGACGGGCTTCTTCGCTCATGCGGTCCGGCGTCCAGGGCGGATCGAAAGTCATATTGACCGTCACCGCGCCGATGCCTTCCACCTGCTCGAGCGCCTGCTGGACCATGGCCGGCATTTCGCCCGCGACGGGACAACCGGGCGCGGTCAGGGTCATGTCGACGGCGACGTCCTTGTTGTCCGCTACGTCCACCTTGTAGATGAGGCCGAGTTCGTAGATGTCGACCGGGATTTCCGGGTCGTAGACGGTCTTGAGCGCCGCCACGAGCTTTACCGTGAACGCTTCCAGTTCCTCGGGCGGGATACCCGACTTCGTTTCCGCGACTTTTTCCAGTCCTTCGCTCATTCGGTCTTGGCGGAGGCGCCGCCCTCCAGGGCCGATTTCATCGTATGCCAGGCGAGCGTGGCGCACTTCACCCGCATGGGAAAGGCCGAGACGCCCGCCATCACGTTGAGCCGATCGTGGTCGTCCTCGGAGAGGCCGCTGGCATCCTCGCCCTTCACCAGGTGCAGGAACCCGCTCATCAGCTTTTCGGCTTCTTTCATCGTGCGGCCGGCCACCATGTCGGTCATCAGCGATGCGGAGGCTTGGCTGATGGCGCAGCCGCGGCCCTCGAACCGGATGTCGGTGATGCGCCCGTCGCCGTCCAGCACCATGTGCACCTCGACGCGGTCGCCGCACAGTGGGTTGTAACCTTCGCCATTGTGGGTAGCGTGCTGCAGCGGCCCGAAATGACGAGGGTGGCGCGAGTGATCGAGGATCACTTCCTGGTAAAGCTCACGGAGGCTGTCGTCGATCGTCATTCGCCGAGAATCTTCCTTGCTTTGGCCAGTCCTGCAATCAGGCGGTCCACGTCCTCGCGCGTCGAATAGAGCGCGAACGAGGCCCTGGTCGTAGAGGTCACGTCGAAGCGCTCCATCAGCGGCTGCGCGCAGTGGTGCCCCGCGCGGACGGCTACGCCTTCATGATCCAATATAGTAGCGACATCGTGGGCGTGCATCCCCTGGGTTTCGAAGGACAGGATTGCTCCTTTGTTTGGCGCTTCGCCGATAACTCTCAACCAGTTGAATTGGCGCACCGCTTCTCGCGCATAAGTGTAAACCGCGCACTCGTATTCCCTTACGGCGGCGCGGTTAAAGCCGGCAAGATAGTCGATGGCGGCCGCGAGCCCGATCGCTTCGATGATGGGCGGAGTGCCCGCCTCGAACCGGGCGGGCGGCTCGGCGTAGGTGACGCGGTCACGCGAGACTTCCTGGATCATCTCGCCGCCGCCATTGAACGGCCGCATGCTCTTCAGATGCGCCCGCTTGCCGTAGAGAACGCCGATGCCGGTCGGGCCATACAATTTGTGGCCGGTGAAGGCGTAGAAATCGGCATCAAGCTCCTGCACGTCGACGGTGTCGTGGACCACGCCCTGACAGCCGTCGACCACCACCGGCACGCCCTTGGCGTGGGCGATGGAGATGATCTCCTTCAGCGGATTGATGGTGCCCAGCACGTTCGACATGTGGGTCACCGCAAGCAGCTTGGTCTTGGGCGTGAGCAGCGTCTGGATGGCCGGCGGGCTGATCGTGCCGTCGTCGCGCACGTCCACCCACTTCAGCACTGCGCGCTTGCGCTCGCGCATGAAGTGCCAGGGTACGATGTTGGAATGGTGCTCCATCCTGGTGAGCACGATCTCGTCCCCGGCGCTGATGCGCGGGCTGAGGAACGAATACGAAACCAGGTTCAACGCCTCGGTTCCGCTGCGGGTGAAGATGATTTCGTCGCTGTGCTTGGCGTTGATGAAACGCGCAACCCGCGCCCGCGCCGCCTCGTAGCGCTGCGTCGCCGCCGCCGCCAGCGTATGGACGCCGCGGTGCACGTTGGCGAACTCGGTAGTGGCGAATTCGGTCATGGCGTCCAGCACGGCCTTGGGTTTCTGCGCAGAGGCGGCGCTGTCGAGATAGGCGAGCGGCTTGCCGTTCACTTCACGCGCGAGGATCGGAAAATCGCTGCGAGGAGGTTCGAAGCTCATTTCGCCGCCTCCATCGCTCGCGGCAACGCGTTTTCGACGTCGCGCCACACGATGTCGCGCAGCGCGCCGTCCTCGATCACCGCCACGGCTTCTTCGAGGAAGGCGTGAATTAAGAGTCTGCGCGCCTCGCGCTCGGGAATACCGCGCGAGCGCATGTAGAACAAGGAATCGGCGTCGAGATCGCCCACTGCCGCGCCATGCGCGCATTTCACGTCATCGGCGAAGATGATCAGTTCCGGCTTCAAATCCGCTTCGGCGCGCTGGCTCATCAACAGCGCCTTGGCGGTTTGACGGCTGTCGGAGCCGTTGGCACCTTCGCGCACGGTGATCTTTCCCTGGTAGACGGCGCGTGCGCGCCCGCCTGCGACATGCTTGAAAAGTTGTGTCGAAAGCGTTTTTCCAGCGACGTGTTCGATGTGCGAGGTGACGTCCGCATGGAGCTCCGCGCCCAGCACGGTGACTCCGGAAAGATGCGCCTCCGAACCTTCACCGCCGAGCAGGATGTGCAGCTCCGTGCGCGACAAGCGCGAGCCGAAATTACCGAAGTGCGCGGTGTAGCGGGCATTGCGCCCCGCCTCCACCGCGATGTGTTCGATGTTGAACGACTTCGGCGCCGGCGGCGCGCAGCGCACGTGCGAGAATTCGGCCGCCTCGCCCAGCGCAATCTCCACCCCGACGTTGCGTACCAGCCCGGCGTCCATCGTGTGCAATTCGCTTAAGCTCACCGTGGCGCCGTCCTCGACGACGATGAGCACGCGCAGGTTTCCGGCATGCGAGATCTGCAGTCGCACGGGCTCGACGATCCGGCGGTTGCGCGGCACGCGCAGCGCCACTCCGCCGTCGGCGAAGGCGAGCGAGGCTTCCTCCATCGTCGGCCGGTTGCCGATGTTGCCGAGGTTCTTCACCACCCACTCCGGCGCGCCGCCGCTCGAAAGATCGAACATCTCGACGCCGTCGGGGATTTCCGAAATCTGCCAGCGCGCGGTGCCGGCCTGGGCCACCTGCCCGGCGTCAAGCACCGCGCGCAGATCGCTGTAGCGCCAGTGCTCGAATCGGCGATGCGGCATGCCGCGGACACGGAAGCTATCGAGTGCCTCCGCACGCCGCGCCTCGATCGGTGCGAGCGCCGCGCTCATGCGGGCACCTTCAGCACTTCGGAGTAGCCCTTCTCTTCAAGTTCGAGAGCCAGTTCCTTGCCGCCCTCGCGGACGATGCGCCCCTCCGCCAGAACGTGCACGCGATCGGGCACGATGTAATTCAAGAGGCGCTGGTAATGCGTGATCACCAGCATGCCCCGCTGCGGCGAACGCAGCGTGTTGACGCCTTCGGCCACCAGCTTGAGGGCATCGATGTCGAGGCCGGAATCGGTTTCGTCGAGGATGGCGAGCCTGGGCTCGAACAGCGACATCTGCAGGATTTCAAGACGTTTCTTCTCGCCGCCGGAGAAGCCGACGTTCAGCGCCCGCTTCAGCATCTCTTCGTTGATCTGGAGCGCCGTCGCCCTCTGGCGCACGAACTTGAGCACGTTCATCGCGTCGAGTTCGCTTTCGCCGCGGGCGCGCCGCTGTGCGTTCAGCGCCGTCTTGAGGAAGGTGAGCGTCGTGACGCCGGGAATCTCCACCGGGTATTGCATGGCGAGGAAGACGCCCTTGGCGGCGCGTTCCTCGGGCTTCATGGGAAGCAGGTTATGCCCGTCGTAGGTCACCGATCCGCCGGCCACCTCGTAACCTTCGCGGCCCGCCAGCACGTAGCTGAGCGTCGACTTTCCCGAACCGTTCGGGCCCATGATGGCGTGCACCTCGCCCGCCTTCATCGAAAGCGTGAGGCCCTTCAGGATCTTTTTGCCACCGACCGTGACGTGCAGGTCTTTGACCTCGAGCATCATCCCACGCTCCCCTCCAGCGAAATCCCGACCAGCTTCTGCGCTTCCACTGCGAACTCCATCGGCAGCTGCTGCAACACTTCCTTGCAGAAGCCGTTGACGATCAGCGCCACCGCCTCTTCCGGAGAAAGCCCGCGCTGCAGGCAATAGAACAACTGATCCTCGGCGATCTTCGAAGTCGTCGCCTCGTGCTCCACGCGCGCCGACGGATTGCGGCTTTCGATGTAAGGCACGGTGTGCGCGCCGCACTTCGCCCCGATCAAGAGGCTGTCGCACTGGGTGTAGTTGCGCGCGTTGTTCGCCCGCGGATGGACGCTGACCAGCCCGCGATAGGTGTTCTGCGCCTTGCCGGCGCTGATGCCCTTGGAGATGATCCGCGAGCGCGTATTCTTGCCCAGGTGGATCATCTTGGTGCCGGTGTCGGCCTGCTGGTAGTGGTTGGTGATGGCGATGGAGTAGAACTCGCCCACCGTGTTGTCGCCGCGCAGGATGCAACTCGGATACTTCCACGTGATGGCAGATCCGGTCTCCACCTGGGTCCAGGAAATCTTCGAATTCGCCCCGCGGCAGTCGCCGCGCTTGGTGACGAAGTTGTAGATACCGCCCCTGCCGTTCTCGTCGCCGGGATACCAGTTCTGTACCGTCGAATACTTGATTTCGGCATTCTCCAGCGCCACCAGCTCGACCACCGCGGCGTGGAGCTGGTTCTCGTCGCGCATAGGCGCGGTGCAGCCTTCGAGATAGGAGACGTAGGAGCCCTCGTCCGCCACAATCAGGGTGCGCTCGAACTGGCCGGTCTGGCTCGCATTGATGCGGAAATAGGTGGAAAGCTCCATCGGGCAGCGCACACCCTTGGGCACATAGACGAACGTGCCGTCGGAAAACACCGCCGAATTCAGCGTGGCGAAGAAATTGTCCGTGACCGGCACCACCGAGCCCAAGTACTTGCGCACCAGATCGGGATAGTCGCGGATCGCCTCCGAGATCGGGCAGAAGATCACGCCCGCGTCGTTCAACTTCTCCTTGAACGTGGTGGCGACCGAAACCGAATCGAACACCGCGTCCACCGCCACGCCGGCAAGCTTCTTCTGCTCCGAAAGAGGGATGCCGAGCTTGTTGTAGGTTTCGATCAGCTTGGGATCGATTTCGTCGAGGCTCTTGTACTGCTCGGCCTTCTTGGGTGCCGCGTAATAGTAGGCGTCCTGGTAATCGATTTTGGGATATCGCACGCGGGCCCAGCTGGGCTCGGTCATCTCGCACCAGCGCCGGAACGCTGCCATCCGCCAGTCGAGCATCCATTCCGGCTCGTTCTTCTTAGCCGAGATGAACCGGACGATGTCATGGTTCAGCCCCTTCGGCGCGCGCTCCATCTCGATCTCGGTGACGAAGCCGTACTTGTACTTCTCGCCGAGCGCGGCAACCTGGTCTTTGGTTTCGGAGGCGGACATCACGGCCTCATGCAGCAGCGCGCGAGCGGACCCGCGCCAGGAGATTGGTAATGGAACCGATCGCGGCGTCCACGTCGGCTTCGGTCGAATCCCGGCCGAAGCTAGCCCGCAGGGCGCATCGTGCAAGATCGTTACTTATGCCCATCGCGGCAAGAACATGCGACGGTTTGACCTTGCCCGACGAGCACGCCGCGCCCGAACTCATCATCACGCCGTCGAGATCCAGCGCGATCAGTGAAGTTTCCGCTGCGATGCCCGGTAAGGCGAAATTGGAGGTGTTGGGCAAGCGCTCGGCCTTCCCACCGAAAATGACCGACGAAGGGTCCGTGCGCTTCAGTCGCGCTTCGAAAAGATCGCGTAAGCGGGCTGATGCGGGCACTTCGGGACGAACCGCTTCGGCCGCGGCGCCGAATCCTGCTATGGCGGCGAGGTTCTCGGTACCGGCACGCCGACCCTGTTCCTGCTCTCCGCCCAAATAAAGCGGCGCGAATGGGACATCTTTCCTCAGAATCAGCGCTCCCGCGCCTTGCGGGCCGCCGATCTTGTGGGCCGACAGGCTGACGTAATCGGCCCGCGGCACGGCGATTTTGCCAGCCACCTGCACCGCGTCGACGAGCAAGAGCCCCCCCGCCTCCACCGCCAGTTCCCTGGCTTCTTCTACCGGCTGCACCGCACCCGTTTCGTTGTTCGCGGCCATCAGCGCCACCAGCGCGCGGCCCTTGCCTTCGCGCAATTCGCTGCGCAACGCGTCCAAGTCCGCGACGCCGTCGGATGTCACCGGCAGAAGCTCAAGCCGAAGGCCGGCAAATCGTTCGGTCAGCGCCGTTGCGTTCGCCAGCACCGAGCCATGTTCGATGGCCGAAACGAACAGGCGCGTGATGCGCGCGCCGGCATCGGCCGCGCCCTGCACAGCACCCCACAACGCCGTCGCATTGGCTTCGGTGGCGCCCGAAGTGAAGACGACATCGCCCGGCGCCGCCCCTGCGAGCGTGGCAACCTGAGCGCGTGCCTTCTCGATCAGCGCGCGGGCCGCGCGGCCTTTTGCGTGCACTGACGATGCGTTGCCGCCGATCGCCAACGCACGCTCGACCGCCACTCTCGCTTCGGCGCGCAAAGGCGACGTCGCATTGTGATCCAGATAAGCCATTGCACTCTGTGATCGTGGGCTAGGCGGCCGCGCGGTCTCCGCCCTGTTCGCCTTCGCCTTGCTGCAGCTGTGCGCGCCCCAATACCCGTTTCTCGACGACATCGGCAAGCGATACCGACGACAGGAACACATGTATCTGCCGGCCGAGCTCTTCCCAAAGGTCGTGGGTGATGCAGCGTGCGCCTTGAGGAGCGCAACCCTTGGGGCTGCCGGGCCGGCAGCGCGTGGCGGTGATGGGCTCGTCGACCGCCATGATGATGTCGGCGACGCGGACCTCCTCCGACGGACGGCTGAGCCGGTATCCTCCGCCCGGGCCGCGCACGCTGGTAACCAGTCCGCTGCGGCGCAGCTTGGCGAACAGCTGCTCCAGATAGGAGAGCGAGATTTCCTGCCGCTCCGCGATGTCGGCCAGCGAAACCGGCCGGTTGCCTGCGTCGTGCGATGCCAGATCGGCCATCGCCATCACTGCGTATCGTCCTTTGGTGCTGAGCCTCATGGTCTTACTCCAAACTGCCGCGCGCGTTTTCCTTGCGTTAGTGGGGGCCGCCTGGTGTATGAACGGCGGTCGGCTGCGTCGCGTGCCTTCGATCTCGGTATAGATTTCCTGAGTGCCTCGGTCAAGAATTCCTCCTGACGCACCGCGAAGAAATGGTTATGCGCCTGATATTGAACAATATTAGTTCTCGCAGGACCCGGCAACATATCCACAATTCGGCGTCGCAGGCCCATCGGTCGCACCGGAGTGATTCCGCCTATGCCTGATATCATCCTTCCCGGTCCCGCCGGGCGCATCGAGGCCCGCTACCAGCGCCAGAAGACCCCGGGGGCGCCGATGGCGCTCGTGCTGCATTCGCATCCGCAGTTCGGCGGCACGATGAACAACCCCCTGGTCTACGACCTGTTCCACATGTTCCACGGGCTGGGGTGCACGGCCGTTCGCTTCAATTTTCGGGGGGTAGGCCGCAGCCAAGGCACGTTCGATTCCGGCGCGGGCGAACTGTCCGATGCGGCAGCTGTGCTCGACTGGATGAACACTCTCTATCCAAACCCGTCCTTCGTTTGGATCTGCGGCATTTCGTTCGGCGCCTGGATCGGCATGCAGCTTCTGATGCGCCGTCCCGAGATCACCGGCTTCGTCTCCATCGCCCCGCCCGCCAGCATGTATGATTTCGCCTTTCTGGCGCCCTGCCCGGCTTCCGGGCTGATCGTCCACGGCAACCGCGACCTGGTGGTGCCGGAGGCCGACGTCCAGAAGCTGGTGGACCGCCTCACCGCTCAAAAGGGCATCCGCATCACCTACGAGAAGATCGAGGGTGCCAACCACTTTTTTGACAAACACGAGGCGGAAGTTGTCGAAACGGTCAAGGCTTACGTCCACCACCGGATGACCACACCGCGTGAAGGACGTTAGTCGGTCGGGGGAAGCGTGAGGGAGGAAATCCAGTGAAAGCGTATCTGAAGGCCGCGTTCTTTGCCGGAGTCGCGGCACTCTTTTCTGCGCAGGCGCCGGCACAGGTGACGGACGACGTCCAGAAGAAGTGCGCGGGAACCGCAGCGCAAGGCGTCACGCCCGACATGGTGATCGAAGCGTGCTCCGCGATCATCCGCGAAGGCGGCAGCCCGGCGTTGACGTCCGCCGCCTACTACAATCGCGGCAACGCGGAATTCGACAAGAAGGACTTCGAAAAGGCGGTCGAGGATTACACGCACGCCATCGGCTTGCGGGATAACTACGCGAGCGCCATGCGCAACCGCGGCATCGCCAAGCTGCATCTCGGCGATACCGCGGGCGGCAACGCGGACATCGCCGCGGCGAAGGCGATGCCGTCCAACTGAGGCGCCATTGCATGCGCGCAGACACGCCGCGGCCCTCCGGCTGCGGCGTTTCGCGCTTGCGGCTTTCGTGATAGACACGCGCCCTTCCCATCAAGGCCAGAGCCATGACCAGTGCCCCGCAGTTCAAATCCGCCTTCCTCCGTACTTTCGCGGCGCGCGGCCAGTATTACGACAGCACCGAGCCGGACGCACTCGATGCGCTGATGGGCAAGCAGCGCGTGGCCGCCTATATCGGCTTTGACTGCACGGCGCCCAGCCTGCACGTGGGCAGCCTCGTCCAGATCATGACGCTGCGCCGCCTGCAGCAGGCCGGACACAAGCCGCTCGTTCTGATGGGCGGCGGCACCACCAAGGTGGGCGATCCCTCGGGCAAGGACGAAAGCCGCCAGCTTCTTTCCGCCGAGCAGATCGAATCTAACAAGAACAGCATCTTCCGCATCTTCAAGCGGTTCCTGACGTTCGGCGACGGTCCGGCCGACGCCGTCATGATTGACAACGCCGAATGGCTCGACAAGCTCGAATACATTCCGTTCCTGCGCGAGGTCGGCCGGCATTTCTCGATCAACCGCATGCTGACGATGGACAGCGTCAAGTTGCGGCTCGATCGCGACCAGCCGCTGTCGTTCCTCGAATTCAACTACATGATCCTGCAGTCGTACGATTTCGTAGAGCTCTACAAGCGCTACGGCTGCCGGCTGCAGTGCGGCGGCTCGGACCAGTGGGGAAACATAGTCAGCGGCACCGATCTCGGCCGCCGCCTGGCGAACGCGGAACTGTTCGGCCTCACCTCGCCGCTGCTCACGACCGCCTCCGGCGCCAAGATGGGCAAGACCGCCGCCGGCGCGGTGTGGCTCAACGCCGACATGTTGTCGCCTTACGATTATTGGCAATACTGGCGCAACACCGAGGATGCCGACGTCGGACGTTTCCTTCGCCTGTTCACCGACCTGCCGCTTGACGAAGTCCAGCGGCTCGACACGCTGCAAGGCGCCGAGTCGAACGAAGCCAAGAAGATCCTGGCGACGGAAGTCACCGCCATGGCGCACGGCCGCGACGCCGCCGAACAAGCCGCCGAAACCGCACGCCGCACCTTCGAGGAAGGGGCGATCGACGAAGGCCTGCCGACGTTCGAGATCGCGCACGACAAGCTCCACGGCATCGCCGTGACCACCCTCGCCAATCTTGCGGGCCTAACCTCATCGGCCAGCGAAGCGCGCCGTCACATCGAAGGGGGCGGTCTGCGCCTAAACGACGTGGCCGTGAAGGACGTGAAGGCGACGGTGTCCACCGCCGATCTCACAGGCAAGGGCGTGATCAAGCTCTCGATCGGCAGGAAGAAGCACATCCTCGTCAAGCCTGTTTGAACGCTGTCGCCGGGATCGCCCGGGACTCTGGAATTCCAACGCGGAGGCGCGGAGTGATTCGGGCGAGCATCGCCTTCGCGGCACTGCGTGCCATTCGCTTATTGCGTTTTCTGCTGTGATTTGCCCGGATCGGCCGTCCCGTTCGGAGCTGACGCGTTCGGCGCCACCGGCATCTTGCCTTCGAAGATGCGGCGCAGAATCCCGGGCGCCAGAGCGGAAAGCGGATTGACGCTCACATTCGGCTCGTCGGCATTGCCGGTGACGCTGTAGGTGAGGCCGATGATGCCCTCGCCTTCCTTGGACGTCAGCACGTTGCCGAGCAGCGGAATGTTGCCGAGCACACTGTTGATACCGAACAGGGGCACCAGCGAACCCTTGATCGCAATGTCGTTCTGAGGCCTGTCGACATAACCCTCGGCGCTCACGCCGATCGCCGGTCCGGTCGCGCGCACGTCGTGCACCGAGATGACGCTCGCCTTCGAGGAAAACGGGACGTCGAGCGTGTCGACGGCGATGCCCTGGCCTTGTAGCAGGTTGGAGAGCCCCCCCAGCGATCCCGCCGTGAACACCCGAGCCAGGAAGGGCTGGTTGAGCACGCGGAAGTCCCTGAGCGACGCCTTGCCCTGGAAATCCGGGCCATCGCCCTGCACAGGCTGATCGGCGCGCCCGGCCATGGTCGCCGAAACGTCGAGCTTGCCACCCTTGATGCTGGCGAACGAGAACAGCCCCTGCAGCAGAGTGCCGAGGTCGTTCGTGGTCACCACCACCCGGCGGCCGCCTTCCGCCGGCGAGATCGTCGCCGTGACGGTCGCGTTCTTCGAAATCGCGGCGGACAGATTCATGGTCGCGGGTCGGTCCGCCACTCCGGTGAGGTCGAGCGAGTAGGACGACAGGGTGACGCCTTCGCGCAACGCGACGCGGTCGAGCTTGGCATTGATGTGGAAAGGTTCGTCGAAGCTCTCGTCCTCGCCGCCCCTGCCGTGCCGGCCGAGGCGCGAGCCGTCGAGCGAATGTCCGCGGATGATGATGTTGAGCCCCGCCTCGCTGCGCGTCAGGTCGAGCGAAAAGTCGTTTTGCGATCCGATGCGAATGACCGGCGCCTGAAGCTGCACGAGGCGTTCGGCCCCGTCGTAGCGCAGGTTAGCGGTCGCGGAGGTGCCCGGTCCGGTGGCGCGGATGGACTGGGCTTCCAGCGCACTCTTGGCGCCGAACGTCAGGCCGAGACGTGCCGTCAGCGGAAAGCCCGCCGGCTTGTTGACGGCGATGATATCCAGCATCAGGTTTGCCGGCGTCAGGTCCAGAGTCAGGTTGCCCTGCTTCAGCGCGCCGCGATGGCCGGTCAGCGTCCCGCTGATGCCGATTGGCCCCTTCAGGTAATCGGAGAGGTGCGCCCCCAGAGCGTTGCGGGCCGTGTCGTCGAGCGTGCCTTTGACGACCAGTTTCGTGGTTGCCGCTTTGGCGGTGTTGAAATCCTCGCTCCAGTCGAGATTGACGCGGGACTGCGATCCGCCGAGCCCCGCCGTACCGGTCGCATGCAGTTTGTTGTTGTCGATTTGGAAGGCAATGGTGCCGTCGGTGAGCTGCGTATGCGGGCCTAACGCCACGGAGAATCCGTTGCTGACCGCCTTGATTGCAATCGCCACCTGGTCGACCGTCATGTTCCTGAGAAGCGGCAGGCGGATCGACAGGTCGAGTCCGGTGTCGCCTTTGGACGAAGCGGGGTTAATGCCGAACCGCGAGGGATACCGGAGATTGCCCATGTCGACGAGCGCGAGCACATCCGGCATCGCGCCTTGGATATGTCCGGTGATGACGCCTTCGTCGACCGGCTGCTGAGTGAAATCGGGAACCGTGAACTTCGCGCCGCTCACTGCCAGCGTCCCGATCCTGGCCGACTTCACATCAGCGCTGAACGAGTTGCCGGTGACATTGGCGGTGCCTTCAACCTGGGTGAGATGGGTCAGGCCCTCGATGTACTTGATTTCGCCGCCCGTGATCGTGAACGAGGCTGCGATGGCATTCGCCGGCATCGAGGGCTGGTCTAGCATGCCGGGTGTGAAGTGCAGCTCGAACGTGGCGGGTCCGGTCGAGCCGGCCGGCATGTTCTCATCGACCCAAGTGCGGGCGCCGGAAGCCGCACCTATCGGCCAGTAGCGCACGAGATCGCGCAGGCTCATCGGCCCGACACCGCCCTTGACATCGACTGCGGGCGACTTTCCATCGGCCAGAGTGATCCGTCCGGACGCCTGCAGCGCGATTGGGGTGCCCGACACGCTCAAATGCTCGATCAGGAAATCGCGATCGACGCGATTCCACGCGCCGGCGAAATCGACGTACTGGAATTCGACCGGCTGGGCAAAAACGCCGCTCCAGGCCAGCGAAAGCTGGCTCAATCGCAGGTTGGCCTGAATGCCCGCGAGATCGCCCGCGCCATCGAGATTGAACCCAAGCCTGCCTTGCAGCCGCGCCTTCACTTTGTCGGATGCCAGGGTGGCATTCTCGATGACGATCCGGTGCTGCTTGCCGTCGTATGTCGCGCGCCCCGTCAGGGACGAGACATGCACCTGGCCGTCCTTCAACTCTGGAACCAGAAAAGTCCCCTTTGCCGCCGCCGTGAAATGCGCCGCGGCGAGATGGGGACCGTCGATGACGAACGCGCCGGCGAGGTCGAGCTTGAGGGCGGTGTCCTTGATGGCCGCGAACGCGGGACTGTTCGCGGCCAGAGACTGCACTTCGAACCCGGTGATTTCGACTTGGGCACGGGTAGGGCCCAGGTGTTCCGGAAAGCTGATTTCGGCGGCGACATGGGCGGGGTGACCCGACAGTTCGATAGCGGCGTCGATGTTCGCAACAAGATGATGGTCTGCGCGCGCCAAACGGAAATCGGCCTGGGGCGCTACGACGAAGAGCTTCGTGGATTCGTCATAAAACGCCAGCCGGGCGCGGCGCACGGCGAAGCTCTCAAGCGACGTTGTCGAACCCTGGCTGTTCTGAAGTGCGTCGGAAATGCGCTTGAGGATGTCGCTTTCCCGGTTGTCCTTCTCGATACCCAGACGAATCCCGCCGTCGAGAGTGCGCACCAGGGTCAGCTGCACGCCGACAAGCCCGATCCGCTTGACCTCGATCTTGCCGTTAAGGAATGGCGCCGCCGCCAGATCGATATCGGCCTTGGGCGCCTGGGCGATGATGCGGCCGTCGTGATCGAAGACCCTCGCTCCCAGGATCACGAGATTGATCCTGCCCTCTTCTCGTTCCCACTCGATGGCTGCCTGGTCGTACTTGACGCTGATACCGGGAACCGCCCGGTCCAGGGCATCCGCCAGTGCGCCGGCGAAGGGACCCAGGGAAACCGGCCCGATCAGGAGGCGGATCGCGGCTCCCGCCAGGAATGCCAGCAGCGCCGCGGCTATCCCGGACGCAACCAGGGCCGCCCGGCTCACATGGTGAGCCTTGACGTAGTGCCGGACCAGCCGGATCGGGTTCATTGCAGCCAATGTCAATGCCTGCGCACCTCGTTTGCCGCCCGTGCGCCGCGGGCGGCTATTGCGCAGAATCGCGCATCACCTTATCGCGTATACAGCCTAACGCCCTACCACAACCTAACGATTGGATTAGGAATGGACCTGAAACCCGGCGACAAGGCACCTTCCTTCAAACTGACCACGGACGGTGGCGGCGAGGTGTCGCTGTCCGGGCTCAGGGACAAGCCCTTCGTCCTGTATTTCTACCCCAAGGATGACACCTCCGGCTGCACCAAGGAGGCGGCGGCGTTCACCGCGCTCACGAAAAGGTTCCAGGGGCTTGGGGTGGCGGTGATCGGTGTGTCCAAGGATAGCGTGGCCTCGCACGACAGGTTTAAGACCAAACATAGACTAACTCTAACTCTCGCATCCGCCCCGGAAACGAAAGTTGCGCAGCAATACGGCGTATGGATCGAGAAGAGCCTCTATGGCCGGAAATACATGGGGATGGAGCGGTCGACATTTCTGGTCGATGCGGCCGGCAAGATCCGGCAGATCTGGCGCAAGGTTAAAGTGCCGGGGCACGCGGAGGCCGTCCTTGCTGCGGCAAAAGCGCTGTGACGGGTGCGGACCCGCAGAACTCGTTCGCACACCGATTAACCTCTCGTGCGATTTTTGACCATAAAAGCTTGATTAGGCGCTCAGAACTCGGTGAAATACCGAAAACTGGGGTCGGCGCTTACAGAGACGCCCAAAAGGGAAGTACCGAGATGGCGGAGACGCTCGCGGAGCGCGTCTGGGCGTGGCTACACGAGACATTTCCTGAGCGCCAAGTCTACATCCGTAGCGACGGGCGCGTTCAATTCTTCACGTTCGGACCGACGCTCCAGGCGATGCTCGCGGGCTTGTCGCTGATCTTCCTCGGCTGGGTCGCGTTCGCCACCGTCAACGTGATCTTCAAGGATCGCATCATCGCCGCGAAGGATCATCGTTCGCAGCAGATGCAGTCGGCGTACGAAAACCGCATCGCCGACCTTCAGCTCTCCTACGATGAAGTGAACGGTGCCCTCGTTTCGGCCGAAGACAAGTTCAAGGCGACCGCGGACGAACTCACCGCCAAGCAGAACACGATCATCGCCTTCCTGAACCGCAAGCAGCAGGTCGACGCAACGCTCACGCGGGGCAATAGCCAGACGATCGGCGATGCCGCTACCCCTGCCGCCGGATCTGTAGATGCCGCTGCCCCTGCCGACGCCCTCGATGCTCCGATTGCGCCGGGCAGCAATATGGGCGGATCGTCCGATTTGACCGTCAGCCCGCAGCCGGTGAAGCCGCAGCCGCGCGCCGCCAAGCCGACACGCGCGAGCCTGCTCGATTTCGGCGGCGCGGTGAGCCGCATCGCGGGCGCGTTCTTCGGCAGGAGACAGAGCCCCGACATCGATCCCGAGACGGTCGCCCGTCATCCCGTGTTGAAGCAGCTCGCCGCACAGACCGAACGCGTTCGCCGTCTCGGCCTGATCGAAACCGCATTGATGACGCGCACCCAGGATCAGGTCGAGGACGGCGTTCAGGAAATCCGCGCCGTCCTTCGCCATACGGGCATCAATCCTGACCAATTCGAGCAGCGCGTAGCGCAGGCTCAGGGCGGCGTCGGCGGTCCCGATATTCCGCTGAGTTCCGTGCACATCGAAGGCATATCGGACACGGCCTTCCAAAACGCCTATCTGAAGGCCTCGGCGGTGCTGGAGCAGATGACCCAGCTGCTGCAGGGCATGCGCCACGTGCCCCTGGTCACGCCGGTGAGCGGGCCGGCGTTCGAGAAGACGAGCGGCTTCGGCGCTCGCATCGATCCGTTTACGGGTCGTTATTCATTCCATCCCGGGATTGATTTTGCCGGCCCCATCGGCGCGATCGTGCGTGCCACCGCCCCAGGACGGGTGGTGTGGGCGGATGTCCGCGGCTCTTATGGTAAGGTCGTGGAAATCAATCACGGCTACGGTATTCACACGAGATACGCACACCTTTCATCAATCATTGTTCAAGTTGGCGCAGTGGTTGGTGAGGGTACGCCTATCGGTAAACTCGGTTCGACTGGGCGTAGTACCGGACCGCATGTCCACTATGAAGTTTGGTACGATGATGTGGTGAGGAACCCGAGGAACTTCATCGAGGCAGGGCGACATGTTCTCCAGTAAAGGCAAGGACGAAAGAACTACGGTCTCGGCACCTCCGGCGGCTCCGCAAGTCCCGGCAGGACAGAGGCGCATGCCGCGCAGTTCCGCGGCTCCATCCATCATCAGCGCCGACCTGGTGGTCGCGGGCACGCTGACCTCAACCGGCGACGTGCAGATCGACGGCCGCGTCGAAGGCGACGTCAACAGTGCGGGTCTGGTGATCGGTGACAAGGCCCTCGTGCATGGCGACATCGCCGCCGAGGAAGTCACGGTTCGCGGCCGCGTCCAGGGCTCCATTCGCGCGCGCAAGGTGCTTCTCGCCTCCACATGCCACGTGGAAGGCAACATTCTTCACGAGGCGTTCGCGGTCGAGACCGGCGCCTATTTCGAGGGCAACTGCCGCCACGCCGACAATCCGCTGGGCGAGGAGCCTCCGAAAAAGCAGGATTACCGGCCCGCGGCATCGGTTTCGACCGCGGCTCCGGCGGCGCCTCAGCCGTCTCCTTCGATCATCTCGCGCACGGCGTCCGCGCCGGCCGCGACCGCGGCCACCTTCACGCCGCTCAAGTCGAGCTAAAGCGCTGCAATCGAGGAATTTGTGGAAGCCGGAGGCCCTCGCCGCCGGCTTCTTCTATTCCAGGTTCTCGATCTTCTCGGCCTATTTGCAGCCGGTCGCCCGGGCCGCTACCGCTTCGGTTTCGTCAGAGTGCGTATTCGCGCGTCGGGGACATGCCGTCTTCACCGCGCCAGAGCCACACCTTCAAAGGGGTGCGGCGATGCGCGCGCTGCCTCGCCCCTGGCGCGGTTGCAGGACGGTGCGGCAGGGGTTGAGAATTGCGATCTCGAATTCCTGCGGCTCGCGAGACTCCCTGCCGTGAATGCGCTGAGATCCATTCTGTGTGCGGCGTTGCTGGCGGGTGGCGCATTCTCCGCGTGCGTCCGGTCGGCGGCTGCTCCGGCTTTGCCGGGTCTTGAGGCCACGCCCTTGATTGTGGTCGACCAGTTCGGATACCTGCCCGATCAGCAGAAGGTGGCCGTGCTGCGCGATCCGGTAACCGGGTTCGATGCCGCGGAATCCTATGCCCCCGGGCCGGTGATCGAGGTGGTCGACACGGACAGCGGGCGCGTGGCGTTCGCCGGGACACCGGCGGCTTGGGATGACGGACAGGTGGACGCCTCTTCCGGCGATCGCGCTTGGTGGTTCGATTTCAGCGCGCTGCGCCGGCCCGGGCGGTATCAGTTGGTCGATCCCTCGAAGAACGTTCACTCGGCGCCGTTCATCATTGGGCAGAACGTATACAAGCCGGTGCTTGTCCAGGCCGTGCGCATGCTTTTCTATCAGCGCGCCGGCTACCCCAAGCAGGCGCAGTACGCCGGGGCAAAATGGGCCGACGCTGCCAGCCATCAAGGACCGCTGCAGGACCGGCATGCCCGTTTCTATGCCACGCCTGGCGATGCGGCGAGCGAACGCGATCTCCATGGCGGCTGGTTCGATGCCGGCGACTTCAACCGCTACGCACCCTGGGCCGGTCACGACATCGTCGCGCTGCTCAACGCTTATCGCGAGCGGCCCGCGATCTGGGGCGACGACTATGGAATTCCGGAATCAGGAGACGGCATTCCCGATCTCCTAAACGAGGTGAAATGGGAGCTCGACTGGCTGGTCCGCATGCAGAATGCGGACGGTTCGGTGCTTTCTCTCACCGCCTCCGCCCTGGGCAGCCCGCCCTCGTCCGCCACCGGGCAAAGCGTCTACGGCAAGGCCAGCAGCTTCGCGACGAGTTCGGCGGCCGCAGCGTATGCGCTCGCGGCGAAGGTCTATGGCGCCGATCCGCGCTTTGCCGGCTATGCCAAGGACCTCGCTGCGCGGGCGGCGAAGGCGTGGGACTGGGACCAGGCCAACCCCAACGTCGCGTTCCGTGAGGCCAGCGCCGATCACGGCAGGATCCGGCTGGCCGCAAACCTGATCGAAACAGACGATGCCGGGCGCGCTGCGGATCGTCTGGCAGCGGCCGCCTACCTCTACGACCTTACGGGCGAGGCCAAGTATCGGGATTACGTCGACGCCCATCGCGACGACGCGGGAGCAAGCGATTTCTACGCCCTGACGGCGATGCTTGTGTATGCTGGCGCTCCCGGAGCAACGCCGCGCGCGGTGGCCGCCGTTCGCGATGCGTTCAAGCGCGGCAACGATGCCCTTCTCGCCCAGGCGCGCGATCCCTATCGCGCCTTCGTTCCCGGCTATTGGTGGGGCAGCAACTGGACGAAGGGTGAGTTCGGCCTGCTCTATGCAGAGGCAGGCGATCTGGCGGGCGCGGCGGGCTACGTGCATTACCTCCACGGCGTCAATCCCCTCGGCAAGGTCTATTTGTCTAACATGGCCGCGTTCGGCGCGACGAACTCGGTCGACCGCTTCTTCCACAGTTGGTTCGCCGCCGACACGCGCTGGTCCAGTGTGCGGGACTCGTCCGACGGGCCGCCGCCGGGCTATCTCGTGGGAGGCCCCAATGCGGCCTACAACTGGGAAGCGGATTGTCCGGCGCTGAACCCGGCCTGCGGCGCGGCACCGCCCTCCCCCCCGTCGGGACAGCCACCGCAAAAGAGCTACAGGGATTTCAACGACTCGTGGCCACTCGACTCGTGGTCGGTCACCGAGCCCGATATCCTGTATCAGACCGCCTATATCCGGCTGCTGTCGAAGTTCGTGCCGGAACCCGCCGGGCGGTGATGCCCTACTCCAGGTCCTCGATCTTCTCGACTTTCTTGCCGCCGATGGCCTGCGCCAGTGCCGCCGCCATGAAAGGATCGAGATCGCCGTCGAGTACATCCAGGGGCAGTCGACTCTCTACACCCGTGCGCAGGTCCTTCACCAACTGATAGGGCTGCAGCACGTAGGAGCGAATCTGGTGGCCCCAGCCGATGTCGGATTTCTCGCCGACATAGGCGCCGGTTTCGGCCTGCTTCTTCTCCAACTCGATCTCGTAAAGGCGTGAACGCAACATCGCCCAGCAATTGGCACGGTTCTGGTGCTGACTGCGTTCGGTCTGGCACGATACCGCAATGCCTGTGGGCAGGTGGGTGATACGCACCGCGCTTTCGGTCTTGTTGACATGCTGGCCGCCGGCGCCCGAGGAGCGGTAGACGTCGATGCGCACATCCTTCTCGGGAATGTCGATCTCGATCGTCTGGTCGATCACCGGGTACACTGTCACCGACGAAAAACTCGTGTGCCGCCGAGCGTTAGCGTCGAAGGGCGAGATGCGCACCAGCCGGTGCACGCCCGCTTCCGTTTTCAGCCAACCGTAGGCGTTCGGGCCCTTGACCAGCAGCGTAGCCGACTTGATGCCGGCGCCCTCGCCCTCGCTCTCTTCCAGCCACTCGAGCTTGTAGCCCTTCCTTTCGGCCCAGCGCGTGTACATGCGCAGCAACATCTCGGCCCAGTCTTGGCTCTCGGTGCCGCCGGCACCCGCGTGGATTTCGAGATAGGTGTCGTTGCCGTCGGCCTCGCCCGACAGCATGGATTCGAGCCGCAACGCGTCGGCGCGCCTGGCCAACGCGGCGATCGACTTCTCGCCCTCGGCGACCATCGCTGCGTCGCTTTCGGCTTCGGCCATTTCAATGAGGCCCCGCGCGTCGGCGAGTTCGGTTTCCAGCTTGCGCACGTTTGCCAGCGCCTCGTCGAGCCGCTGGCGCTCGCGCATCATCTTCTGCGCAGATTGCGGGTTGTTCCAGATCGAGGCGTCTTCGGCCTTGGCGTTCAGTTCGTCGAGACGGCGGACGGCGCGGTCCCAGTCAAAGATGCCTCCTCAGCAGGGCGATGGCCTGCTGGATTTCGTCGACGTTGCGTTCGGTTTCGGGTCGCATGGCTGCGTCTTTTCTGGCGGCAGACGCATATAGTGTCTCGGGCCGCCCAGTGCAAATGGCCTACTTCGGCGACCCCAGGGAATAGAGATCGCTGCCGGTCTCCTGCGCCCGGACGAGTTCCAGCTCTTGGGTATAGCGCCGCAAGGCGTAGGCTTCGGTCAGCCATCCTACCGGCCGGGGGTCACCCGGCCCTGCAAGCACCGGTAAGGTTTCGCGCTCGGTCTGCTCGAACCGCCTGAACGCCGTCCTGAGGTCGTCGGAGGGCAGAAGAAAAAGGTCCGCGTCCTCTGCCAGGTCGCCGGCCACCAAGCCGGGCAGCGCATCGTCGAGTTCCTGGCTGTGTGCGTTCAGGATATCGATGTCGCCGGCATAGTGGCCGTTCCGGTCCACCACGAGAAGATGCTTGGCGCTGCCCAGCGGATAGAGGTCACGCAGGGCCTTCAGCGTCATGTCGTTGGTGATGATCTTGGGATCGGTGCGCATCAGCCGCCCGACGGTGAGTTCGGTGATCCAGCCCACGTCCGTGGCGCCGCGGATGCCCAGTCCCCGCAGATGGAAGCGCCAAGTGGCGAAGGAATAGCCGAAGGTGAGCCGGACGATCGTGGACGCGATGATCACCGCGACCAGAACGCCCAGCGTCACGGCGAAATCGCCGGTTGCCTCCAGCGTCAGGAAGACCATGGTCAGCGGCGCGCCGATGATCGCGGCCGCCACCGATCCA
>Ga0335069_10003765_pt1 | contig 22758 bp, 13 predicted proteins | sample Lox_Sample_11_FD_206714 | JGI IMG/M metagenome (GOLD analysis project Ga0335069, IMG submission 206714) | Soil microbial communities from Loxahatchee National Wildlife Refuge, Florida, United States - Lox_Sample_1.1 | ecosystem: Environmental > Terrestrial > Soil > Wetlands | place: USA... | reverse complement strand
CGCGCTTTTGTTACTTTGCGCGGTGGCCTTCGCAGTATTGATTTTTTCGGTTTTGACGGTGACGCACGCGCAACTGGCTACCGCTCCATGGCCGATGTTCCATCATGACGCCACCCACAGCGGACTCAGCCAGTACGACACCAGCGGTAACTTTGGCGGCGAAAAATGGCATTTCACTACCGGCGGGGCTGTTTATTCATCGCCGGCGATCGGCGCTGACGGCACCGTTTATATTGGCTCCGATGACGGTAACCTGTACGCAATCAATCCCGACGGCACCAAGAAATGGATATTCGCGACCAGCGGTTCCGAAGGCTCCTCCCCTGCGGTCGGGACCGACGGCACGATCTATATCAGGACCGGTAGCGACATTCTGTACGCAATCAATCCCGACGGAACAAAGAAATGGCAATTCGCAACCGGAATTTCGACGGCCTCGTTCCCTGTGATGTCCTCACCCGCGATTGGGACCGATGGCACAATTTACGTTGGAGCTGACGACGGTAAGCTCTATGCCGTGAATCCCGGCGGAACTCAGAAGTGGGCGTTCACTACGAGCTTTGGCATACATTCGTCGCCGGTAGTAGGGGCCGACGGTACGATCTACGTCGGATCCGACGACGAAAATCTTTACGCCATCAACCCAGACGGCTCCCAAAAGTGGGCTTTTTGGACTGGCGACAATGTGTGGGCATCCCCTGCGATCGGCGCCGACGGCACGATCTACGTCTGTTCTGTCGATGGAAATCTCCACGCGGTGACCGATGGAGGGGAGGGCAGTGTTACGCAGCGGTGGGCATTCCCAACCGGCGGTGTCGATTATGAATCGTCGCCCGCGATCGGAGTTGACGGCACGATCTACATCGGATCCGGATCCGACAAACTGTACGCCATTAACTCCGACGGCACTCAAAGGTGGGCATTCGCCGCTGGCGGTGCCGTATGGCTCTCTTCTCCAGCGATCGGAGCGGACGGCACGATTTTCGTCGGTTCCGATGATTTCGACCTTTACGCCATCAACCCGTACGGCGCCAAGAAGTGGATGTTCGTAACCAGTGACCGTGTGTGGTCTTCGCCGGCGATTGGCAGCGATGGAACAATTTATGTCGGCTCTTCCGACACGAACCTTTATGCTCTGAACAGCGCATCTTTGCCAACGCCAACTGCCACTGTGTCGCCGGCGCCAACTATCTCTCCGACGCCGACCATTATCGCAACGATGACAGTAACACCGTCCCCAACCGCAACCTTGTCACCGACTAAAACTCTCTCGCCGACCCCGACCGTAACGCCAACGCCGACCGCCACCGTTAGCCAAACTGCGACGATTAGCCCAACGCTATCGATGACATCGACATCAACTCAAACCGTATCGCCTACGGCAACCATCAGTCCGACGGCAACTTTCAGCCCTACGGCGACTTCGACTGTGACCAACACTGCGACTGCAACGCCAACCTGCGGCGGGACGACGAGCGTATCGCCGGGAACGGTGTACTTCAGCGGCGCTCCTCCTCAGTCCCAGAACGTGAAGGTGACCAATACCGGCGCAGTGAACGTAACTATGGGCAGCTCCTATGTAAGCACCGGAAGCCCCTTCGAACTCAGCGACTTATGCTCCGGTATCGTGCTTTCCGCCGGGCAGAGTTGTCTGATCGGCGTTGATTATGCCGGAATTTATGCTGGATACCCGAACCCCTCGACTTGGGAGTTGTACGTTCAGGACAGCGAGTGCGACAGTCCGCCGGATCACCTGGTCACTCTCGACATTAACCTAGCGACACCGGTGCCCACTTCGACCACGACGGCCACGCCGGTGCGGACAGCAACCGCGACCGTTACATCCACGCCGAGTGCCACTCCGACGGGCCCCACACTTACAGCCACCGCGTCACCGACGGCCACAGTGTCGACAACCCGTACGGCGATAGTGACTCAAACCGCCACTCTTTCGCCGACGGTAACAGAAACCGCGACTGCCACTGGGACGGTCGCACCGAGCACTACGCTCAGTCCAACGGCAACGATTAGCCCGACCTCGACGATCAGCCCAACCGCTACGGTCAGTCCAAGCCCGACCGCAACAGCCAGTCAAACTGCGACGGGAAGTCCGACAGCAACGGGAACCTTCACCGCAACGGTGACCACGTCGACATCGCTGACCGCGACACCGAGCTCCACGATCACGGTCACGCGGACTGCGACAGTATCGGTGACGTCTACCCCGACCGCAACCGCCACTGCGACCCAATCGGCAACCACAACATCCACCCGTACCGTCACGCCGTCCGGGACGGCAACGCTGACCGCCACACGGACCGCAACCGCGACGACCACCCCGACGCCGACTGGGGGCTGCACTGCCACGTGTGCTCAGATCAGCGTAACGCCGACTTTCTACCGTTTTCCATTCGTGGGCACGGGAACGGCAGTGAGAGTGACTAATACGGGGTCGACGAATGCCTGCATGTATGGCACCCAACTTACCGGCAGTTCGTGCTTCTCCATCGACGCTGACAATTGCTCCGGCAAGACGATTGCCCCTGGAGCGAACTGCGATATCGGGGTCAATCTGGCTGGCAGTATCTTTTGCATCATGACCGAAAGCGCGACGCTGTCCATCAACGATAATGGATGCGATAGCCCGCAGAAGGCCAACTTCCAGTTCACGCCGTTCAATCCCTTCACCCCGACTTCTACCCCCACTCCCGGTGTTAGCATCACGAGCGTGAAGGTCGTGCAGCAGGGCGGGACGACGACCAGCCTGATCTACCCGCCGACCGCGGTCGGAGACACGGCCAGCAAGACGCTTGAGGTCATCAATACCGGCAGTGTCAACGGAATGTGGGTCACCGGCGTGAACATCGGCGATGCGGCTGAGTACGCGGTCACCAACAACACCTGCCCGACCGGACCTCCGGGAGTTGCGCCGGGCGGCAACTGCCTGATCACGATTGGCTTCACGCCAAACCATGTGGCCAACCCGATCGTGTCGTCGATTCAGATCACGGACAACAGCCCGACGGCCATCACCAATACCTCGGCCGGCGGCACTGGAGTGGCGGATCTGACCTTGGCGCCGAGCATCGGCCTGACCTACGGCCAGATCCTGTGGGGCACTTCGAGCACCCTGAACGTGACGGTGCAGAACTTCACGGTAAACCCCGTGACTCTGACTGGCGGCGACACCTTCACGGGCTCCAACCCGGCTGATTTCTCGGTAGGTGCGCCTACGAGCGGAACGCCTTGCGGCGCTTCGATCCCGGCTGGAACGGGCAGCTCGCCTGCGAAGTGCAACATCGGCATCACGTTTACCCCGGGCGCACTGGGGGCTGAATCCGCGACGCTAAATGTTGCGGGCAACCCGAGGGTTCCAAGCGGAGAGGCGACGCTCGGCTTGAGCACCGGCCCGACCATCCCGGCGACGGTATCCCCGGCGCTGGTGCTTGGGTTCCCGTCGGTGAAGGTTGGGAACAACGTGACTGAGAACGTCACGATCAACAACCTGAGCAACGTGCCGATTGCGATTGGACCGAACTCGATCAGCAACAGCGGCGGCGGCAGCTACACGCTAAACGGCGGGACCTGCGGCTCAGTCCTGCCGGGCGGATCGAGCTGCACGGTTGGCATTGAGTTCGCGCCAGCGGCACCTGGATCGCCGATCAATGGCGCTGTCAGCATTGGCGACAGCCCGGATCCGAAGAGCCCGCGCAGCATCACGCTGTCGGGTAACGGGCTGCCGTAAAAGATTAGACCTTATCGGCACTTTCTCCGGATTTTCCGGACATTCGATGATGGGCGGCGGTTCCGAGTGGAACCGCCGCTCTTCGGTTTATGCTTGCCCTATCCAGTCCAGTTGTGCTAGATGAGGTCGCTATTCGCATTCGCGAGGGACAATCGCCATGAAGAAAATAATCGGAGCGGCAATCCTGTTCGCTGTCTGTATGTCTGGTGTGGCGCGGGCCGAATGTCCAGCCAACCTGAAAGGCCAGGACGTCAATCTTTCCGGGACGGTAACCGATCATCTCCGCAACCCGCACTACCTGACGATGACTGGCCAATGGTCGCTGGGCGTCGAAATTCCCGATGGACCGTGCGCGGGACATGTGGTGGTTCGTACCGATGAAAAGCCGGTCTGCTACGCTGGGCAGAAGGTATCGCTCTCCGGGAAGGTTGTCTCCAAGACCTTCTTCGGCAGTTCAACGGCGATTGAAGGCGATCACAACATCATGTGCAGCAATTCGGTCGTGAGCCACGCCAAAAAGCCGTAGCATTCCAAGTCTTCAGCGATAATCAGGACTATCGCGGCGGACGTTTCCGCGGCGGGTTCTATTTCCTTCGCTAAAGTGTTCGGCTAACGGCCACTTCCTTCCGCTTTCCTTAACGGCTATTTCTACCGCGATTGAGGATGGCGTACGGTAGCTGATTGCATTCGAATTTCAGGTATAATTCTTCAGTTTGAAGGCGATAGCAATTGGCAACTTATACCGCTTGATTCGCGGCGAATTGAGATTCCGTTCACCAGTCATTAATCCGAAGAGGACCTCATGAATATCGCAGTCGTGGGAACCGGTTACGTAGGGCTGGTCAGTGGCACCTGCTATGCGGAAAGCGGCAACGAAGTCATTTGCGTCGATATCGACGAGCGGCGAATCGCGGCGCTAAACGAAGGGAAGATTCCGATCTACGAGCCCGGGCTGGAGGAATTGGTCCGTCGCAACGTCAAAGAGGGACGGCTTCATTTTACGACCGACATTAAATCCGCAATCGCCCAGTCGATGGTCTCCTACATCGCGGTGGGCACTCCAATGAGCGCCGCCGGCGCCGCCGATCTGACGGCGATTTTCAAGGCCGCCGAGGATGTGGCCAAGGCCGTCACCGCCTACCATATCATCGCTGTAAAGAGCACCGTGCCCGTGGGGACCAACGATCGCGTGCGCGAGCTGGTGGGCCGCATCGCAAAACATCAGGTGGATGTTTGTTCGGTGCCTGAATTCCTCAAGGAAGGTTCCGCAATCGAGGATTTCATGCGTCCCGATCGTGTGGTGATTGGCAGCTTGAGCGACCGTGCGACCGCGATTCTGAAAGAAATCCACAACCCGTTCGTACGCACCGACAACCCGATTCTGATCATGGACCCCAGATCGTCAGAATTGACCAAATACGCATCCAATTCGATGCTCGCGCTGCGAATTTCATTTATCAATGAAATCGCCAATCTGTGCGACGCGATCGGCGCCGATATCAACTCGGTCCGGCGCGGGTTGGGGGCCGACCGGCGTATCGGCTCGGCGTTCCTGTTTCCGGGGGTCGGCTATGGGGGCTCATGCTTTCCCAAGGATGTGCAAGCGCTGATTCATACCGCATCGGAATACAATCTCGATTTCGCGCTACTGAGGGCGGCCGAGGCGGTGAACGAGCGCCAAAAGCGGCTCATCCCGGCGCGCATCAAGCAACATTTCGGCCAGGACTTGGGCGGGCGGAACTTCGCGATATGGGGGCTGGCGTTCAAGCCGCGAACCGACGATATGCGTGAAGCACCCGCGCTGATTGTAATTGAGGAATTGCTTCAGGCCGGAGCCAAATGCCACGTTCACGATCCCGAAGCGCTTGAGAACGCCCGCAAATACCTCGGCAATCGGGTGACCTATCACAAGACCAACTACGAGGCGTTAGACAACGCCGACGCGCTGATCATCCTTACTGAGTGGAACGAATTCCGGCATCCCAATTTCCAGCGGATAAAGTCCGCGCTCAAGCAGCCGGTGATATTCGACGGCCGAAACCTGTATGATCCGGATTTAATGAAGGCGCTGGACTTTCGCTATTTCTCGGTCGGACGGCGCCCGGTTTAGGTTCAGGTGTTCAAATGAGAATTCTGGTTACCGGCGGGGCCGGGTTTATCGGATCGAACACGGTCGATGCACTGGTGCGGGAGGGTGCCGGACCGGTCACAGTGCTGGACAATCTCTCCGCAGGCAAACGCCATCAGGTGAATCCGAAGGCGACGTTTTACGATGTCGACCTGCGCGACGGCAAGAAGGTCACCGAGGTGATCGGATGGTCCAAACCGGAGGTTATCATTCACTTGGCTGCGCAAATGGATGTCCGCCGCTCAGTGGCGGATCCGGCCTTTGACGCGCAGGTGAATCTGGTAGGGTTTCTCAACCTGATGGAAGCGGCGCGCAGCCATAGCTTAAAGCGCGTCATCTTCTCCTCGACCGGCGGCGCGATTTACGGCGAGCAGGAGAAATTTCCATGCAATGAAAATCATCCGCGGCGCCCGGTCAGCCCATACGGCGTGGCCAAGCTTTCGACCGAAGCCTACCTGTTCTTCTACCATGCACAGTACGGCATCGATTATTTGGCTCTGCGTTACGCCAATGTCTACGGTCCGCGGCAAGACCCGCACGGAGAGGCGGGGGTGGTGGCAATCTTTTGCGGGCGGCTGCTCGACGGCGAGCGATGCGCGATCTATGGCGGCGGCAAGCAGACCCGCGATTATGTTTATGTCGGCGACGTGGTGCGGGCCAATCTAGCCGCGCTGAATGCAAAGGCTACCGGTGCGATCAATATCGGTACCGGCGTCGAGACCAGCGTTAATCAGTTGTACAAGACGCTCGCCGCAGTCGCGGGCGTAAAATCCGCGCCCGTCTATCAGCCCGCCCGCCCGGGCGAGCAAAGCCGCTCGGTGATTTCTCCCGCGCGCGCCAAGAAGGAGCTGGGATGGCGTCCTGAAAAGAAACTTGCCGACGGCCTGGCCGAAACCTTCAAGTATTTCAAGGAACGGCGGGACGCCACGGCATGAAATGACCGACATCAATTCGATCCGCAACTTTTCGATTATCGCGCACATCGATCACGGCAAATCCACGCTTGCCGATCGCATCTTGGAGCGCACCGGTGCGATCAGCCGGCGCGAGATGCAGGCGCAGTTCCTGGACTCCATGGACTTGGAGCGCGAGCGGGGGATTACCATCAAGGCGCGCTCCGTCCGCCTGAATTATGCCGCGAAAGATGGCCATACCTATATCTTGAACTTGATCGATACTCCTGGGCACGTCGATTTCGCGTACGAAGTCTCGCGCAGTCTGGCCGCTTGCGAAGGTGCGCTGCTGGTCGTCGATGCGAGCCAGGGCGTCGAAGCGCAAACGCTGGCGAACGTTTATTTGGCGCTCGATCACGGGTTGGAGATCGTCCCGGTCATCAACAAAATAGATCTGCCGGGCGCAGACGTGGACCGCACCCGCCATCAGATCGAAGAAGTCATCGGCTTGGACGCCTCCGATGCAATCCTCACGAGTGCCAAGGAAGGAATCGGGATCGAAGAGGTACTCGAAGCAATCGTAACCCGCATCCCGGCGCCGAAGCCGCAGTCGGGCAGCATGCGGGCGCTGATTTTCGACAGTTGGTACGACGCGTATGAGGGCGTAATCGGCCTTATCCGAGTGTTCGCTGGTGAACTGCGCCCGGCAATGAAGGTCCGCTTGATGGCGACCGATAAAACCGGCGAGGTCATGCGTTTGGGCCATTTTACTCCGCATGAGCGTGCGGCGGAGTCCTTGGGACCTGGCGAGGTCGGCTTCGTGGTTGCCGGAATTAAGACGGTCGCGGATATGCGCGTTGGCGATACGATCACCGACGCCGAAAATCCCGCTGCCGCGCCGCTGCCGGGATTCAAGGAATTGAAGCCGATGGTATTCGCGGGCCTGTATCCAACCGAGGCCAACCAATACGGTGCGCTTCGCGACGCGATCGAAAAGCTTCGGCTCAACGATGCAAGCCTGCTTTGCGAACCCGAAACCTCGCAGGCACTGGGCTTCGGATTTCGGGCCGGCTTCCTTGGGTTGCTGCACATGGAAATTACCCAGGAGCGCCTGGAGCGTGAATTTGGAATCAACCTGATCGCGACGGCGCCCACGGTCGCCTATCGTGTAAGGACGACGACTGGCGATACAAAGATGGTCGACAACCCGGCGCTTTTGCCGGATGCAAACGAGATCGAGGCCATCGAGGAGCCGTTCATTCTCGCGTCGATCCATCTGCCGGAGGAGTTCGTCGGAGCGGTTATGAAGCTGTGCGAGGATCGGCGCGGCGTGCAGCGCGACTTGAAATTTCTCGGCGAGCGTCGCGCGATTCTGCATTACGAATTGCCGCTGGCCGAAATTGTCTTTGACTTTTACGATCGCTTGAAATCCGGCAGCCGCGGCTATGCATCGCTTGATTATGAGTTTCTGGACTTCCGGGCCGGGCCTCTGATTAAATTGGACATACGGATTAACGGCGAGGTAGTGGACGCGCTGTCGATGATCGTGCACCGCGACCGGGCCTACGACAGAGGCCGCGCGCTGTGCGAAAAGATGCGCCAACTTATCCCGCGTCAGATGTTCGACGTGGCGATTCAGGCCGCGATTGGCGCTAAAATAATCGCACGAGAATCGGTAAAGGCGCTAAGGAAAAATGTCACCGCAAAGTGTTACGGCGGCGACATTACACGCAAACGCAAACTGCTTGAGAAACAAAAGGAAGGCAAGAAACGCATGAAGCAGGTGGGGCGGGTTGAAATTCCGCAGGAGGCCTTTTTGGCGCTCCTCAAGGCGGGCGAGTAGGGCGTGATGACCCAGCCGGCGCACAATTTCCCAGGCCCGCCACCGTCAACCGCGATCAAGGCGGCTGCGCCCGCCAAGGCCGAGAAATCCGCGACGCGCGAGTATATCGAAGCTCTGATTATCGCGTTGGCGTTGGCGCTGTTTATTCGCACGTTTCTAATTCAAGCGTACAAGATTCCGTCCGGTTCGATGGAACCGACGCTGCTCGTCGGCGATCACATACTTGTGAACAAAATGGCTTATGGGATTCGGATGCCGGACTCGATATTCGGCATCGACACTGGCCCGTTCCATCTTGGGAAGTACTTGATGCATTTTTCGCAAGTGCAGCGCGGCGATGTGATCGTGTTTGTGTTTCCTGGCGATCGGACCAAGGATTTTATTAAGCGCGTGATTGGAGTCCCGGGGGATGTCGTTCAGGTCAAACAAGGACAGGTATGGCTGAACGGCCAGCCGATGCCCGACCCACACGCACATTTCGAAATCAGCGCATCCGACCGCACCGACACCAATGCGCGCGACCATTCGCAACCGCTTACGGTACCGCCCGGCAAGCTATTCATGATGGGCGACAATCGCGACCGCAGCTTTGACAGCCGCTACTGGGGATTTGTCGACGAGAACGATGTCGAAGGGCGTGCGGTCGTGATCTACTTTCCTTGGAATGAGGAAAAGGCGGAGATGCATCCATTTTGGAACCGGACGCTCGAATGGTTCAAGTACGTTAACTGGGATCGCTTGGGCATGCTTGTGCACTAGTTGAAGGATGGCTCAAGTGGCGGACGAATCGGTAAACAGAATCGGCGCGATGGTCGAGGAACTGGGCGCTCGCATTCAGCTCGTAATCGAAGCGATTACCGGTTTCGGCGGCCGTTTCGACAAGCTGCGCGATGAGATTTTCGGCCAGTTCGCGGAAGTCGGCGGACAAATGCGTTTTCTGTCGGAGCAGATTGCGGAAGGCAAGCGCGGGGTCGCGATCGTCCGCGAAGATCTCGGGCTTGAGATTGCCCGGCTCGGAGAGATGATAAATCAAGCGCGCGTGGAATTTCGGACCGACGCCGGGGCGCCTCGCGCGGTTATGGCGGCAGAGCGCGCCGGAGAAAATGCCGCCGCCGCACGCGAGGAGTTGGGCCGCGAAATCGGCGAGAGTTCCAAGATGCTGAAGCGGGAAATCGCCGCATCCACTGAGATGACCGCAAAGCGGCTCGCCGTTGAACTCAAGCAGACCAGCAAGGCATTGACCAACCTCGCCCGCAAGTTCGACCGCTTCGACGATCGGATCACGATTCAGACTCGCGACCAGGACCAGCGCCTCCGCAAACTCGAGCGCCGGGGCCGCGCCTGATTTTTCTTGACGGCGGCTCCGGTCGCCTGTAACATAGTGGTTGCCTTTAATCCGACCCTGAGAGGTTGGAAAGGAATGAAAATGAAAGTGTACAATTTTAGTCCCGGTTGCGTCCGCAGCCGGGCTTTTTTTTGGTCCGCGCGATGACCGCGCCAAAGCAAGTCGCCATCGACGCGGCCCATCTGGCACGCTCGGTGAAGCGGATCGCGATGGAAATTTCCGAGCGCAACGGCGGCACCGCCAATGTGGTGTTGGTTGGAATCGTCCGCCGGGGCGCGATGCTTGCGGAGCGCATCGCGACGGAACTGCGGACCGTCGGCCGGGGCGAAGTCCCGGTCGGAACGCTTGATATTTCCTCCTACCGGGACGACGGCCGCGGCACCCCGGGCGACCCGCGCCTTATCGGCCGAGATATTCCCTTTTCTCTCGACGGCAAATGCGTCGTTCTGGTCGACGATGTGCTCTACACCGGGCGCACCGTACGTGCTGCGCTCGATGCGATTTCCGATTTGGGCCACGCGGACTCGATACAGTTGGCAGTATTGGTCGATCGCGGCGAGCGTGAGCTGCCAATCCGCGCCGATTACATCGGCAAAAATATTTCGGCGCCGCATGGCCAGCGGGTTTATGTTCGTTTGACGGAAATCGACGGGACCGACGCGGTGGTGGTGGGGGACGGCAAGTAATGCGCTTTAAGATGCGAGGTGCGCAAATCCGGTGATGTCGCGGCTGCCTAAAATCGACGTCGTCTCGATAGAGGATCTCGAAATCTCCGAGATCGAGCGCATCTTCACGCTGGCGGACGATTTCGCAGACCGCCTTGCCGCGGGAAAGCCAATTGATACAGCCACCGGCTTGATCATGGCGACGCTCTTTTATGAACCGTCGACCCGCACGCGCCTAAGCTTCGAATCCGCGATGCATCGGTTGGGCGGCGCGGTAATCAGCTCCGCCGACATGCGCGCCAGTTCCGCGGCGAAGGGCGAAAGCCTGGCCGACACGGTTCGGGTAGTGGGCGGGTATGCGGACCTGATTGTGCTTCGCCATCCGCATGACGGAGCCGCGCGCGTCGCCGCCGATTATGCTCCCTGTCCGGTGCTGAACGCGGGCGACGGCAGCCGCGAGCATCCCACGCAAACGCTTTGCGACCTTTACATCCTGCGGCGCAAAAAGGGCCACCTTAAGGGACTGACCATCGCGCTGTGCGGCGATCTGAAATTCGGACGCACGGTTCATTCGCTGATGTATGCGCTGGCTCGTTTCGGGGCCAACATTCTTGCCGTGCCAACCGGCGGGATGGAGGTTCCCGCATACGTCCTTGAACGTCTTGCCGCCGATCGCAACTACGGATTCTCGACCGTCACGATGGATGAGCTGAAGGGGCTCGCAGGCGGGCTCGACGCACTTTACCTGACCCCCAGCGGACCGCATCAAATGGCTTTATTTACCGGCGGTGAAACAGCCGGAAAAATTCCCGCAGGTGTGCCGCCCGCCGCACTAGACGCCTTCTATATCACGCGATTACAAAAGGAACGGATGGGCAGCGGGGATCGCAAACCCGAAGATTACGTGCGCTTCGATGCGCGCGCGCTCAAGAGCGGACGCACTCATGAGGCAGTTGTGATGCATCCGCTGCCCCGCACCGGTGAGCTCGCCTACGAGCTCGACACGGACCCGCGCGCAGTCTACTTCGAGCAGGCCGCTGCCGGGGTACCGATGCGAATGGCGCTGGTCGCGTGGCTAATCGAGCAGGGCGCGCAGGCAAGCAAGCGAACCCGGCCAGTTGAGCAGCCGATTCGATTCAAGGCGGAGCAGCCTCCGCGATGCGCCAATCCCAATTGCATCACTCGTTTTGAAGGGCTGCATCTCGCGCCGCGGTTTACGCTGGGAGGGCGGGTCGATCGGACCGTGCTTGCGCTCAAGTGCGGATATTGCGAACAGGAACTGCGAATCGAGTATGTCGGCCACTCTCGATCGCATCGATATTACCGTTTCGACGACAACCTGCAGGGCTACGTCGGCCAATGGATCGAGGAAGGCACGCTGGCGGTTTTCGAGAGCGTCAAGCAGGCGGAGGAGGGCGGTTACGAGCCGTACAAGCGCGGACCACAGCGCGAGATCATGAAAGAGTCGGATGTCGCGATTGCGATTGAGGCGCTTGCCGATCAGTTGATCGCCGATGTGCCCGACCTCGCGGATGTATCGATTGTTGGTGTGGTGAGCCACGGCGCGGCGCTGGCGGTCCGTATGCGCGATCATATCGAATTGAAGTCTCAGATCCGGCTGCCGTGTGCCGCGGTGGATGTATACGACCCTGCCGAGGCAATTCACCCCATCGATGGCGCGGAAACCTTCAGCGCCGAGGGTCGCACGATAATTCTGGTCGATGACGTAATTAACAGCGGATGGACCGTTCAGCGCGCGATGACCGCGATATGGCGTCGCGGACGCCCGGCAGCGGTCAAGCTCGCGGTCCTGATCGATCGCGGCCATCGCGCGGTTCCGATTCGCCCGAACTATGTCGGCAAAAACATCCCGACCTCCCGCACCGAGCGCGTGCAGGTGCGCCTTGCGGCGCCCGGCGCCGATCCCAAGCTCCGCACGCACGACCGGGTAACAATCTACTCGATGGTCGAGCCACCGAAGGAAAAGCATGCGGAGGCGACGCCATGAACGTGCTGTTCATCCGCGGCGGACGCGTCATCGATCCCGTATCGGGGATGAACGGTCCCTTTGACGTGTTGATGCGCAATGGGAAGATAGAAGCGGTTGCGCCCGCAGATTCGCTCTCTGCACCGCTTGCAGCGATTACGATCGATGCGAGCGGAAAATGGGTCGTTCCGGGACTGGTCGATCCGCACGTTCATTTGCGCGATCCCGGCTTTCCGGAAAAAGAAACGATCGCATCCGGCCTGCGCGCCGCTGCCGCCGGCGGATTCACCACGGTAGCCGCGATGGCAAATACACGGCCGGTGAATGACACGCCCGAAATCACGCGTTACATGATCGAGCACGCACAACAAGCCCACGCGGCACGGCTGATTCCGGTTTCGGCTGTGACCAGGGGGCTCGGCGGCACCGAACTCGTGAACTTCGACGAGATGTACGCTGCGGGTGCGCGGATGTTCTCCGACGACGGTATGTCAATCGAGGACACGGAACTCCTTGTGCGCGCGCTTAGGGAAGCCGATCGCCTGGAATGCGCCGTGTCGCTTCACGAAGAGGATCGCTCGCTGTCGTGCGATGGTGCGCTGAATGCCGGCCCGGTGGCCGAGCATCTTGGCGTGACCGGCTACTCCGATGATGCCGAATCGGCGCGCGTCGATCGCGACCTTGAGTTCGCGCCCCGGCCTTGCGGCTCGATGCACTTCGCCCATGTTTCGACCGCCGAGTCGCTCGATATCATCCGCGAGACTCGCACGACGATGGAGCGTGTCACATGCGAAGTGACGCCGCATCATTTCACACTCGATGACACCGCCGCGCTCACCTGGGGACCGAATGCAAAGATGAATCCTCCGTTGCGCAGCCGGGACGATGTTCAAGCGGTTCGCGCCGCAATCGCCGATGGCACCGTCGATATCATTGCCAGCGACCATGCTCCGCACGATCCGAAGTCCAAGCGGATGGACGCGCTGGCGGGCCATTTCGGACCCGGCCACATCTCGCCCCAGCTGGATGGACATACGGCGGAAATCTTCGCGCAGGCGGCCAATGGAATCGTCGGGCTTGAAACGTCGTTGGGGCTGGCGCTTGGGCTGGTTCATCTCTCGGTGATTGATGAAGTGCGATTGATCGAACTAATGTCCGTGAACCCGGCCGAACTGTTGGGGCTGGCGCCGTACTCGATTGCGAACGGCGCCGTCGCGGATGTCACGGTGATCGATCCAGATCTGGAATGGACCATTGACCCGGAAAAGTTTTTATCCAAAAGCCGCAATACCCCGTACGCCGGAATGAAGCTGAAGGGCAGGGCAATCGTAACGATCGTCGGCGGCGAGATTGTTTTCGACGGGAGGCGATAAAGGGGCATAGATGGGCACGCGGGGCGAAGCGATACTGGCGCTGGCGGACGGCAGGATTTTCCGGGGCCGGGCGTTCGGCGCAGTCGGAGAGGCGGTTGGCGAGGTCGTATTCAACACCGCGATGACCGGCTACCAGGAGGTGCTGACCGATCCTTCTTATAAGGGACAGTTGGTCTGCATGACCTATCCGGAGATCGGCAACGTCGGCATCAATCAAGAGGATGTCGAATCCCGCCGCGTCTATGTCGAGGGCTTCATCGTCCGGGAATATTGGGAACGGCCCTCCAACTGGCGCTCCGAGATGCCGCTGGCGAAATATCTGGAAGACGCCCGCGTGCCGGGAATTGAGGGAATCGACACGCGCGCTCTGGTGCGCCATCTCCGGACCCATGGCGCGCAGGAGGCCGTAATTTCCAGTGTCGATCTGAATCCTGATTCGCTCGTCCGCAAAGCGAAAGCATCGCCGGGGTTGGTCGGCCGCGACCTCGTGAAGGAGGTCACGTGCAAGGCGCCGTACGACTGGAGCATCGGCGACTGGTCGCTCGGTAGCGGCTATGCAAGCCAATCCAAAGAGGCGCTCCGCGATGCGCCCCTGGTCGTCGCAATGGATTATGGAATCAAGCTCAACATCCTGCGCCGGCTGGTTGCGACGGGCTTTCGCGTCAAGGTGATGCCGGCGACCTCAACTGCGGAGCAGATTCTCGCGCAGAACCCCGACGGGATTTTCCTCTCCAACGGCCCCGCCGATCCCGCCGCGCTGCCGTATGCATACAATGCCGTTGCCGGCGTGCTCGGAAAAAAGCCGGTATTCGGGATTTGCCTCGGCCATCAGATATTGGGCCTGGCGCTGGGCGGAAAGACTTACAAGCTCGGCTTCGGCCATCACGGCGCGAACCATCCGGTGATGGACCTACGGACGCGGCGCATCGAAATCACGTCGCAGAATCATGGCTTCGCCGTAGATACCGATTCGGTCAAAGGCCGTGCGGCGCTGTCACACGTGAATCTGAACGACCGGACGGTCGAGGGGCTGATTGGCGAGGGCGCGCCGTATTTCTCCGTGCAATATCATCCGGAGGCATCCCCCGGCCCGCACGATTCGAGCTACCTGTTCACGCGATTCAAGAAACTGGTCGAGTCGTTCCCGCGCCACGGCGCCGATGCGCTCGACCGGATTATTACCCAAGAGACTGTGACGCGATGACCGCTTGCAAGGACGACTGACGTGCCACTTCGAAAAGACCTTAAATCCGTTTTGTTGATTGGTTCCGGGCCGATCGTGATCGGGCAGGCGTGCGAGTTCGATTATTCCGGCACGCAGGCGGTGAAGGCCCTGCGTGAGGAAGGCTTGCGCATCATCCTCATCAACTCGAACCCGGCCACGATCATGACCGATCCCGAGCTGGCCGACCGCACCTACATCGAGCCGATGACGGTTGGCGCGATCGCCAAGATCATCGAGCGGGAACGTCCCGATGCGCTGTTGCCGACCGTCGGCGGACAGACCGCGCTCAACCTTGCGATCGAACTGGCGGAATCGGGCGTGCTCGATAAATTCAAATGCGAGCTAATCGGCGCCAAGCTGGACGCAATCAAGAAGGCCGAGGATCGCGACCTGTTTAAGAAGGCGATGCTCAACATCGGGCTCGACGTGCCGCGCTCCGCGATCGCGCATTCGCTCGACGACTCCAAAAAGATCGCGAAAGAAATCGGCCTGCCGGTGATCATCCGCCCCTCACGCACCCTTGGCGGCACGGGCGGCTCGATTGCGCATGGGATGGACGACTACCTTGCAAAGGTCGCGTACGGGCTGGACGAATCTCCCACGCATGAGGTGCTGATCGAGCAATCCGTTGAGGGATGGAAGGAATTCGAGCTTGAGGTGATGCGTGACGGCGCCGACAACGTCGTGATCATCTGCTCGATCGAGAACCTCGATCCGATGGGCGTGCATACCGGAGATTCGATTACGGTTGCACCCGCGCAAACGCTGACCGACAAGGAATATCAGATCATGCGCGACGCCGCGCTCCGGATTATTCGCGAGATCGGCGTCGATACCGGCGGTTCGAACATTCAGTTCGCGATCGATCCGGACACCGGCAAAATGGTGATAATCGAGATGAACCCGCGCGTGTCGCGCAGCTCGGCGCTCGCCTCGAAGGCGACGGGATTCCCGATCGCGAAGATTGCGGCCCGTCTTGCGGTCGGATACCGGCTCGATGAGATCGCCAACGACATCACGAAAAAGACCCCGGCATGCTTCGAGCCGACGATCGATTACGTGGTGACGAAAATCCCGCGCTTTACGTTCGAGAAATTCCGTGGCGCCGCCGACGAGCTGGGCCCGCAAATGAAATCGGTGGGCGAGGCGATGGCGATCGGACGGACGTTTTCCGAATCGCTGCAAAAGGCGCTCCGGTCGCTGGAAATCGGATCGTATGGATTCGAGAACCGAATTGGCGAGATGCCCCGCGAGCAGGCAGTCACCGAGTTGCGCAAGCGGCTGGCGATTCCGAGCAGCCACCGCTTGTACGATCTTGCCGATGCGCTTCGTTTGGGCGTATCGGAGGCCGAGGCTTATCAACTGAGCAAAATCGATCCGTGGTTCATCGATGCGATAGCCGGCGTCGTCACATCGGAAAACCGCGTCGCATCTGAAGCGTTATCGGAGACCTTTTTCCGGGAATTCAAGGCGGCAGGCTTCTCCGATCGGCGGATCGCTGAATTGCGCGGCGTCGATGAAGCGGCGATAGCCGCTGAGCGGCGCAATGCCGGCGTGATACCAGTGTTCAAGTCCGTCGATACCTGCGGCGCGGAGTTCGAGGCGTTCACGCCGTACCTCTACTCCACATACGAAGGCGAGGACGAGGCGTTGCCGACTGCCAATAAGAAGGTGATGATTTTGGGCGGCGGACCGAATCGAATCGGGCAGGGGATCGAGTTCGACTACTGCTGCGTGCACGCCAGCCTTGCGCTGAAAGAAAACGGCTTCGAAACGATCATGGTCAATTGCAATCCGGAGACCGTTTCGACCGATTACGACATTTCCGATCGGCTGTACTTTGAGCCGCTGACATTCGAGGACGTGCTCGCGATTGCCGCGCGTGAAAAGCCGTTTGGCGTTATCGTTCAGTTCGGCGGCCAGACTCCGCTGAAGCTGGCGGTGCCGCTGTCGCGGGCGGGGGTGAAAATCCTGGGCACCACCCCGGACGCAATCGATCGCGCCGAGGACCGCGAGCGGTTCAATGAAATGGTGGCGCGCCTGGGGCTGAAGCAGCCTCAGGGTATCCTCGCACGTACACTTGAGGAGGCGGTCGCGGGCGCGGCGAAGGTTGGCTACCCGGTGCTGATTCGCCCGTCGTATGTCCTGGGCGGACGCGCGATGGAAGTGATTGCCAACGAAGAATCGCTCCGCCGATACGTTACACACGCTCTGCAAGCCTCCGAGCGCCATCCGCTGCTGATAGATCGTTACCTGCAGGGCGCGATCGAGGTGGACGTGGACGCGATATGCGACGGCGAGACCGCCGTGATTGGCGGGATCATGGAGCACGTCGAGCACGCGGGAATTCATTCGGGTGACAGCGCATGCGCATTGCCGCCCAGCTCGCTCGGAGCGGACCTGCAGGCGGAATTGTCGCGGCAAACCAAAATGCTCGCGAAAGAGCTCGGCGTCGTCGGCTTAATCAACGTTCAGTACGCAATTTTCAAGGGCGAGGTATTCATCCTTGAGGTGAACCCGCGCGCCTCCCGTACGATTCCATTCGTCAGCAAGGCGATTGGCGTTCCGCTTGCGAAGTATGCAGCGCTCGTGATGGCCGGCAAGAAGCTGTCCGAGATCGGATTCACTACGGAGAAAGTGCCGGCTCATGTCGCCGTCAAAGAGTCCGTGTTCCCATTTGGACGGTTCCCCGGCGTCGATACGATTCTCGGTCCCGAAATGAAATCGACCGGCGAGGTGATGGGCATCGATCGCAACTTTGCGATGGCTTTCGCGAAGGCGGAACTGGCGGCTTCATCGAATCTGCCGGCGGGCGGGATGGTGTTCATCAGCGTTCGCGACGAGGACAAAGGCCATCTCGAGCCGATCGTGCGCGGATTGCATTCGATGGGATTTACGCTCGTCGCTACGCATGGGACCGCGAAGTACATCGCCAAATTCGGAATTACGTGCGAAGGGATTAACAAGGTGAGAGAAGGCAGCCCGCACGTGGTCGAGGCGATGAAGGCGGGGCGCATCGCGATGGTGATCAACACTCCGGACGCGTCTGGAACGAACGATTCCTTTTCGATTCGCCGCACCGCGCTGGAGTTAAGGCTGCCGTACTTCACGACGATGGCCGGTGCGGTAGCGGCGGTCGCGGGAATTCGCGCGCTCAAGGAAACCTCGCTCGATGTCCGCCCGCTCCAAGACTACCATCGCGCCTGAGAAATCGCCCGGCGTCGTCGCGGCGGCCTCCGCGGAACGTGCCCGGCCTAAACTTCCAATTCGACTCGATACTCCCGTCGCGGAGTTGGTGGGAATCGGCCCCAAGCGCGCCGAGGCGCTGGCCGCGCGCGGAATCGCAGTCGCGGGCGATTTGCTGTTTCATCTTCCCACTCGATATCAGGATTGGCGCGAACGTACGCCCCTTGAAGATCTTCGGCCGGGAATAACCGCGGTCGTCGAGGGAGAGCTGGGCAAGGTTTCCGAACGTCCGATGCGCGCGGCGCGATGGCGGCGGCTCGCATCGGGATGGCTCGACCTGGGGAGCCGGAAAATTCGCGTCGTATGGTTCAATCTGCCCGCCTACATGCGCGGCTATCTCCCCGGCGGCGAGCGCGTTCTGGTCAGGGGCCGGGTAGCCGAAGGGCAGGAAGGCGACATGGAGATTGTCCAGCCGGAGGTGCATCCGCTGTCGCAAGGTCCACCCGCACCGATTCGCCCCGTTTACCGGCTGCCGGGAATTGTCGGCCAGCGCCTGTTTTCCGGACTGATTGCGCATACTCTCGCCGATACCGGCGCGTCGATTCAGGGTGCGGTGCCAGCCTCGCTTGCCGGTGGAATTCTGTCGATCAAAGATGCGCTTTGTTTCATCCACTCGCCGCCGGCAGATGCCGATTTCACCGTACTTGCAGCCGGAGAATCGCCGGCTCACGTTGCGCTCGCGTTCGATGAGTTGTTCGCATTCGAGTTGGCACTTTTAATCGAACGTTCGCGCGCCGCGCGCCGTCCGGGATTTGCGATGACGGGCTCCGATAAGCTGGCGCCCCGGTTGCTCGCCGAAAGCCCGTTTCAATTGACGCGCGCTCAGCGAATCGCGATTGATGAAATCGGCGCCGACCTCGCACGCGAGGGACAGATGAACCGGATGCTGATGGGCGATGTCGGCAGCGGCAAAACGATCGTCGCGTTTTGGGCCGCGATCCGAACGATCGAGTGTGGTTATCAGGCGGCGATGATGGCGCCGACGGAATTGCTGGCCGAGCAGCACTACCGAAGCTTCGAGCGTCTGTGCGGACGCCTCGGCATCCGGAGCGCGCTGCTTACGGGCCGTGTGACTGGGGCCGCTCGCACTAACATTCTGAGCGACCTCGCAAGCGGCCAAACCAGAATCGCATTCGGCACCCATGCGCTGATTCAGGAACGGGTGCGGCTTCGCCAACTCGGCCTTGGCATCATCGATGAACAGCATCGCTTCGGGGTGTTCGATCGCGCAAAGCTGAAGGCGCTGGGGCCGCGAGCGAATTTGCTCATGATGACTGCGACGCCGATTCCCCGCAGTCTGGCGATGAGCCTGTTTGGGAATCTCGACGTTTCATTTCTAGATGAAATCCCGCCGGGCCGCACGCCCATCACGACGGAACTTTACTCAGAAGATGCCACTGCGCAGGTTCATAAGCTGATGGCGGCGGAAATTGAGGATGACGGGCGCGTCTACTATGTCGTTCCGCTAATCGACGGCGATGACGACGAATCGCGCTCAGTTGCGGCAACGGCGAACCGTTTGTCACGCGGCGCATTGAAGGGCGCCCGAATCGGCACGATGCATGGGCGGATGGCCGCGGAGGAAAAGGACCGCGCGATGCGCGCGTTTCGTGACGGCGAACTGGACGTGCTGGTATGCACGACTGTGGTCGAGGTCGGCATCGACGTGCCCGAAGCGAGCTTGATCGTCGTCGATTGCGCGGAACGCTATGGTCTTGCGCAATTGCATCAGCTGCGGGGCAGGGTGGGGCGGGGGACGCGTCCGTCACGATGCTGCCTGATCGCTTCACGCGATGCCGATGAAGCCGCAATCGGGCGGCTAACCGTAATGCGCGAATGCGCCACCGGTGCGGCGGTCGCCGAGGCGGACCTGAAACTGCGTGGCCCCGGCGATCTGCTCGGTTCGCGCCAGACCGGAGCACTGCCGTTGCGCTTCATAGAGCTCATTCGTGACTATCGGACGATCGAGCAAGCCCGCACGCTGGCCGAAGAATGGCTTCGCCGCGATCCGACCCTCGAGACTGGTCAGTCCGCCGGCGCGCGCGCGGCGTTAAAGAAGATGCTCGCGCTGGGCTTCAGCCTCGGCGACGTGGGGTAGGGGGCGATCCTTGCTCTGGTTGTGCTCCAAGTAGGAGTATTATTCATCGCAAGTGTTCAAGGGTGGTGCGTGGTCGCATCCGTGGGGAAGATGAATATTGCAAAGGCCGCCAGTGTCGCCGCATTACTGTTTGCAATGATCGCGGCCGCGCGCGCCCCGGCGGCTGCAGCCGATGCGATCTTCGTCAGCAACCCGTACAGTGTGACTGCCTATCCGGCCGGTGCCAGCGGTGATGTCGCGCCGCTATCTCTCGCAACCGGGATGGCCGCGCCCACCGGTATCGCACGGGACGCGAGAGGTCGAATCTATGTCTCAAATTCGGCGACCAGCACGATCACGGTTTATCCGCCCGGTGCCAATGGTAACGTTTCGCCTTTGGCCGTCATCGGCGGCGCCAATTCAAGGCTCGCCTTTCCCGCTGATATCGCGCTGGATTCGAGCGCAAAGATTTATGTTTTGACCGGCGAAAGCATCAATATCTATCCACCATTGGGAAGCAGTATTGGGATCCTTGACGAGGCCCCCATCGTAACCATCACGGGCGACAAGACGGGACTATATGCTCCTCACAGTATCGCGGTGGATTCGAATGGCAGCATTTTTGTTTCGAATCTGTACGGTAAATGCCCCAAGCACACCTGCCATCAGACAGTCCCGGGCAACATCTTGGTTTTTGCTGCAGGCAGCAACGGCAATGTAGCTCCAATCGCCGCTATCAATGGTCCCGCGACGAAACTCTTCTCGCCCGCTGGCATCGCAGTGGATTCGAGCGGAAACCTTTATGTTGCAAACTCAGGCATCACGTCCGTTCACCTTACGATTCCCGACAGCGTCAATGTCTATCCAGCCGGCAGCAACGGTGACGTGCCGCCCATCACGATCATTACTGGCGACATCTCTCAGATCGGGTACATCATGGGCGGCATTGCGGTTGATTCGAACGGGAACATCTATGTGACGACCGATGTGGCCAAGATCGGTCCGGCCGTTAATGTCTATCAGCCCGGCAGCAACGGCAATGTGGCGCCAATCGCCATCATCACCGGTTCCGACAGCGGATTAGCCCAAACCGTTGGCCTCGCTTTGGATTCCAGCGGGAGCATCTATGCGATGAACCAGACTTACGGTAACCCCGAAGGTGACGGCGTCATCACGGTGTATCCAGCGGGCAGCAATGGCGATGCGATACCGGTTGCGGCCGTTACGAGCAATTTTACCGGGATCTCGTCCGCCTCCGGCATCGCGGTCGATTCCGGGGGAACTATCTATGTGGCTAACGCCCTATTTCCGGAAAACCCCTGCGGTGAATATGACGGTACCAGCAGTATCAACGTTTACTCACCCGGCAGCTACGCTAACGAGGCTTCGGTCGGCAGAATCGCTGGAGAAAATACAATTCTCAGTTTTCCCAGCAACGTGGCGGTCGATTCCGGAGGGAAAATCTACGTATTGAACCGGCGCGGCGGATCTGCCTGCTATGGCAGCGTCACGGTGTATCCGGCTGGTAGCGAGGGCGACATTGCGCCCAGTGCCACGCTTGACGTTGACACGGACGGGCGCGACTTTCCGGTTGCGATGGCTGTGGATCCATCGGGAAACCTCTACACTGCAAATAACGGACTGGCGACCTGCCGCTTTCACGGCCACCACATTGCCTGTTACAAATCCGTTCTAGACAGCATCAAGGTATATCCTGCGGGAAGCAACGGCACGGTTACGCCGAAGGCCATAATTACCGGTCTCGATACCGGGCTCTATCCCAACGGCATCGCCGTCGATTCAATAGGTAACATTTATGTATCGAATGGCGGATTCGGCCCCAAGAGCAGGTCTAAGCCATCTAAAACGACCGGCGGCCAACCTAGCGTAGCTGTTTTTTACCAGCCAGGTAGTGTTACCATCTATTCTCCTAGTAGCACTGGCAATGTGCCGCCAGTCGCCAAGATTAGCGGTCCGCACACTGGTCTTGGCTACCCCTCTGCTATAGGCGATTTTGTTGCAAAGGACAGTCAGCCCGTGTATGCTCGGATTCTAGGGAATCCGGGAATGCGGAGCCAAAGCCAGCCGATATTAGCGTGCCTGTACGCCAAGACAAGGGTGCGCCGTGAATCGCGCCTTTGCACACCTCTGTTCCAGCCTGTTTTTAGCGGCAACTGATCTTATGTCGCTATTGACCGTATATTGCGATGAGAGCGGCACCGACAAGGGAA
>Ga0335069_10003764_pt1 | contig 22766 bp, 26 predicted proteins | sample Lox_Sample_11_FD_206714 | JGI IMG/M metagenome (GOLD analysis project Ga0335069, IMG submission 206714) | Soil microbial communities from Loxahatchee National Wildlife Refuge, Florida, United States - Lox_Sample_1.1 | ecosystem: Environmental > Terrestrial > Soil > Wetlands | place: USA... | reverse complement strand
TGCCCCTCAAACGCGGTGCCTCCAAGAAGACCATCAGCGAGAACATCAGCGAGCTAGCCCACGGCGAACACGCAGGCGAGCGTTCTCAGAAGCAAAATGTAGCCATCGCCATGAGCGAGGCCAGGAAGACCGGCAAAGGCAAGGCATTAAAGAAGTTCTTAGCTAAATATGGGGAGAAAGCGCCATGAGCAAGTACCTTAAGAAGTTCCTTCAGCGCCACGACATCCAGGCCGAGCAACTGATTCCACCGGAAGTGAAGTACCACGAAGAAGCGACCGAGAGCCCGGAAGAGCGCAACTTTGAGGAAGAGTCGATGGGTCACGGCGGCGACGAAGACCCGCGTATGTCGCCCATGAAGCTCAAGAAGTTTGGGAAGCATAAGGGCCATTCTGAGGGCTACTGATGGAAGCCTACTACGAAAACATGCGGCGTAAGCATCACGAGAACATGCTCTCGTCGCTTGCCAAGATGGGGCTATCAGCTGGCACCACAGGCGGCATTGTAGGTGGCGCAACTAGTCTTCTCGGAGGCGCCAGGTCGTTAGGCGGGATCGCCAAAGGAGCGCTAGGCGGGGCGGCACTTGCAGCGCCACTCGCAGTCGGAGCAACAGGGCTAGGAAATCTTCTGATGGGGGCACCAGATGAAGGAGATTCTTCAGCTTATGCTAGACGTGCTGGTCTTGGTGGGCTCATTGGCGGCGGGCTCGCTGGTGCTGCTATTGGCGGCCTTGTGGGGCGTAGAGGCATCGGAGCCATCTCAAAACTCCCTTACGCCGAAAGAGTCTCAGAAAAACTCCCCTTAGATAACGTCATCGTTGATAAGATTAAGCAATGGGCGGCGAATCCCAGCGCCATTAGCTCGGCGAAAAGCGCAGCCCTTCTTGGTTCTGTTTTGGGCGGCGGCGCTGGTTTCTATGCTGGAGACGAGGGAACGCAGCTAGACTTCCTGAGAAATCAACAAAGAAGAGGCGACTATAATGAGTAAATTAGAAGCACTTACGAAGTTCCTGGCGCGCGCTGGCGAAAAAACAGGGTCGATGGTTGGGAAAGGCATTGCTCATGGTGCCTCAGCAATCGAGAAACATCCGCTTGCAGGCGCAGGCATGGCTTTTGGCGCTGGTGGTATGCTAGGCCACATGGCTGCACAGGACGACGGTGGGCCAGATGAAGACGAGCTGATGCGCCTTCTTGAAAAGCATAGATCAATGCAGCAGGACTACTAATGATTGGCCTAAATGACATCTCGGACTTTCTCACTGGGCGCGACACCTACGGCGCGGACCCCCAGACTTCGGCGACCATCAACCAGGCGCTAAAGTCCTACTATCGCTACAAGCTCATGAGCGACCTGGCCGAGGGCATAACGTCTAAGATTACGGGCGGAAGCAACCCCCTCGAAGGGCTACAAGAGAAGTCCCTGCGTCTCGATATCGCCCAGAAAAAGCGCCAACTGGGGCTCCCCCAGGATTCCGATGAATTCCAAGACATGGAGAATGAGGGTGTTCGCCCAGGAACCTACGCGCAGTTTGCTGTCGCCGGAGCCAACCTAATCCCCGATCCTAGCGTGCCTAAGACCAAGAAATTTGGGTTATTCCCCTCCTTTGCCGAAGGTGGTACAACTGGAGAAAGGTCCATCATCGGCACAATTTTAGGAGGAACCCATGGCGGTTCAGGGCGCAGCATCAGGGATGTCATCAGGCGGCGGCTCTAGTGGAGCACCTGCTCCTTCTGGTGGCGGGGGCCACTTTAGCGGGAACAGCCATCGGGATGGTGGTAGTCAGGGCTCTTCAGTCGATCGCGGAGGCGCGGGAGGCGAAAACGTCCTCGCCTTCCAACGAGAACTCCAAGAAACCCAAGGCTCCATGCGAAAGCTCATGGAAGACTTCGGTAAAGAGCGCGATACCGCCAAAAGCGACCGCGAAACCCTCCAAAGGCTCCGTCAGGCTCTTGCCCCTGAAGGCGAAGGCCAGGGCAAGGGACAGAAAGACCCCACCGCAAAATGGGAACAACAGCTAGACTACTACCTCGCCGAGGCGGTGGAGGCTGAGAAGCGCGGCCAAGGCATCCCGCTGACGACGAACCTCGCGGTGGAACTCTTCAACGGCAAGATCGAGGCATATCGGCGCGAGCAAGAGCTGATGGCCACGGTCAAAGAGCTGAAAGAGCAGATGCAGCAAGCTCGTGACCCGCAGCAGACCATCAACCATACGGCCTACGCACAAATCGACAACTCGATCCAGCGTGGGCTGGACCAGCTCTATGGTCCCGGCGACGAATACCTCGACCAAAAGTCAGCGATGTTCGACGCTATCGCGGGTCAGGTCTCGCGGCTCATCCAGGCGACGGCCAAAGATGACTTTAAGCAGTGGGACCGCCTCCGTAGGTCGCCCCAGCAGCTCCAGCGGCTCGTCAACGAAGTGATTAAGCAGAACATTCCGCCGCAGGCGCGCAAGATCCTGGAAGAAGACCATATCAAGAACACGCCGATGCCCATGTCTGAGCTTCGGCAGGCGTTCAAAGAAGCGGGCTCCATCGAAGACGCACAGGAGCGTACTCGTATCCAGAAGATGATCCGGGAAGAGATCCTGGACAACATGTACTCGTCAGGGAAACTCAGGGTCCGCGAGTGAGCCTAGGGCTAAAAGAGCTGAGGCCGATCCAGGCGATGGCGGCCTCACTTTTTTTTCGCCACAAGAAGCTCATGCTCAACCTGCCGCGCCAGTTCGGCGGCAAGACCGAGCTGGGGGTTAGGCTGGCTCATGCCCTAACCGCACGTGGCGAGTCATCGTCCTGGATGTTTGTCGCCAAAAACGCTGCGTCTCGGCGTAAAGCCGCACGCGAGAAATTCATCAGGATCTTCGATCGCAAGATTTTCGCTGTTAATACCGAGCTGATTTATCTTAAACGTAACCCGACCAGTCAAGTCCTCATGGCTTCTATCGACAAAGACCCGGATGCCCAGCGCGGTGGTACGCTCAAGGGTATTCACTGGTCCGAGGTCGCTTTCTCCAAGCTCGAACATGGCGAAACCATCCCCGATGTGTGGCAGAAAGTGCTCCGTCCAATGCTTAGTCAGTTCGACGGATATGCTCTTCTCGAATCGACAAATAATGGCCACAACGGGTGGAAAGACTTGTGGGACATGGCTCCCGACCTGGGCTTTCATCGCCTGCGCGTCCCCTTTAGCCAGATGCTTGATATGGGGCTCGTATCGCAGGAGGAATTCGACAAGGAACGTAAGGAAACGCATCCCCTCATCTTCCGCCAGGAGTATGAATGCGATTGGGTTACCTTCCAGGGGCTTGCGTATGATGAATTCGATATGGCAATTCACGCCATCGACATTGAGCCTCCACGCGATTGGCAAGCTGTCATCGCGGCCATAGACTGGGGTTACCATCCTTCGGCAACGTGCGTCCTCTTTGGTTATGTGAAGGACGGCGCCATCTATGTCTTCGACGAAATCTACGCCCATCGTCAGCTCATTGAAGAGAGTTTCGCGAACATCAATGACCGGAAGCTCCACTGGGCCATCGAGCGATTCGCCTGTGTAGCCGACCATGAGGAAGACCGCAACCAGGAACTCATAAGGCGCGGAATTCCTGTGACGAAGGCCGACAAGTCCAACGTCCTGGGTAACCGGCTCCAGGTCAAGGAACTCCTATGGAAAAAGCGCCTATTTATTGACCGGCATAGGTGCCCTAACCTCTTGAAAGACCTGACGGCAGCCGTCTGGCATGATAAAAAAGAGGGAGACTTAGACTACAGCCAATGTACCTGGGGGCACTTCGACGCCGAGGCGGCGCTTAGGTACTTGGTCCGAGCATTTGAGGGTTACGAGGCTGAAGAGCCTGAGTTTAACCCGCACTTGACGACAGACGACGCTAGCGCCAGGGATTGGCTCATGCGTAGGGGGCAAGCCGGTGATTACCAGATCCCAGATTAAGTATGAGATCTATACCAGGCTCAATAAAACGGCGGCCACCAAGGGCTTTTATAGCGACGAGAAGGCCAATAGCGCCATCCAGGAGGCCATCGACTACATAGCGACCAAGTGCTTCCTGGCCGACGAGGGCTGGAACCATAAGCTTCTTTACTTCGATACTCAGGCCAACATGGTGTCGCTCCCGATCCCCGCGGACATGATAATGATTCATGAAGTCCGCTATCTGGTGGGTAACGTCTATATTCCCCTGACCTATGACCAGCAGTTCGGTGAGGCGCAGTGGGCAGGCCAATCAGGGGTCATTCAATTCCCCTCACGCTATAAGCTCATCGACAACCAGATCTATTTCAATCCTGCCCTATCGGTAGGTGGCCCGCAGTACCTCCAGATCGAATTCACCAACTACCCACGCAGGCTCCAGAAGGATAGCGACTTCGTGGAGAGCCAGTTCGACCGCTCCATGTACTGGTTCTGCGTCTACCATTCGATGGTGATTCTCACGACCGGCGTACAGATGAACACCGACTGGCCAGCCCAGGAAGGAAAGTGGTTGCAGGCCATGACGGATGTCATCAATATGAGGACAAGACAAGCAATTCCCATACGCGATTTCGACGGTTTTTGATGATCCCAGCACCAGTCATGACTGAGGCCGACTACATCTCGTACATGGTGTCGCCCTACAACATTTGGTTCAGGGACCTGGGCTATCCCGAGCTGGATATCGTGGAATATGAAGACGGCGAGTGGGCCATCATTCAGTACCTTCGGTCGCCCGTCGTCCCTTGCCTGACGCCATGGAACCACGTCCTAACAAAGCTACGGCACGTCGAGAAGTCCTACTGGGTTTGTAAAAAGTGGGCCGAACAGCTCGACCTTGAGAAGCGCCACGTCTGGGAGCAGCAGGAAGCCAGTGAAAGGCGCGCCAGGGAAGAGCAGGCGTTTGAGGATCGACGTGCAGAAGACTGGGCCACACAGGCATTTACCTCGATCAGGAACAATCCAGGGCTCATGGAGCGGATCGCCAAGAATGGACTAGGCGAGATTGGCCTGCGCCAGCTCGCTCGTCATATCCCGAACCACCATTACAGGAAGGACTCCAAGAAATGCTCTACTACATTGCAGCTAGCCCGCTCGTAAAGGTTTTCCTGCCTGAATGGCACGACCGTCTGGCGGAAAAGCCGGATCTGATGTTCGATATGGAAGAGCCCTTCGAATTCACCATCTCGACGGGCACACGTGGCATCCGCGTCAAGTTCAATACGCCCCAGCAGATCGAGGGCAAGAACCAGCGCGACAACGAGGCGATCTACAACTGGCTGACGGGCGGTAAAGACGGCACGCAGAACCAGGAGACGGATATCTATGGCATCGTGATGTTCGACCCGGAAATGGACCTGGCGCAGACCTATGACCAGCTCCAAAGCCTGGAGGACTATATCTCTGACGACCCCAAGAAGGTCAAAGAGGCCAAGGCGAAGCAGGATGCCATGCGTAAGGCCGCCGCGGAGAAGATCAGAACCGCACGCGAGCGCGTGAGACTAGCTTCTGACGCACGGGTCCGCCGCGCCATCAAGAACAACCACAGGAATCTCCTGAAGCAGTGGGAGCTTAACGAAGAAATGAAGCTTGGCAAGCATAAGCCGTCGATGGCCGAGCAGCTGGGCATGATCGCCATTGATAAAGAGATCCAGGCCGCCGAGAACAAGCGCGCCGTCATCACCAAGCGGACCCAGGAAATCATGGGGCGCACGGGAGCCGTCTAAGTGGCAGCCGATACGCTGGATAAGTTCCTAGCAGGTAACATGATCGAGGGGGTGGAAGTCCACAGGTCGGACTTCCTCCCCATCTTTAAGGTCCATCCTGATAGCTATAACCTTTCCCAGGGTATCAATGAGGGGACGGGGCCACGCTACGGCATGTCTCCTATCCCCTATCAGTCACAGGGGAATGCGCCGACGAGCGGCTACGCCAATTCGGTCGTTTATTCTGAGAACCTGCTTCCACAGTCGCCGCAGCCACAGTCAGACAATCGCACGCGATTTTATGGCATCGTCCCTATCATCCTAGGTGCTCGTGGTGTGCCGCAAAAGCGCCAAGTTTACTACGTTTGGCTTCTGGCCCGTGTGAACAGCACGGCAGAAGTATTCCAGATGGTAATGGGGTCCACGAACACTGGATCATTCTTCTATCCTGAGCCTGATATCGCCGCAGGACTTCCTCCGAATTCAGATCTTGGGCTTCTCACTTATGCCGAGATTCACGGTGGCCCAGGACTCATCCATTTTGATGGCATAGCAACGGCATTGCCGCTGGTGACCTTCAGGAATACCTACCTGACTCTCGGCGACCAGGTTACGACACCGACCACCTACGTAAACTACTCGTCGCTCGTCGTCTCTGGGCGCGAAGTGCCGATGAAGAACTATGTCGGCGAAATGACGGCATTTCCGACAGGCCCCAACGGTCCTTATCTTGGCTTCTCGTACTATGACAGCTTCAATAGCCTGCCAGCAGGCATACCGACCTTCTACAATACGAGGCTGTTTTCTCAGCGCCAGCGCTCCATGTCCATCCAGACGATCAACAAAGTCTCTGGGCCAGCGACATTATCGAAGATTTATCACTTTAGCGCGCTCGATATTACGACCGGCACAACCGCGGCGGAATTTGATCAAGCGCAAACAACAGCGCTCAGCGCTTTGGCCTATACCAGCGTTGAGGGCCGCGTAGACGGCGCGACGGTTAACCTCGATGCCAGCGTCATCAATAATGTTGGGCTGGTCCATGACGAAGCCAACACGCTGAGCACGGGATATACGGCGATATTCGTCGCTGCCAAGAAGGCGCTTTGCGCCATTTACCAGGAGTGGCTATCGAGCGGCGACGGAACTTTGCCGCAGTGGGTGGACCTAACCGCACGGCGCCAACAGCCGACAGTGGCGGCGACTGTCGATCCCAATACATTGCTCCCTTATACGGAGGCAGATTCAGCAGGTAACGGCACGCAGAAGAGCACCTGCTGGACCAACTTCCCGGCATTCGTCGCGGGGACCGCACTGCCAAAAGACTCGTCTTCTGCTTATAACGGGACCATCCATGTCACCCTAGGTGACGCAGGTAGTGGCATCCTACGGGCTAATACCCAGTACGAGATCGCCTACTCCATTTATGACAAGCTCTATGACACCGAAAGTAATGTCGGTGTGCCAGCGACTTTCCAGACGGGCGCAGATGATTTCGTCAAGATATCCCTCTTCCGGGATGCTCAAACAGCCGGTGTATTTCAGCAAAATACGCCGAATAGCTACACTCGTAGGCCATACCCGTCCCAGGTCGGGACCTTTGCGTCTAACTACTACTATAATTACTTTGAGTACCGTTTTTACTACCGAATCCGCGGGACCTTTGAATGGCTCCCGGCACTTCAGATGGACGCGGCGCAGGCGCTCTTTGACTGCACGCAGGGCGTTATCTGGGCTTGCTCTGGTGCGGTTGCCGCACTTCCTGGGGGGCAGCCAGGTGGCTTCAATGATTACTCGTCGCTTCCAAGCGATGCCTGGATCGACGTAAAGACCTTCCAGGAGAGGGTCTTCTGGATCAGCTCAAAGCAAATGTGCTGGAGCTACCGTAATAACCCGTTCTCATATCCAGGAAGGAATTCGGTCGCATGTCCGTCTGGGGAGTTCCGCGGTGGGATTGTCCATGTGTATCGGGGTCAGACCGAGCAGCAGCTTTCCTCGAAAATAATGCTATTCGGTACGACTGCTTCTTATGTGGGGCGGTTTACTGGAGTGCAGACGCAACAGCCGGTCCAGGTTTCGCCGACCGACGTTGGAAGCTACCCAGTCGATGGTTCCGACTTTACCCTCGATTATTGGTCGTCTTTCACCGCTTTCTCAGGACGTGCGGCAGTCGTCGCTGAAGGGGACCTTTTCTTCTGGGGACCTGCTGGCGTCTTCGTCGATGATGGCAACTCGCCAGAGAAGATATCGCTTTCGCTGGAACCAGATATCTTCACGCTTTACGACCCCAACCGCACCGACGAGATCCATGCAACCTATAACGACGTGACAAAGGAGATCACCTGGTTCTATCCTCCTAGCGACACGACGGTAAAGGTCAGCTATGGGCTTACTTTCAACATCAGGACGAAAGCGTTTCTCTATCAGAAGTTCGCCTGCCAGGTGGACTCGTCGCAGCAACTCACTACCGATAAATCATCGGTCAATCGCCCAACTCTTGGTTACCGCACGGTCGTCTCGGTCAGGAAAGACAGCACCCAAGTTCTCCAGCGACCTTACTTCTATGATTACCGGAATCGCTCAGGCGATATGGCGCCTGGATCGGACCTCATAGTCCAGGGCTTCACGACGCCTTCCGCGGGACTTAGGGACCTTAGCCTTGCCTTTAGTTATGACCCGGCGAAGCTTGCCTCCATAGCTCCAGGCGACCTGATTACGCTTCAGCAGCTAAAGCAGTACGCCACGGGTCTTACCCAAGGCGATGACATGGTGGCATCAGTCGTCTCCGTCAATACGATAGGTGGGTCCATCAGGGTCCAGCTCCCGACGGGAGCGAACCTGGACGCCTCGGCGACACTCGCCCAGGACCAATACTTCCCCGTCTGGCATGCGACGACTACCGGCGCAGGCATCAACGGGATTCCCTACCTCTACAAGAGCAACTATTGGCAGCCCAACGGCTTTAGCTACTGGGCTTACTGGCTCTACGTCCTGACGGTGATGAAGACCAAGCTACTCCCGTCCACAGTACCGCTCACTTTCAACCTGAGCTACCGCACGCCCATTAGCTTGGCGGAACTCGCTAATTCACTTACCATTACCAACAATAGCGACAACAATTGCCAGATTTATCATCCTATGAGCATCGGCAATCAGAACATCGAGGGCCAGGCCATCAGGTACTCACTCTCAGGCATTCAGTACGGCTCCGAGTGGGTGCTACAATACCTGGAAGCTCACGCAAGTAGGCTCGACGGGCTGCAACTTAAGCTCTTTGAGGGTTAATCCATGGGATGGATGGACGACGCACAGAAATACGCTAACCCTGGTGCGGTTATTGGCGGCATCGCGGGGGGACCAGCAGGCGCGGCGGCTGGGTCCGCGTATGGCGCCCAGAGTAAGGGGCATGGCGTCCTAGGTGACCTTGCTTCTGGCAACTGGTCAGGACTCGGCGAAGACTTAGGGTTTAGCAACAAAAAGGGCCAGCAAGCCCAGGCAGATTATGCCCAATCCCTTCAGCAGCAGTTCGGCGAAACCCAGGGAGTCCTGGGCCAGATGAAGACGGCGGACGATGCCTACCTGGGCCAAGTCCAAACAGCAGGAAAAGACTACCTTTCAGACGTAAATAAACTCAAAGATCAGGCATCCCAGCAAGCCAATGATGCCTCAACGACCTATACCAATACCATCCTGCCTCGTTTCCAGGACATCATGGAAAGATCGGGGCAGAACGCCAAATCGGCCATGTCGCTCAGCGATGCTATGGACCCGAATAACAAGGTCCAGACGGCCTACCGCAATATGTTCAATCAGCAGGCTACTGGCGTCCAGAACCAGGGGCTTGCGAGCTATGGCACGATGGCGGCCCTTGGCGCCCAGGCCACTGGGACGGTGATGGGCGGGAGCGGCATGCCGATGACCGGCGGGCAGATGGCGGCCCTTCAGGGAGCTAACCTGGGGCAGGCGGGTGCGGCGATGATGCGTGCCCAGCAGCAGGCGCAGGACCTTCGCCAGCAGGGCATCATGACGGGCATCAACCAGTCAGGCCAGGCGTACCAGTGGGGCCAGCAGGCGCAGCAGCAGGCCGCAGCCGACGTGGGCAACTATCAGGGCGCCTACAACCAGGGGCAGAACATCCAGAATTACTACCGAGGGCAGCAGGGCCAATATGCCCAGGATGTCCTCGGGACCAATATGGGCATGTACAATACGCAGCAGGGACTCGCGCAGACGGAAGCGCAGAACCAGCTCGCGGCGATCGGCCAGAAGTACGGTGCCCAGCAGGGCATGGACCAGGCGGCCATCCAGCAGGCCAATGCGGCGCAGGCGGCCAAGCTTGGTGCTTTGGGCACTCTCGGCGGCGCGGCTATTGGCTACGGAATGGGCGGTGGTGGCGCAGCAGGGATGCAGGGAGCAGGCGTTGGCGCGGGAATTGGCGGCAGTTTGGCTGGAGCGGCAGCGGCGCAGGGCGCGACCCCTGTGCCATATGGCCCACCGCCTCCGCAGTATCAATCATATGCAGGTACTAACCCTTACGCGCAGCGGTATGGTTCATGAACATTCTGAGACAGCTCGCTGCCAGCCTGGTTGATGGCATCCAGACCGATATGGTGGCGGCCAACAACTTCCTTTACCAGCTTCTCGACGTGAACCCGCGCTACATCCTGAAGATGTCCAGCGATGGGCTCATCGAGACGGATAAGACTGTCTTACCTGTCAGCGGCTCGGCGGCGATCCCGCTTCCGCAAAACTACGTGAACTCAGCCAATCTCTATGTTCTCATGACGGCGGACCAGAATGCCAAAGTGGTGGCTCCAGGCATTGGCACCTTCCTCATTAAGGCAGGCTCATCGAGCGACCAACCAGGCTTTGTCGCCTTCGTCGGCCCTGTCACCAGCCTGACGGTAACGAGCAATGCAGCAGTGCCCGTCAACCTGGAATGGATGCTCTTCCAGCTCCCTGCTTTGGGGCTCAACGCAAGCTGGCTCTACGGCTCGCAGTCTACGGGAGTCCTGGGACCATGACGCTCCAGAATGAGACGATTTTCATTAACGGTTACGTCGCGGCTTTCACCGATAACGTCGCCGATCCCCAGCAGTCGCGCTGGTATACGGAATTTGACTCCGAGATCCGCTACGGGGTCGCCAAAAGCAAGAAACAGCAGGTGGTACTCAATAACGGGCAGACCTATGCCCTGAGCTTCGTAAACCCGCAGCTTTCCGACTGGCATTGTCTCGTCGTGAGATGCAAGGGGACGGGCCAGGTGCAGACGGTAGGCAAAGACTTTGATGGTACCACGACCATCACGGCCAATATCCCCGTTACCGGCGTCTCATATTTCCCTGGGATTCTTTTCCTATCGACCTACAACCTGACATCGGTGACAATATCTAGCTCGGCTGACGGCTCGACGTTTGAAATCCTGGATGCTTTGTGCGTCCAGGACGGAACATAACCCCAAGGAGTACCACCATGTCTTACACACTCGGGATCAAGCGCCGGTTTTGGCCAGGTTACACGAAGTACCGCGTAACCGCACACGAGACAGACTACAATGCCAATGAAATCAGGCTCATCATCCATTTGGCCGATGGCTCGAAGATGGTCATCCCAAATATGGACCGGCGGGTGTTCAAATTGTATCCTGATTTTAGTATCGCCATGCAAAAAACCGCACCCGTAGCGGCAGTGCCTCCGCCTCCGCAGGTGGCCGCCCAAGGATAAATAAATGCCTGGAGCTGAAGAGTTTTATCGGCGAAGCCAAGACGACGACCGCCTCGCCAGGCAGATAAACCTTCAGACCCAGGCACAAGCTCGGAGTCTTGAGAATCTGGGGCCAATCCTGGCGCAGGGTGCTGGGGCTGTCCCCAATGCGCTCGTGGGCGGCATGAATGCTTTCCTGAAGGGGCGGGCCTTGGCTCGCAGCGAGGAAGAGCAGAACCAGAAGATGGAGCTGGACCGGGAAGAGGCGAACAGGGAAAACGCCAAGTCTCAGCTCGACAATATGCGCGCGGCTGGCCAGATCGACGACGCAAACTATGCGCGTGCCATCGCCCATGAGGGAGAAGGCGAGCACTTCAATTATCTCGATCAGCTCAATAAAAGCCACGAAGAAGGCGCGCTCTCGGACAACGACTATAGCAAGGCTCTTTCTGAAGAGAACCAGCGTTGGGGCAAAGGCTCTCTTGGGGAGCAGGCGCAAAAAGCCAAGCTTCGTGGAGAGATCCAAGAGCCATCGCTCAAAGCGCGAGAAGTAGGCGTGGCTGAATCCCAGGCGGAAACCAGCAGGAAAGAAGCCGGAACTCATGCTCGTGCAGTTAGCGCCGACATCAAGCATATGAGCTACGTGGATCAGTCAGACCAGGCCAAAACCGCACGCGCACACGCCGAACAAGAAATGAACGATGCAGCGACCAAGCTTGATCCGACTGAAAGGCAAAACGCCATCAATGCTGTCCTGACCAAATATGGCGTCCAGAACGACCCAGGCTGGAAGGCGATGGCTGCCAGTGCGGTCCAAGGTGTCCAGTCGCACAGGTATGCCGCGGCTTTGTCTAGTGCGGTTACGCTGAATAGCACGCCAGCAGGTCAGAAGCTCAACACTGATTCCAGCGCGGCGCAAACCGGCGCCAATACGGTCGTGGATCTGGCGAAAAAGCGGGACCTTTATAAGTCTATGCCAGATCCAACTGTGGCCCAGATTGGTGGGTGGGATAACGCCAAGCGTCTTGGCAAATTGGTCGAATCCCCTTCGCAGGCACAGACGCGAAAAGACTTCGCCGATACGCTCGAAGCCAACGGACAAAAAGAGCTTGCCGATAGCGTCCGCAACGCTTCCGTTTACGACGTAGATCAGCGCATGAATAATGCCATGTACGTCATCCAAAATCAGAATAAGACTATGTGGAATCACGTCCGCCAGGGTCACCTGAGCAATAAGCTTACTGGTGGCGACGACCGGATCAACGAGACGGACCAGGCGCTTGCTAATGCAGAGTCGGCGATGGGGCCAGTGAACCTGCCTCAAGCCGGAAACCAGGGACAGTTCGACCTCACGGGAGGCCGCCAAAGCCCAGATGCTAACGCGGCATTCCTGAATCCTGGGGGTGGGGCGCCCGCGCCGGGTGCAACACCGCCGCCGACACCAGCAGGTAATCAGCCTCCCCCGACAGCAGGAACTCCCGATTACCGGGGCTTCAACAGATACTACAAAGCGCCGCCAGCTCAGGCGGGGAATGTAGGCCAATAATGCCGCAACTTACCTTCGACGTTACCGACCCGACGACTGGCAACAGCGGTTTTACAACCGACGATGCCGTCGTCCAGGAAATGAAGGCCAGGAACTACCCGATTCACGGGATTTCCGCCGATGGCATGACCATCACTATGGGCGACGAGAAGGGCCAGCCCCAGCAGATTGATACCGCGGACGCCATCCGCGCCTTGCATCCAAATGCCAATATCACAGGCGTAAGGCCAGCTAATCCTGTGACGGAGCACGTCAATCCTGCATGGCGCGCTGGTGTCGCTGGACTCGAAAACTACCCGGACGACGTTAAGAAGGTCTACCTGGAAAAGTCCATGCGGCAGGCCAACCCAAACCTGCCAAAAGACCTGCAAATCATCGGCTCCGGGACCGATTGGCATGCCTTCAATCCTGCGACGAATCAATGGATCGCCCTTACTAATCGTCCAGGGATGCACCTGGAAGACATAGCGGGTGCAGCCACTCATATCCCAGAATTCGCTGGCTCGATGCTGGGCATGGTCGGCGGCGGCGGCTTTGGCGCAGGCGTAGGCTCGGCGGCGGGTCCCGTCGGCACCATTGGCGGCGCTATGGCAGGGGGCGCAGCGGGCGGCGCGGCGGGCGGCGAGATAGGACTTCAGGCACGTGACTATCTCATGGGCCAGATTGATCCTATCTATAAACAGGTCGCAGAAGAGCAAGCATATCCGACTGAAGCGCGTGAGCACGCAGCGCTGATAAATGCCGTCTCTGGCGGCCTTGGCGGGTCTATCGGCCCAGCGGCAAAGCTCGCCCAAGGAGCCGAAGGGGTCCTTCCTGCTATGATCCGCGGTGCAGGCATGGCGCGCCAAGCTGGCCCTGCGTCAACCGCACTTCGTGGAGCAGGTGCGACAGCACAGGCAGCAGGCGAGCTAGCAGCTCCAATAGGCAAAGCAGTCGCAGAAAGCCCTGTTGCTCAGGGTGTTATCTCCGGTGTGGTTCCCTACGCTGGACCTGTGACGGGAGCAGGCGCTTTAGCTGAAGCTCCTGAAATGCTCACGACTGGCGCAGCGCGCGCCCCAGGATGGCTCGCCGATACTGCCGTGGGGAAGATGCTTCCTGATACGGTGCGCCAAAGGATGCGCGATATATCTTCGTCGCTGCTCACCAAGAGAACCCAGGCGCCTCTCGCTGAAAGAGTCGCTGAGACTATGGGCGGTCTTCCGACTGGCGCCACGACTTCGGCGGATGTCCTGGGGAACCTGGCAGAGCAAGGCGTGGGCCGGGCAAAATACTTCGCCGATCCCGCTTCCCAGGCGATCGAAGAGAATACCATTGGCGCAGCTAAAGACCTGGCTCAGTCTCTCGGAATGGAGGGGCCGGAAGCCGAGCAGTTCGCCCGCGCTACCTCAGAGGAAGCCCTTGGCCCTCTTCGTCGCCAAGGTATCCAGCAGATGGGTGCTGGGGCCGGGAAGATCGGCGAAACTGTCGGCGGCATCCTTGGCAAGGCCGCAACGGTTGGGCGTGCGGTTCAAAGGGCCGGGGAATTCCCCATCATGCTCGGCGCCCGCGGCGCTCAGGGACTTGGCCTAGGACTCAAGTATGGGGGCATGGCCGCCAAGACGGCAGGCACCCTAGGACAGCCTCTCGAAGCCCAGGCTTTCGGGCGCTACTATCTCCTGCCTAAGGCAGAAGAGGAAATCCAAAGATTGCGTGGGCGGAGTGCCCCAGATATCATGGACAAAGCTCTAGCCAGACCAGGACTATAAGGAGACGCCATGGCGTTCGCTCTTACCAACTTCAAGGCTTTTGGTATTCGTACTGAAGGCTCTACAAGACAGCATGTTAACCAGGTGGCGCAACTCTACATCACGGCGGCGACTTCCGACGTGGCGATGGATCTTGGCACCGACGCTGGGACTTTCTGGACCGCGGCCCAGGCGAATGCGACTTATGGGGCTCTGGCATCGCAAGCCCTGTCGGTCCTTCAGAAAATCCAGAACTATGTGACTGGGCTTATGACGGTCCAAAGCCCTGCTCTCCTGAACAGGATCAAGGTGACGAGCCCGGCGGCGGCCACCGACTATTCCCTCACCATCTCCAACCAAAGGCCGAACATCACTTTCGATGCGGCCAATGGTGACACATCTTACGTTATTACGCTCGTCTGGGCTCTCCATGACGGGCTGGAAGCAACCGTTTCTGACCTCGGCGGCGCGGTCTAAACCATAACCATTACGGAGATTCATCATGGCACAGGTTCTAACGGCTTTCGAGGCATACGGACATGAGGTTGACGAGCCTCTTGTGAAGCGTTTCCGTCAAATCATGGTGCTCTATACGACTGGCGCCACGAGTGACGTTACCTACGACTTTTCTAGCTTTGGCGGCACCTTCTGGACGGCGGCTCTCGCGGCTGCTGCTCCTTATAACGCCATCGCGGCGCAGGCGCTCCAGGTTCTCAAGACCATCCAGATGGGTGCCAAGACATTCATCGGCTCCGGCGGCGACATCCTGGCTGGGCTCGTGCCTTCGGGCGGCGGCGCTCCAGCTTCGGGTGCATATGAGCAGGTCATCACGACCCACGTCCCGGCGATTACCTTCCATGCTAGCGAAGGCCCGACGACCGGCGTCTTCTATCTGCAATGGGACCTCCAGAACGGTATCCATCCGGTGAAGCTCTCGAATCCGGCGTGACGCAAGCATAGAAAGCCTATACGATTAGCCGGAGAAATCCGGCTTTTCTACATTCTGGAGCTTACCCCTATGCACGCCACGCAAAAGAAGGCCATCTTTGCTATGATTGATTCGATAGAGAATCAACTCAGGTACGTTAAGTCTTTGCTTCTGATGGAAGAAGGGCCGGAAATGGCCGCAGGTGCGCCAAGTAAGGCCGCGCAGGCGCCACAAACCGCACCCCAATACCTGACTGATGACGAAGAAGAAAGACTCCAGCAGGAAATGGAACAAGAGCGCTTGGCGGCGCAGAAGGCAGACAGCGAGCGCATCCAGGCGCAATGGGCGGCGCAAAGAATCGCCCAAGAGGAACTAGGTAGCTTGGCCCTTGGCTGATAGGAAAACGCCACGATGGAAGATACGGCGACACTAAAGGCACAGGTATATGCGCCTGAGCTACCTTGGAACCAGCAAGACCTAGATCAGCTCGGCCCTACCATCATGAAATACATGGAGGACCATGAGCCGTTTTTCAAGCGGTGGAGCGAGATATGGTTCAACAACTTCCAGTTTCTCTACGGGAACCAGGCGGTCCGCTGGTCACGGCGATATGGCTATGCCGTAGATGTGGACTTCCTGCAACGCTTACCTGCCATGAATCAGAGATCGCAGACAAATATTGCCAGGGTTGTGGCGGAAGCCTTGGCGAGCCTGATCTATGCAAACTTGCCCGAATGGGTAGTGGAAGCGGCTGAAGAAAGCTCCATCAAAGGCAAGCGGTATAAGCGCATCGTCCAAAAGCTTCTCGATGCCTACATGGTGCGCCAGTGTATGGACGTGGAGCTGTCCAATGCGGCGATGATCTACACCGTCACTGGCATGGTGGGCGCCCAGATCGACTGGAACCCGCTCGGAGGCCAGCTCCTTTCAGTACCCAAGTGGAACAAGTCACGCCAGCCAGCATTCACCACCTACATGGCGCCCAATCCCATCACCGATGGCCTCCTGGAAGTGCCTGTCCAGGAGCTTGACCAGTACGGGCAGCCTGCCTTTGAAGACCGCTGGGAACCTGTGCTCGACGAAATGGGGCAGCAGGTCATTGACAAGTTCTTCGCTGGCGACCTGCGAATCGAGACGCTTACACCTTTCGAGTATCGGCGTGCGGTTGGTTCCCCAGGGATGCACAAGACCAAGTATACCCAGCGCATTAGGATGCTCGACTATGACGAGTTTCTGGATATGTATGGAAATATGCCAGGTAGGACGAAATTCTACGATAAAGTTCAGCCTGTCTATAATAATCCAGCCATATATCGACTGGCTGTGCGCCACTTTATGCGAATGCAGTTCACGACACCCCCCGGACTTAATGAGCTATATAACAGGCCAGAGAACGTCTACAGGTCGGGACTCTTTCGTAGCAAAGTTCTCGTCGTGGAACACTACGATGCGCCTCACCCTGTCAAATGGCCTCTCGGGCGGAAAGTTATTGTATGTAACGGAGACGTTACCCATATTACCGTGCCCACCTATAGCACGAATAAAATGGACGGGTGGCACCCGTTCGTCGAAGCCCAATGGATGAATGTCCAGCCGTCGTCGATGGGTATTGGCCCGATGAACGACGTAATTGCCAAGAACCGCGAACTCAACATCGCGGACTCGCTCATCTCAACCGCACTGCGCCGCAACATGGGAAGCCAGCTTCTCATCAAGACGGGCTCAGGCGTCGATCCCCAGCGGTTCACAGGCGAGCCTGGGATGATTCATGAGGTTCCAGACCCATTCGGGATGCGCTGGCTGCATGATGACATGCCGCTACCTACCGTCCTTCCAGCCCTGCGCCAGAACTACAAGGATGATTGCTATGAAACTTCTGGTGCTGGTGATGCTCTGCGTGGTGACCGTAGCCCTGGCGCTCCGTCGGGCTATGCTCAAAGAATTATCCAAGAGAGAGAAGAAAAAAGACTGACGCCAGCCAGGAAAAGGTTCGAGAAGTTCGTGGCAGGCATCGGCGAGAAGGCGTTCTCCTGCCTGAAACACAACGTCATCAAACTAGACGAATCAGTGATGGGCTATCTCATGCGGTCGGCATCCGGGGAATTCCAGCCACAGGACGTGATTTCCCTTCTCTCGGCACCTATTGATTACGGCATTGAGATCAACGTCGAAGCGGACTCCATGCACCTGCGTTCAAAGGCCACCGAACAGGCCACCGTCCAGGAAATGGCGCAGAACCCGGCAGTGGCGCAAAGGCTCCAGGGGAGCGCGAAATGCCTCGACGAATACCTCAAATTCTTCGACGCCGAGGTACTGCGCGACGATTCGGCCCGCCACAGAGATAGGGCTCAGAGGGAAAACGAGCAGTTTATGGACCTGCTCCGGCTCGGACCCCAGGCTCTCCAGACCGGCAGCCCCATTGTCCTCCTGGAGGATGATGACGACATCCATCTCAATGACCATACAGACTTCCTGCTCCAAAATTCCGACGAGATCATGCGTAACGAGGCATTCCTGCTTTATTTCCTCCAGCATACCAACCGTCACCGTCTCCAGAAGCAGGAGAAGGCAGGCGACCTCATGCCGGGGACTAGCCTCCAGGTACCTAACATGCAGTCGTCGGCTGAGAAAGCGGCAGTTCCGACCGTCCAGACCATCTACCAGAAGGCGCAGATGGACAACATGGCGGCGGCGGCGGCCCCTCAAGCACCACTAGGACCGCAATCATCCGCAGCGCCTGTCGGTCCTCAGGGGCCAAAGAGTCCCGCACCTATTGGCAGTAAAGGCCCACCCCAGACTAACGTCTCGACCCCAGCGGCAAATACGCCGTCTGGAGCAAAACAGGGGCCAACTCCATGAACGATGACCAGCTTATGAGAGCGCTTCAGGTGGGTAAAGACTCGTTCGACGACAGCGGCGACGAGCTAGCCAATACCTGGATTCAGAATCCCCGAGGGGGGCCACGGCCTCCTGTGTCCGGGGAAGCACCTGGCAATGACCCCATCATGGCTGCTCTCTCAGTCCAGGACCCCGAAAACAAGACAAGGAGCTGGTCTAACCTTAGAATAGCCCAAGGACCAGACGACAGACCGGCCCTTGCCGACAAGGGCTACATGGTAAGGCGCATGGGATGAAATTTCCGCTGTATGGACCAACCTTTACGGAGATCCTGCGCGCGAAAATGCGCCGGGAGAATCCTGACGTTGGCCCCATCTCAGCGCCCAGCGAGGATATGTCTGTCCCACTCGATGAGCAGTCGCCCCTTATCATGACTTTGAAGAGAAAACGCCAGGCGGCGCTCCTTAAAGACACGCTTAGAGAGGGCGGCTACGAAGATCTGGCTAAAATGGTGCGGTTTCATCAGGAAAGGCAATAACCATGGAACTTTGGGGCGGAATGACCGTCACCGCGGTTGCAGCGGCAGGCAACTTGACCCAGCTATATCCAAACTATGCTCCGGTAGGTGCGGCGCTTCCCGCGGCGGCAGGCGCCATCATCAGGAAGCCCACGCAGGGCTTTATCCATGAAATGAATATCAATAGCGACGAGGTAAACGGCGGCAGCCTGGAACTTTGGGACCTGAGTGGCTTCGACGCTGGGGCCGACGTTTCAAGCGGTACGACCATTACCAACGCCCAGCTCACGGCCATGCAGGCTCTTGGCAGGGCAAAGCTCCTTTTTGTTCACAATTTCGTATCAGATCCCAAGGGGCCGACTCCCGCTTTCCGCGTGGGCTCAGGCTTTCAGCAGGGACTCGCAGCGCGCTACATCGGCGGGGCCGCTGGTGTCGATACAATCCAACTCAGCCTCACGGTAGAGGGCGGCTTCTACCTTTGCTCTACGGCGGGCTAATAAATGGCACTTACATCCTGGGATTTACTAGTCAAGAGCATCAAGGAGAAGGCCGGTGGCGTCATGCTGCTGGTCAAAGGAAATGCCGATAATAACCTCTATCCTTTGGAGGTTGACCCGGCAACGGGCGGCCTACCGATTACCGGCACCATTACGGCGACCAGCGCGAGTACCGGACCCACGGGCTCGCCGGTCCCTGCTCAGGCAACTTACGCTGGCTATAACGACGGCTCCGGCAACCTCGTTGGCTTGGTCCTAAATGGCGGGGCGCTTCCGGTCACGCCCATTGGCTTTAATGCGATCTTCCAAAGCGAAGGAAACATCGTAGGCACATCTCTCACAGGAACCTATGCCACGATCTTTACGACCGCTGGCGCCATGAAGATGCTCTTTCTGCGTAGCTCCTGCAATCAGCCGGTCGTCATCTCCATGGATGGCGGTACGACAAGCACATTCATCCTGGAGCAAGGCAACAGCGTCTCTTTCGACTTTGCTACTGATGGCATGAAGATCGGCGCAGGCGTCAACATCCAGGTTAAGCACAATGGCGTAGTACCTACTGCTGGCACAGTGCGGGTAAACGGAGCTTACTAATGAGCGGAATTTCCCAGGGTATTCCAGGCGTCTTCAGTACAGCCTTCGAGGCCACCTGGATAACCGCCGATGGCACATCGAAAACCATCACGCACGGCCTGGCAACCACCGACCTGCAAATCGGTGTTTATGATATCGCCTCAGGCGCCACTATCATGGTCGATAGTGAGGTCAGGACAGACGTAAATAACGTCACTTTGACGGCCTCCGTCGCCCCTCCTGTGGGCGGTTGGCGTGTGACGATTCTCTCGGCTGGCGGCCTTTTCGGTGGCGGTACCGGCACGGTCACCAGCGTAACGGGCTCGGGACCCATCTCGACCTCAAACCCCACGACAACGCCAGTCATCTCGATTACCAAGGCCGATGCTTCTCACGATGGCTACCTGGCACAGGGTGACTGGTCCACCTTCAATGCAAAGCAGCCTGCCGGGTCCTACATCACGGCTTTGACGTCTGACGTCGCGGCCTCGGGTCCTGGATCGGCTACAGCCACGATTCAGGCCAACGTAGTTACTAACTCCAAGCTCGCCCAGATGCCGACCCTGACCCTCAAAGGGAATAATACAGGTGGCACGGCCAATGCCTTGGACCTGACGGTTGCCCAGGTCAATACGATGCTTGGCGACGTCACGACCATGAGCACCTTCGGATCTTCGCCGAACGCCAATGGCGCGACCATCACAGGCAATAACCTGGCCTTGCAGCCTGCGGATGGAACACATCCAGGAGGGGTCTCGACGACGACCCAGACCTTCGGTGGCTCGAAAACCTTCGGTCAGAATGCTGCTGATGTAATGACCATCGGCGCGGCATCCTCGACGGCCATTCACCAGACGAATGGTGGCCAAAACCGCACGACTAAGACCATCACCGCGGCGACTTACTCAGTCGATGCGACAACGACCGATTACGTCATCTTCACTGACTCGACCAGTAATGCCATCACGATTACCCTGCCTGCTCCCACCAACGGCAGGATGCTTGAAATCGCCGACATTACGGGGAAAGCCGGGACAAATGCGATTACCCTTAACCCGCACGCTTCTGAGAAAATCAACGGCTTAAGCACCTATGTCATTAGCCGTGATTATGGGAGTCTGATCTTAACCTCTAATGGAACCGATTGGTTAGCCACTGCGAAACCCATTTCCGGGTCTTCGTTCCTTACATCTGGCACAACCTATACGACTCCGACCAACGTCACGCCTCAGACCAGGTTTAAATTTACCCTGATCGGCGGGGGCGGTGGGTCAGGCGGCATCAATACGACCAACGGCAAGTCACCTGGTGGCGGCGGTGGCGGGGGCCTAATCCTGTTCATCACGGGTCTAGCCGCAAATACTGGCTATACGATTGCGATCGGCGCGGGCGGCACGGCGGGGGCAGCGACACCGACGGCTGGTGGCAACGGTGGAGACACTACGCTCCTTATTGGCGCCACAACCTATACGGCTGGCGGCGGCAAGGGCGGCGGCTCGACCGTTGCGACCAACGGTGGACTTGGCGGTGGAGCAACCAATGGGTCTATCAATATTGTTGGCCAGGCTGGAGGTGCCGTGGGGGCCGCTGGTACCCAGGCAGTCTCAGGCTATGGCGGAAGTTCTCCCTTTGGCTTTGGCACTGGGGGTCTTGCTATCGTTTCCGCTGGCACAGGAAACTCTGGTGGAGGGTACGGCGCTGGCGCGGGTGGCGCTTCTGGACTAGCGGCCACTGGCGGGGCTGGTACGCAAGGCTGCATCCTGGTGGAGTGGGCTAACTAATGGCCGATAGATACCTAAAAATCGTGAAGCATGGACCCAATCAGGGCACCGTAGCCAACATGGTCATGCTGGAAGAAAGCGACCCTAAGGACCCTGCATATGAGTGGCGCAAGCTCGCCAAAGACGAACCGCACCCTGGAATCGGGCAGGCGGCATCGCTCCAGAAAGTGGCTGTAAAGACAGGCAAAGGATATACTTTCCCGACGTTTCAGCTCTCAGAGAAGAGTGGCGCCTTTGTGGTAAGCCATGAAGAGCCGAACATTGCGATTAGTTGCGTCAAGTTTGATAAGAAGTGGCTGCGCGAAGTGCTGACCCTGCACGTCAAGGAGAAGGTCATCAAAACCGACCTGATGCATGCCATGAGTGAGGGACTTTACTACGAAAAGTGGTGTATCGCGTGGCCTGACGTGAAAAAGATCTTAGAAACTCTTGAGGGAATCATATGAGTGCGGTTTATGCCAAAATCTCATCCGGGACAGTCATTGATATAGTCATTGCCAATCCTGGTGACGTTTTTGATGCAGCCTTTGCCTGGACTGATGTCACCGCCTATAATCCCCGCCCACAGATCGGCTGGACGACGGGCGACAACACGACATTTACTAAGCCTGGGATGCCTGACGATGCCTATGGCAATACGGTCACCTTCTCGACCGACGGAATAAACGATACCTACACGGCGGCCAACTATCCTGCTGTCGTCGTTGCTCATGGGACACCGCAGGCAGCTGCCTATCTCAAAATGGCTATCCAAGAGAACCTGCTTTTGGCCCAAGATGCTGCCATCAACTTCACATGCAGTCGCTATAGCATTGAGGTACGCGACAGCCTGCGAAATATCTATACGCTGGCAGTCCTGAATGGGCTCACAAATCGTGCAGCCTATTGCCTTCAGCTCATGACCTGGGGGCAGTCGATCGCCAGCTATATGGCGACCTACATGGTGACCATTAAAGCCCAGAATAATCC
>Ga0335069_10003763_pt1 | contig 22767 bp, 19 predicted proteins | sample Lox_Sample_11_FD_206714 | JGI IMG/M metagenome (GOLD analysis project Ga0335069, IMG submission 206714) | Soil microbial communities from Loxahatchee National Wildlife Refuge, Florida, United States - Lox_Sample_1.1 | ecosystem: Environmental > Terrestrial > Soil > Wetlands | place: USA... | reverse complement strand
TCACGGATCAGTTCAAAAGCTTTACCTTGGACTTCAAAACTATGCGTTTTCGGCTGGAAAAATAGAGGCAATCTTCACCCTGCGTCCACTCTGGATTTGTGCTAAAGTTTCACTCCTTCGGCGCTGTGAGGATGGCGCCCTGCGTAGTAATAGGCAAACCTTAGTCCAGCAAAATCAAAGATGGCACCGGAGCGTGCGTCCCTAGTTGCTCGCTCCGAGACAGGAGATGAGGATGAGCACAGCAACGGCCGCCATGGTCAGCGAACCGGTATCGCAATTCATCGCCAAGCCGCGAAAGATGTTGATCGACGGCAAGTGGGTGGATGCGGTTTCGGGCAAGACGTTCCCAACCTATGACCCCTCGACCGGCAAAGTGATGGCGCAGATCGCCGAAGGCGATAAGGCTGACGTCGATCTCGCGGTGAAATCGTCGCGCAAAGCTTTCGACCAGGGAAAGTGGCGCAAGATGAGTGCCTCCGAGCGCGGACGCCTGATCTGGAAGCTCGGCGACCTTCTGGAAAAGCATCTCGAAGAATTCGCGCAACTGGAATCGCTCGACAATGGCAAGCCGCTGACGATTTCGCGTGTGGCCGATGTCCCACTGGCGGTCGATCTTTTCCGTTACATGGCGGGATGGGCGACGAAGATCGAGGGGAACACGATTCCGATCTCCGCGCCGGGGCGCTACTTGGCCTACACGTTGCGCGAACCGGTGGGCGTGGTAGCGCAGATTATTCCGTGGAACTTCCCGCTGCTGATGGCCGCGTGGAAGTTGGGTCCGGCGCTGGCCGCTGGATGTTGCGTGATCCTGAAACCTGCCGAGCAGACGCCGCTGTCGGCACTGCGCTTGGGCGAGTTGATCATGGAGGCGGGGTTCCCGGAGGGCGTGGTGAACGTGGTCCCGGGATACGGCGAGACCGCCGGTGCGGCGCTTGCGGCGCATAACGATGTCGATAAGGTCGCGTTCACGGGATCGACGGAAGTAGGCAGGTTGATCGTGAAGGCGGCGGCCGGAAACCTGAAGAAAGTGTCGCTTGAACTAGGCGGCAAGTCTCCGAACGTCATCTTCAAAGATGCCGACATGAAGAAGGCGATTCCGGGCGCGGCGATGGCGATCTTCTTCAACCATGGCCAGTGCTGCTGCGCAGGGTCGCGGCTGTATGTGGAGAAGGACGCGTTCGACGAAGTGGTCGAGGGAGTGGCCGAGCAGGCGAAGAAGATCAAGCTGGGACCGGGAATGGATCCGAATACGCAGATGGGGCCACTGGTGAGCGATGAACAGATGGCGCGCGTGACGGGCTACCTGGAGTCAGGCTTCAAGGAAGGTGCGAAGGCAATCGCCGGTGGGAAGCGTCACGGGGACCAGGGTTACTTCGTGGAGCCTACCGTTCTCGTTAACACCCACGAGGACATGAAGTGCGTGAAGGAAGAAATCTTTGGGCCGGTAGTGACGGCGCTTCCATTCGAGAAGACCGAAGAAGTCGTAGAGCGGGCGAACAATAACCCGTATGGATTGGCGGCTGCCGTGTGGACCAAGGACATTTCGAAGGCGCACCAGATGGCGGCCGAGATGCGGGCGGGGACGGTATGGATCAACTGCTACAACGTGTTCGATGCCGCGATGCCGTTTGGCGGATACAAAGAGTCGGGCTGGGGCCGCGAGATGGGCCACGATGTGCTCGAACTGTATACCGAGACGAAGGCGGTGTGCGCGAAACTGTAAAGGGCAAACGGTAAACGGTAAGGTGGGCGCGGCGAAGGTCGCGCCCTTTTTGTTATGGTGGCTAGGCGACCCACCTCGCAGCATCGGTTGCGCCGATTGCTAATACGATCCCGGAACGCCCGGACCTGAGGTTTGGGAAATCAACATCGCAGTCGCGCCGTTGTTTACCCAGGCCGGAGTCCATGCCTGGCAGATACCTCAGTTTGACATCAACTATGGCGTGGGCGAGCGGATTCAACTCACGCTCGAAATTCCCCATCTGGTACAAACCAGCCGAGGCCTGAACACTCAAGGCGCGCGGAGCAACGCGTACACCGGCGCGAAGTTGCGTTTCATCAATAATTGGCATGGCCGGAACCTCTTAACTTTTCCCCAGTTTGAGATTGGCGGCACTCGGGCGCGGTGCAAAAGAGACTCGACACAGCGGGGGCGGGTGCAGCGGCAGTTCGATACAAGGCGGAATTGCATTCGTTATAACTCGTGCGACTTCCACGCAAAACGCAGAATGTGGAGCCCGCGATCACGGGACGAGATCGGGAATCGTCGGCCGCTTAATCACTTCCGCAACAAACTGACGATGTTGTCAGCATCAGGAATCGGCATCCCTGGTGCCCAGACCAGGATTTCTGCGGTGCCCTGCAGCGCGCCCCAAAAAACCACCGCAAGCGCGTAGGGATCGCCTTTCTTGATCTCCCCTTTGTTCTGTCCAAGTGAAATTAGAGACGCGCTAGCTGAAATAGTTCTGGTCCTGCTGACCTTCTTCTTGGCCGCACGAGGAATGGACTCCAACGAGAGCACTTGGCTGGCCAGTAAAAACAGGTTCTTGGAGTCACTTTTACGAAAAGACTCCAGGGTGTTCTGTGCGATTTCACGGAAGGTCTTTACGGGCTCTTCGGAAGATTTCAGTTGCTCGGTGACGGAATCGATGCCTGCAGCCATGATACGGACATGTGCCTGGAGGAGAGCATCTTTGGAGCGGAAATAGTGGAACATCAAGCCCGGACTGACCCGCGCGGAGTTCGCAATATCCCGAACGGTAGTTCCTGCGTAACCTTTGCGGACGAATAGTTCAAGGCTGTTCGCGAGCAATGCCTGGCGTGTCTCAAGACTCTGCCGTTCTCGTTGGGAGAGCTTTTTCGGGCACATTGTGTGGGTTCAGCTGCGAACGGGAGATCCCTCCAGCATACGACTCATCGCCGTATAACACAGCGGACTGACGAATACCGCCGCATAGATCAAGTATATCCACGGGAACTGCCCCACGTAAAAATCGTGCGGGCTCAGCGATAGCGGTGTCTTGATTACCACAAACGCGACGAAATCGAGCGGCAACGCTATCACTAACCAGAAGAACCCCAGGCTGACAGAATGTTCGAGCCCCGGCCGCTTTTGAGGAAAGTCCTTGAAGTAGAACCAGCTCCCAGCCATCCACACAAGCAAATTGAGAACTGGCAGGAATGGCTCAGATAGCACGTATGCCTGATTGGCGAGCGGTTCTGCACTGAGGGGTGTGTGGAGTATCGCTGCGATGGCAAGACTCAGAATTGTTCCCAAAATCGTTATTGCCAGGTAAGCCAGAAAGAATGCTATGACGGCGCGCCTTAGTTTTAGAGCGTTGGGTGCGCACATAGGCAGTTTCTCCTTGTCTGCTGTTCATTAAACAAATGTTCAATGAACATATGTTTAATGATTGCACGAATTACCCCTCGAGGGCAAGCCGTGCCGCAGGGAGTCCAAAAATGCAGGTAAGCCAACATCAGGAGTGGGTCGCCGCGGAACTTGCCAATTCACAGATAGGAACAGCGAGATTCGTACCCGGTTTATTGGCTCCTCGGTCCTGAACTACACAGATCCTTCGTCGGAGTGATGTCCTCCTCAGGATGAGCTGAGGTCTAAGTTCGCGGTCGCCAGGAACTTGGGTGGCTGGCGGTGTTTGGTTGCCTGTTCGTAGGCGAACGCGGCTTTGATCAGCTTGGGCTCGCTCCAGGCGGTGCCGATGAACGAGATGTTGAGCGGCAGGCCAAACATCATTCCCATCGGAACCGTTACATGCGGATAGCCGGCGACGGCAGGCAAGCTTGAGTCGCTGTACACGCCGCTGTTGTCGCCGTCGACGAGGTCGGTCATCCACGCAGTAGTACCCGTGATTCCGATCAGCAGATCGAGCTTGTCTTTGGCGAGCGCGGCGTCGATGCCTTCGGCTTGCGTCAGGCGCTTGCAGTCGGAGAGAGCTTTTTTGTACTCGTCGCTGTCGAGGCTCCCTTTTTCCTGAGATTGCAACAAAAGTTCCTGGCCGAAGTAGGGCATCTCTTTCGCGGCGTTCGCTTCGTTGAACTTGATCACGTCGGCTAAAGACTTCACCTGCGATTTCGGTCCGAGCGCGGCGAGATACTTGTTCAGGTCGGCTTTGAATTCGTACAGCAGGACGGTCAACTCCGCATCGCCCCACTTGCCGTTGGTGGGGATATCGACGGGATCGACGATCACGGCGCCGAGCTTGCGCAGGACGTCGATGGAATTGTCGAACAGTTTGTCGGCGTCGCGATTGAATCCGGCGAACTTGCGGACTACCCCGACGCGCATTCCGCGCAAGCCGTCAGCGTCGAGGAACTTGGTGTAATCGGGCGCGATGTGGTCTTGGGCCGCGGAAGTTGCGGGATCGTTCGAGTCAAGTCCCGCGAGCGCCGAAAGCAGGATCGCGGCGTCAGTCACGGTTCGCGCCATGGGCCCGGCGGTGTCTTGGGTGTGCGAGATAGGAACGATGCCAGCGCGGCTGACAAGTCCGACGGTCGGCTTGATGCCAACGAGTCCGTTTGAGCAGGAAGGCGAGACGATGGAGCCATCCGTCTCAGTTCCGACAGCAACCGCGCAGAGGTTCGCGCTGGTTCCTGCGCCGGAGCCGGAACTCGATCCCGAGGGATTGCGGTCGAGCGCGTAAGGGCAGTGGGTCAGGCCTCCACGGCCGCTCCAGCCGCTGGTGGAATGAGTAGAACGAAGGTTCGCCCACTCGCTGAGATTCGTCTTTCCGAGGATGACTGCTCCCGCGCGGCGGAGTTGCGCGGCGACGAAAGAGTCTTTGTCGCCGGGAGCGCCAGCACCGAGCAAGGCAAGGGAACCGGCGGTGGTCTGCATGTGATCGGCGGTGGAGATGTTGTCCTTAATAAGGACAGGAATGCCGTGCATCGGGCCACGGACCTTGCCGGCTTTGCGCTCGGCATCGAGTTGACGCGCGATGGCGAGCGCGTCGGGATTGAGCTCGATGACCGAATTCAGTTTGGGTGCGTTCTTGTCGATGGCCCCGATGCGCGCAAGGTAAGCCTGAGTAATCTGCTCAGAAGATTGCGCGCCGCTCTGTTGCTGTCTCTGCAGGTCACCAATGGTGACTTCCTGTAACTCGGGGGACGGTTGCGCATCGGCAGCAAATACTTCCGTGCGAGTGGCGGCGAGTGCGGCGCCAGCCAGGGCAGTGCCTTTGAGAAAGGTTCGACGGGTGGTCAAGTGCGCTCCTTACGGAATAACGCATCAAGCTAAATCGGTGTTTGCGTTTTGGCAAGGTATCGCAAACACTGGGTCGGGCTTGGAAGCCCGTCCCCACATTCGGAAAACCTCGATAGAAATCAGCTACTACTTTCCCGGGTGGTCTTCGACGAACTTTTTTGCAACTGCGGCGTTAGGATAGCCGGGATTCACTTCGAGCGCCTTCCGGTAGTTGGTAACGGCAGCGGTCATGTCGCCTGCGTCGGCATAAGCTTCGCCGAGCGAGTCCCAAGTGTTGGCAGATTTCGGGTAGTGCTCGGTATTCCACTTCAGCACCCCAATGGCGTCTTCGAATCGTTTTGCCCCTATCAGTACGTACCCGAGCTGGTTGATGGCAGGTTCCTGGACGAGAAAAGACTGGCGATCTTCATTCCATGCGCGGTCCAAAGTCTTCGCGAAAGCCGGATATCCCTGGTTGATGACCAAGTCGCGTAGTGCTTCGCCACTCATCACATTCAAAGGATCGTTGTCGCGCTCGAATTTGTCGGCGGCGGCGATATTGGTTTCGATGGCTTTCTTCAACGCACCGGCTTCTGCACTGTAGGCAGCTTGGCGGGAATCGAGCAGCTCTTTCAATTTCGCCTGATCGAGCCACTGCCCGTGAACCATCACGCCGGCGATTTGCCGTGTGTTTTCGATGTTCTCCAAAGGATTCGCAGCGAGCAGCACCAGGTCGGCTTTCTTGCCGACGGCGACCGTTCCTGCGGAATCGGCTTCGCGCAAGTAGGCGGCCGGAATCGTGGTTGAGGTTTGCAATGCCTGAAATGGCGTGAGCCCGGCCTTCACGATTTCCGCGAGTTCATTGTGGGTTGAGAATCCGGCGACCGGGCCGACGCCCATCGAATCGGTTCCGGCCATAATCGGCACGCCCGCGTCCCCGAACGCTTTGATCAGTTTCAGTTGGAATGCGTAGGAGTCGCGCAGGTACTGATAACGATCGGGTTTGAAGTTGAGGGCATAACGATCGTAGCCGGGCTGAAGCGGAGCGAGCACCCAAGGCGCAACATACTTCAGCGAAGGCGTGGTCAGGAATTCGTTCAGGTCGGTCGCTTGGCGAACGATGTCATGAAATGTATCGATGGTCGGAACTACATAAACACCCGAGGCTTTTACCTGTTTGGTGAGCGTGGGAATCAACGCCTCGTTGAAGACGATGTGTTCGTTCTGGTCGTCGCGCTTGGGATTGAAGTAGGTGTAGGTGAACTCCTCCATGTGGGCGATCGACTGGCCGGAGCTGAGGGTGGTGTCGACGTCGACGTCGCGCGCGATGTGTCCGATGAAGAGCAGGTTCTTCTTGTGGACTTCTGCTGCCACGGCCGCGTACTGATCTTCCTTCACCGGGTTGTAGATCTTGAAGCCGTCGTATCCGGCGGCAGCATCGTCGTCGACTTCCTTTACCGCGGCGGCAAGATCCTTGGCGCCATAAAAGATCGGTCCGGTACTGAAGATGGTCGGACCTAGCAGCTTGCTTTCGGCGACCTCTTTCTTCCACAGCAGATGCGCTGGGCGGCCGTCGAGGTTGAAGACAGTGGTGACCCCGTTGACGAGGTAGAGCGGGAGTTCGGCGGGAGTCATGAGATGAACGTGCGCGTCGGTGAGGCCCGGGATCAGGTACTTGCCGCGCCCATCGATCACCTGCGCCTTTTTCGGCAGCTTAGTGGAGGCGGTTGAGCCGATCGCGGTGACCTTGCCGGCGATGACGACTACGGTTTGATCCTGGAGGACCGTCTCGCGGTCCATGGGAATCACAGAAACGTCTTTAATCGCGTAGGTGGAGGTTTGGCAGAACGCTGGAGCGGCAAGCAAGAAGGACACCAAGAATACGCAATAGCTCTTCACGGATAGTCACCCCTAGACAATGTTGTGGATACGGATAGTGGTGAATTGCGGTTCCGAGCTTTCGACGCACGAGAGAGGGAAAGGAAAGGGATGAGCAGGCGATCTTCCGGGCGATTGAATGTGGCTATTGTGAAAATTTGTAGGCGACGAGCGAAGTCCAGAAGAAGCTGAAATCCAGCACCTCAGGAGTAAACCCAACATCTTGTAGGTGCCATTTCAGGAAACCCCACTAGTCGTACATTCCCCAAAGTAACGTTTTCCACATGTCTCACCTTGAAAAAACCCGTTGACAGGCAACGGTTTAGGCGTAGGATGTGGTCAAAAGTGGTAGAAAGTGGAGTTCAAAGGGAGCCTGGTGGAGCAGGATGGGCTGCCGAGGATGGAATGAACAGAACGGCGCGAAAAGCTAGCCAGATCGGGTTCGATTCCACAGAAAAACTCACTTTCGCCTCTTTTCCGGTTTTTGCGTTCACGGTTTTGACCAATGTTTCGCGGCAATCACCCAACCCGAGTCGACGAAAAAGGACGGCTAAAGGTCCCAGCGGACTTCAAGCGGGTGATCGACGAGAAGTACGGTGCGAAATTTTACATCACTTCGATGGATGGGAAGGTTGCCCAGATATATCCCTTCGAGGAGTGGGAGCAGATCGAGGCCAAGCTGAACGGGCTCTCGAACTTCAATCCGGCGAAGAAAAGGTTTCTGACGGTCACCAACTATTACGGCCAGGTCGTCGAAATGGACGCGCAAGGGCGGCTGCTTCTGCCGCAGTTGCTGCGCGAATCCGCGGCGCTGAAAGCTGACGTGGCGGTGATGGGCTTTTTGAATCACCTGGAAGTGCAGGGCATGGAAGCGGTAAAGGCGGAGGTGGAGCAGGGCTTCACGGACGCCGACCAGGCGGAGTTGGACAAGTTGGGGATTTAGCCACCCCAGCAAGCCAAAAGCGGGCTTGCCGGGGACCCCGGATCAAAGCAGATTCCTCGGACCTGAAGGTCCTCGGAATGACAAAGAAAGAAGAGCCCCGAGGGGCGATGTGGCCGAAACGAAGTTCAGTCACATACCGGTTCTTTTACAAGAAGCGATCGATTTCTTAGCCGTCCGGCGTGGTGGAACCTATGTGGACGCCACCCTGGGCCTGGGAGGTCACAGTTACGAAATCGCACGGCGGTTGGGACGCGAAGGGCGGCTGATCGGGCTCGATAAAGATCCGGCGGCGCTGGAGCGGGCCCGGCAAAGGCTGAGCGATTTACCGGCGGAGTTACAGAGCGATTGGCCGGAAATTCGGTTGGAGCACGGTTCGTTTGCCCGATTGGGTGAATTGGTCGATCCAGCTTCGATTGACGGACTGTTGGCGGACCTGGGTGTGAGCTCGCTGCAACTGGAAGATGCGAGCCGCGGATTCAGTTTTCAGGCGGAAGGCCCGTTGGACATGCGAATGAATCCGACGGTGGGTGAAACCGCCGAACAAGTGGTAAACCGCATCGACGAAAAACAACTCGCCGATGTGATTTACGAATTCGGTGAGGAAAGGAGGTCGCGGAGAATCGCCAGAGCCATTGTTCGGGCGCGGCCGATAAGGTCTACGAAACACTTAGTAGAAGTGATATCGGCCGCGGCCCGGCCAATGAAACAAGAGCGGATTCATCCAGCGACAAGAACCTTCCAGGCAATCCGAATCTTCGTAAATCGAGAGTTAGACGATGTACGGGCGCTGCTTGAAAGCGCGCCAACCGCGCTCAGGAAAAATGGACGGCTGGTGGTGATCAGCTTCCACTCGTTGGAAGACCGCATCGTGAAAGACGCGATGCGTGATGGAGCCCACCACGGCCTGTACCAGTTGTTGACGAAAAAGCCGGTGACGGCCAGTGAGGAAGAAATCGAACGCAATCCGCGATCGCGCTCGGCAAAGCTGAGGGCGGCGGAACGGATCTGAATCCACAGCGAAGTGGAAAAGGCTGTGTGAGATGTGAAGAAGTGCGGGCCACTGGAAATTCGGCCCGTCTATGGGTTTGCAATCCTCCCCCGGGGATCGACGTGGTAAGGCACGGAGGTGGTTATGTTTCACGGCACAACAATCGATGAACTGCTCGAGATCGTGGAGCGCGCGGAAGATCATGCGCACGATCTTGAGGCGCAGTCGCGTGACGAGCAGGTGATGTATCCGGCTTTCATGGCCGAAATGGCGAACGCAAATCAGGAATGGGTGGGAGTAGCGTAATGGCGGCGACAGCGCTTGCGAATCCGGCTGCAACACAAGGTTGGTCTCGTCCACGGCAGGAGTTTTACGGCTCGCGCCGCAGTTGGGCGGGAACGCCGGAGGTGTACTTTGCCAAGCAGATCGACAACTCACGGCTGGTGAAGGTTGACGATCCGCAGCGCAAGCGCGAAATGCGCACCCTGTGCGTGGCTTTGGCCGTGCTGTTCGCCCTGGTGATGGTTTATGCGTGGCAGCACTTCAGCGCGATCGAGTATGGCTATCGCATCGAAGAGATGCAAACCAAGCACGACAACATTATCGAAGCCAATCGCCTGCTGAGGCTGGAATTGGCGCAGTTGAAAGATCCGGAACGGATTGACGCGCTCGCCAAACAGATGGGACTGCAGGCGCCTGATGCGGGTCAGGTGCAGCCGCTGGATGTGCAGGGCAATGCGGGCGGCGGTCCGGTAATGGCGCGTAACTCCGATGTGCTGGTGATTTCGACGCCGTAGGGCGCACAGGTTTTGGGTACACAGGAACACCGTATTGCGGGTTAACCAGTGGTCCGGGTGGTCAAACAACCGTTTGTCTGCGGCTCACTCCCCCGAGCAGCAGGCGACCGGACCGCAAATTCAGGATGGCGGCTTTCGGGCCGCCATCAACTTCGATTGAGTAATTTGGTAATTGAAAACCAAAACATCAACCACAAAGAGCACGAAGGTTCACGAAGTTTCTTAGGTTTTTATATTTGAACTCCTTCGTGAACCTTGGTGTCCTTAGTGGCCAAAAGGTATTCTGGGGCGGATGGGTGGCCGGAAATAGCTCTACCTCAAATGGCGCAACCAAGCGCCTCTATTTCCTCGGCGCATTCCTTTTTCTTTGGCTGATCGCGATTGTTTTCCGGCTCGTCGATCTGCAAATACTGAAATACGGTGAATTCGAGCAACGCGCGCAAAAGCAACAGCAGCGCACCATCGATATTTCTGCTCGTCGCGGCATTATCTACGACCGCAACGGCAATGCCCTGGCGATGTCGGTGAACGTTGATTCGGTCTTCGCGGTGCCGAGTGAAATTCCCGACCAGGAAAACACGGCACACTTGCTGGCGCGAATACTCGGCGTCGATCGCGACGAGCTGCTGGCGAAGATGAAGTCGTCGCACTCGTTCTGCTGGATTGCACGCAAGCTCGATCCCGAGGTCAGCCAACGGATTCGCGCGTTGAACCTGCGTGGCATTTACTTCCAGGAGGAACCGCGGCGCTACTATCCGAAGGGCGATCTCGCGGCGCAGATCGTGGGCTACGTCGGCATGGACGACGAAGGCCTCGCCGGACTGGAGCACGCCTACGAGGACACGCTCTCGGGCAAGCCTGGGACGATGGTCGTTTCGATGGACGCGCGCAAGCATCGCTTTGGGCGCATCGAGAAGCGTCCAGAGCCGGGCGACAACCTAGTACTCACCATCGATGACAAGATCCAGTGGATCGTGGAGCGCGAACTCGATAAGGCGATGGAAGACACCAAAGCCGTGGCCGGCATGGCGGTGGTGCAGAATCCGAAGACGGGCGAAATATTGGCCTTGGCGAACCGGCCGACGTTCAACCCGAATGACGCGCGGCATATCACTCCGGCGATGTTGAAGGACCATGCGGTGTCGGATATCTACGAGCCCGGTTCCGTGTTCAAGACGGTCACGTATTCGGCAGCGTTGAATGAAGGACTCGTCAAGCCAAGCGAGATGGTCGATTGCCAGGGTGGAGTCATCAATCTGAACGGTTTGCGAATTCACGATGCCCACAAAATGGGGGTGATGACCATTCAGGAGGCCTTCGCGCATTCGAGCGACGTGGCCGCCGTGAAGACCGGACTGAAATTGGGCGATGACCGCTTCTACAAGTACATTCGGGCGTATGGTTTCGGGCAGCAGACTGGCATCGAGCTGCCGGGCGAAACGCGTGGGCTGGTGAAACCACCGAGCCGCTGGTCGAAGGTGTCAATCGGCGCGATGTCGATTGGGCAGGAGGTTGGCGTTACACCAGTGCAGGCGATCTCGATGATCTCAACCATTGCGAACGATGGAGTTTACACGCCGCCGCGGATTGTCGCCGGCATTACAAAAGCGAACACCACGGCGGGGACGCAGACGATTGCGTTCAAGCCTGCGACATCGCACCGCGTGGTGTCCACCATGACTGCGGCGCAAATGAAACAGATGATGGAAGACGTGGTGCTGTTCGGCACTGCGCGGCGAGCGATCCTCGATGGCTACACGTCGGCAGGTAAAACGGGTACGGCGCAGAAGGTTGATCCGGCGACCGGACGCTATTCCAAGACGAAATACGTGGGATCGTTCGCGGGATTTGCGCCGGTGAATAACCCTGCCGTTTCGATCATCGTGGTGCTCGATTCGGCGCAGGGGCTGCACCAGGGCGGGCAGGTCTCGGCCCCGGTATTCGCGCGCATCGCGCAACAGGTGCTGGCCTACATGCACGTGCCGCACGATGCCGACCTGAAGCGTGACGAATTCAAGAAACTGCGCGCAAAGGCCAGCGAGGAAGACTCGGAGGAGCCGATCCAGGAGCACATGGGCGAAGCGCTGGAAGACATTGCGGACGAGCAGCCCGCTGCCACACCGAGCAAGGCGACTCAGGCAAAGATGACCTCGGCGGATAAGAAGCTGATCGCGAAGGCGAATGCTCCGGCTGCGCCGAAGGAAGAGAAGCCATTGCCGGCTCCGGCGAGCAACGTGCAGCCAAATGGGACGGTGGTGCTCGACGTGGGTGGCGGCGCGACGGTGCCGTCGTTCTTGGGCAAGTCGATGCGCGCGGCGATTGAAACGGCGCAGAACAGCGGGGTAGAACTGGACGCCATCGGGACAGGAGTGGCGCGGGAGCAGTCACCCGCTCCGGGAGCGCCGATGCCGCCGGGGGGAAGAGTGGCGGTGAGGTTTGCGCGGTAGGTTTTAACCACAAAGGACACGAAGGCACACGACGGAATAAAGGGTTCTCCGGTTTCACGGTTTGGACTCGCAGTGTGAAGCAGCGAGCGAGAAATTTCGAAGAACTCCTTGGTGAACCTTCGTGTCCTTTGTGGTTAGTGGCTTTTATAATCAGCCCGAGATGAAATTTCTCCAACTGCTCGATGGCGCTGAGGTGCTCGATGAGGCCGGCGATTCCGAGATCACCGGGCTTGACTACGACTCGCGCCGCATTAGGCCGGGCTTCGCGTTCGTCGCCATGAAGGGCGAGACCACCGACGGCAATCGCTTCATTGACAAGGCAATTGCACAGGGCGCGGTGGCGGTAGTCAGCGATTTAGAGTCCGGCCCTTTTCCAAAAGAGGGAAAAGGACCGGGCACCCAGGATCTGGCGTGGGCGCGAGTAGCGCATGGACGCCGGGCGCTGGGCCGGTTGAGCGCGAACTTCTACGGCCGTCCGGCAGAAAAACTCGCGAATACCGGCGTTACAGGCACGAACGGCAAGACGACCACGACATTCCTGATGGAATCGATTCTGAACGCCCCACGCAAGCGAACTATCCTGATTGGGACGATTGAGTATCACGTGCTGGGCCGCGTCATTCCAGCGCCGCATACGACGCCCGAGTCGCTCGAGTTGAACCAGATGTTTGCCCAGGGACTGAAAGACGGCGCGACTGAAACTGTGATGGAAGTCTCGTCGCATGCGCTTGAGCAGCAGCGGGTGTACGGCATTCCGTACGACGTGGCGGTATTCACCAATCTCACGCGCGACCATCTCGACTATCACAAGACGATGGAGAACTACTTCGAATCGAAGCGGATCTTGTTCGAGGGCTGTGGAACGTTTCCGCCGCGCGTGGCTGTCATCAATGTCGACGATGAGTACGGACGACAGTTGGTGAAGTTCAGCAAGAAACAGGGTTCGGAAGTCATTACCTACGGTCTGAACGAGGGCGATTTCCATGCCACGAATGTCGACATCGGCCTGCGCGGAACGCGCTTCGACCTGATCATGCCGGAAGGCAAGCTGCCCATCTGGTCTCCGCTGATCGGGCGTGTGAACGTGTACAACATCATGGCTGCAGCCGCGGCCGCGTGGGCGCGCGGATGCAGCGAAGACCTGATCACCGCCGGCATCGCGGCGCTGAAGAATGTTCCGGGCCGATTTGAGCCGGTGATCGCCGGACAGCCGTTCACGGTTGTGGTCGATTACGCGCACACCGACGACGCGCTGAAGAATTTGATGGCGTTGGCGAGGGAGTTCGTCGGCTGCAAGTGTCCCTGCCACACAGGAGCGCAGGTCGCGCATCCAGTGCCGTGCTGCCCGAACAATTCTGGTCGCGTCATTACGGTCTTTGGTTGTGGAGGCGATCGCGATAAGACCAAGCGTCCTTTGATGGGTGAGGCCGCAGGCCGGGGCAGCGACTTCGTTGTCCTTACTTCCGACAATCCGCGCAGTGAAGATCCGATGTCCATCATTAATGATGCAAAGCCCGGGCTTGAGAAAACCGGTACGCAGTTTGTGATTGAACCTGACCGCCGCAAGGCCATCGCACTGGCGTTACAAAAAGCCAAAGCAGGAGACATTGTCCTCATTGGGGGCAAAGGTCACGAGAAAACGCAGACCACACGTGATGGGGTATTCCCGTTCGATGACGCCGAGGTCGCGCGCGAATTGCTGGATGCGATGGGCTTTAGCCAGCCGGAAGAGCCTAAGGCATGAACTTGAATCTTGGGCAGATCGCGCACATGACGGAAGCGAAGCTGGAAGCTGAGACGGGGCATCTTCCGGTGGTTGGATATTCCATCGATTCGCGGACCATCAAGCCACACGAACTGTTCTTTGCCATCAAAGGAGACCGGTTCGATGGGCACGATTTCGTTATGCCCGTATTGGAGCGAGGCGCGGAAGCCGCAGTCGTATCGAACAACTTTGTCGGATCAGGAAATCTGCTGCGGGTGAATGATCCGCTGGTTGCGCTTCAGACGTTGGCTCGGAAGGTGAGGCACATTTGGGGCAAGACTGTAATCGGAGTAACCGGATCGGCGGGAAAGACCACCACGAAGGAAGCCATCGCGCAGGTGCTCTCGACGCGGTACAACGTGCTGAAGTCGGAAGGCAATTTCAACAATCACATCGGACTGCCACTCCAGTTGTTGCGCATCCAGCCCGAAACGGAGTTCTACGTCAGCGAAATGGGCATGAATCACGCGGGCGAAATCACGGAACTGGCGCGGATTGCCGAACCGAACGTCGGTGTGGTAACGCTGGTCGCGCCGGTGCACCTGGAGTTCTTCGATTCGATTGCCGGGATCTCGAAGGCGAAGAAGGAACTGATCGACTCGCTTCCGGCGAGCGGTACGGCCATCCTTAATAAGGATGACGAGTTCGTGCGGAATTTCAATGTAGGGCGCAGCGGTCCGGCGATCTACTTCGGACTAAGCGATTCCGCCGACGTTTGCGCCGAGAATATTGTCGAGAGCGGTGGAAGTGGCAGCGAGTTTGACCTGATCGCCCAGGGCGACCGCATCCGCGCACGGCTCCCTCTCGTCGGTCGCCACAACATCTATAACGCCCTCGCCGCCGTCGCGGTCGGGATTTCGCAGGGCGTTCCGCCGAAGCAAGCCGCCGAGGCTCTGGGACATCTTGCCCCTTCCGACAAACGCGGACAAATTGTTGAAATCGGCGGCGCGACGGTCGTCAACGATTGCTACAATTCAAATCCGAAAGCTCTCGAATCGATGGTTGATGCGCTGATGGGTATGCCCGCAGATCGCCACATCGTGGTCGCCGGTGAAATGCTCGAGCTTGGTCCTGCCGGTGAGGAACTGCATCGCGCATGTGGGCGCTACATGGCCGAGCGAGGTGTGACGCAGTTGATCGGTGTCCGCGGAGTGGCGTTGCCGATGGTCGAAGCCGCCCAAGAAGCTGGGCTGGCAGCGCAGTTTTTCGAGACGCCCGAAGAAGCCGGGGAGTGGCTGGCCCGCAATGCGAAGAAGGGCGATGCGGTTTTGCTGAAGGCGTCGCGCGGAGTGAAGCTGGAAAAGGCAGTAGAAGAATGGAAGCGGCGATTGCAGTAGCGGAGCTTCGCTCCGCCTGAACGGGCGAGGGCGCCCGTTCCCACACAGTATTGCCGGACCGGGACTGGAAACCCGGTCCCACACAGTTCAGGGACGCGGCAAAGGAAGGGAGATAGCTTGCTTTATTGGCTGTTGTACCAGGTTCTTTATCACTACTTCACTCCCTTCCGCATCTTCCGCTATCTCACGTTCCGCACCGCGTTCGCATCGCTGACGGCAATGTTCATGGGCCTCATCATTGGGCCGGCGATTATTCGTCGCCTCCGCGAATTCCAGATCGGTCAATACATCCGCGAAGAAGGTCCACAAGCGCACCAGAAGAAAGCCGGTACTCCGACGATGGGCGGCGTGCTCATCGTGGTTTCGTTCATCATTCCCACGCTTCTCTGGGCCGACCTCAGCAACAAATATGTTTGGCTGGTGATGCTTTCAACCATCTCGTTCGCTTCGGTCGGGTTCGCCGACGATTACCTGAAGATGAAGCATCGCCGTAACCTCGGCCTCACCGGACGCACCAAGCTGATGTTGCAGATCCTGATCGCTGTAGTGGTTGCGGTGGTGCTGATCCTGTTCCAGGCGTCGGGAGATTATTCCACGCACCTGATTGTGCCGTTCTTCAAGAAGTTCCGGCCTGACCTGGTCATCGGCTACTTCTTCAAGTACCCGCCGGCATGGCCGATCGCCTTCGCGCCGTTTATCGGATTCGTTGCGCTGGTGCTTGTCGGCTCGACCAACGCTGTGAATCTCACTGACGGACTCGATGGCCTGGCGATCGGTTGCACCGTTGTGGCCGCCGGTGCGCTCACAATTCTCACCTATGTCAGTGGACACGCCGTCTTCGCCGACTACCTCGAATTACAGCGCATGCCGCAGGTCGCGGAGCTGACCGTCTTCTGTGGAGCCATGGTTGGTTCGGCTATTGGGTTCCTTTGGTATAACGCGCACCCGGCAGAAGTGTTTATGGGCGACGTGGGCTCGCTCGGCCTGGGCGGTGCCATCGGTACCGTGGCCGTGGTTATCAAGCAGGAGCTGCTGCTGCCCTTTATCGGCGGTGTATTTGTGATCGAGGCACTATCGGTGATGCTGCAGGTGGGCTCGTACAAGCTGCGCAAGAAGCGCATCTTCAAGATGGCGCCGATCCACCATCATTTCGAGCTGATGGGATGGTCGGAGTCGAAGGTGATTGTCCGCTTCTGGATCGCGTCGCTGGTGTTCGCCCTGTTCGCGCTGACGACGCTGAAGCTAAGATAGTCTGTCAGTCAATCAGTCTGTCAGTTCCTAAGTATGAGCACTCTCCTGGAGTGACTGATAAACTGACAAACTGAAACACTCAAAGGCCGAACTAGCAATGGCACCTGTCGATGTGAGCGGCAAACGGGTACTGGTCGTCGGACTCGGCAAGTCTGGCGTGGCGTCGGCGCTCTTTTTGCAGCAGCAGGGCGCGCGGGTGACGGTGTCCGACTCGAAACAGGAAGACCAGCTCCGCAACGAAATCCCGCTGCTGCTCGACAAAGGCATCACCGTCGAGTCGGGCGGTCATGGCGAGCGTACCTTCCGCCAGCAGGACCTGATCGTCATAAGCCCAGGCGTTCCGGTGAATGCGCCGGCTTTGGAACCTGCGCGCAAGCTGGGGATTCCGATCATCGGCGAAGTTGAACTCGCCACGCGTCATTTGAAAGGGCAGTTGATCGCGATTACCGGATCGAACGGCAAGACGACGACTACCGCTCTTGCCGGCGACGTGGTCGCTGCCGGAGGGTTTCACACGCTGGTGGGCGGAAACATCGGCACGCCGGCGATCACGCTAGTGCCCGAGAGCACAGACCAGAGCTACACGGTTCTCGAGATCTCGAGTTTCCAGCTTGAAACTATCGAGCACTTCCACGCCAAGATCGCCGCTGTCCTAAACGTTACGCCAGATCACCTCGATCGGCACGGCACGTTCGACGCGTACTGGGCGGCCAAGCGGCGCATTTTTGAAAACCAGACGGGCGACGACTTCGCGGTACTGAATGCCGATGATCGTGCTTCTGCCCGCATGGGCGAAGGATTGAAGGCGCAGGTACGCTGGTTCAGTCGTAAACAGGAAGTAGAGCTGGGGGCTTTCGTTCGAGGTGAGCAGATCGTCTATCGCGACGCCGATGGCGAGCGCGAAATCATGTCGGTCCGTGACATGCGGCTCAAAGGTGCGCACAACGTCGAGAATGTGCTGGCAGCGGTGGCCATTGGAAGCATCTTAGGCATTTCCGCGGCGAAGATTCGAGAATCCGTCCGTAACTTCAAAGCGGTCGAGCACCGGCTGGAGTTCGTGGCCAACATCGCTGGCGTCGATTATTACAACGACTCTAAGGCCACCAACGTCGATGCGACCATCAAGGCGCTCGAATCGTTCCCGCGCGGCATTCACATCATTTTGGGTGGCAAGGATAAAGGCAGCGATTACGCTGTCCTGAGGCCGCTTTTGGAAGAGCGCGTCAAACGCGTGTACACCATCGGAGCCGCCGCCGAGAAGATCGAGTCGCAGATCGCCGGACCGGCCGAGATCACCCGTGCGGGTACTTTGGACGTTGCCGTCCGCAAAGCTGCCGAAGCGGCAGAGCCCGGAGATGTCGTCGTTCTCGCGCCAGCGTGTGCGAGCTTCGACCAGTTTTCGAGCTACGAGCATCGCGGCAAGGTGTTTAAGGACCTGGTGCAGCAGTTGGCGAAGAAGCAGGTGGTGGTTAGCTGATAGCTGTCAGCCGACAGCTATCAACTTTCCCACAGCTTTTGCCCGCCGAACCCGCCTGTGGACTTCATTTTCTCCGCCAAAAATGCTACTTCTCACTAGTTAACATTTGGTAATCAGCACCGGCCCGCGAACGACCAACGACCAGCGCCCAACGACTGAGATATGGCCAAACGAGTCAGCGTCGACAAAACCCTGTTCACTGTCACGCTGCTACTCGTGTTTGTCGGGCTCATCATGGTCTTCAGCGCGTCGGCGGTGATGGCCAAGGAGCGCTTCGGATCGCCGTACTCGTTCGTCCTGCGGCAACTGGCCTGGGCCGTTGCCGGCGTGCTGGCGATGTTCGGCCTTATGAAAGTGGACTACAAGCGCTACCGGCATCCTTCGGTTGTGTTCACGCTTATCGGCGTCGTTACGCTGCTGCTGATCTCGGTCTTCTTCCTCGATCGCTCGCACAACACGCATCGTTGGTTCCGGCTCGGGTTCCTGTCGTTCCAACCGTCGGAATTGGCCAAGCCTGCGATCATCATCTATCTCGCATATTTTCTCGAAACCCGTGTGAAGATGATGGACGACTGGAAACACACGTTGCTGCCCGCTGTGGCGCCGTCGTTCGTGATTGCTGCGCTCATTGCCGCGCAGCCCGATCTCGGGACAGCCATCGCCGTTGCCGCTATCACGCTAAGCGTGCTGTTCATTGCTGGAATGGACCTGAAGTTTTTCCTCTGGCCGCTAGCCGCCACGCCGGTCGTCTTCTATTTCCTCGTGTGGCGAGTGCCGTGGCGCCATCAGCGCATTCTGGCTTTCATGGACCCGTTCTCCGATCCGCTGGGCAAAGGGTTCCACATCATCCAGTCGCTGATTGCCGTCTCAACCGGCGGCGTCGCCGGCATGGGCCTGATGGAAGGGAAACAGAAGCTGTTCTTCCTGCCTGAACCGCATACCGACTTCATTTTCGCCGTGATCGGCGAAGAACTCGGCCTGCTCGGGACGGTTTTCGTCGTAGGCCTCTTCGGATTGCTTCTCTATCGCGGTGTTCGCGCCGCCGTGGTTACGCGCGACACCTTCGGGCGGTATCTGGCGACGGGTATCGTGTCGATGATTTGCATCCAGGCGTTCTTCAACATCAGCGTGGTGCTCGCGCTGTTGCCCACCAAAGGCATTCCGTTGCCGTTCATTTCCTACGGCGGGTCGTCGCTCTTTGTCATGCTCGCCAGCGTGGGCGTTCTGCTCAACATAACTCAGCAGGCCGACTGACATGCGCGTGATCCTCGCAGGCGGAGGCACCGGCGGTCACGTGATCCCGGCCATCGCCATCGCCAACGAACTGCGCGACCGCTACCAGGCGGAGATCGTGTTCATCGGCACCGCACGCGGCATCGAGACTCGCCTGGTTCCGCAGGCCGGATACAAGCTGGAGTTGGTGCAGGTCGGCGCGCTGAAGAATGTCTCGATTGGAACACGGGTGAGTACGCTGTTCGATTTGCCACGGGCGATCCTGCATTGCGCGCGTTTCTACGGACAGTTCAAGCCGGATGTGGTCATCAGTGTCGGCGGATATGCATCGGGGCCAGGGGTGCTCGCCGCGGCGTTGAAGGGAGTCCCCAGCGTAATCTTCGAGCCGAATTACGTCCTGGGATTCGCCAACAAAATTGGGGCGAAGTTTGCGAAGGCCGTCTGTGTGCATTTCCAGGAGACCTGTCGCGGCGTTCGCAACTGCCAAGTCACAGGCGTTCCGGTGCGGCGTGCGTTTTTCGAGATTCCTCCACGTCCGACCAGCGCTCCGCCGACATTGCTTATCTTCGGCGGATCGCAAGGCGCAAGAGCGATTAACGAGGCCATTGTTGCTGCTCTGCCTATCCTGCGCGAGAAATTGCCCGACCTGAAGATCATCCACCAGACCGGTCTGAAGGAGTTGGAAGGCGTGCAGGCAGGATACGCGAAAGCGGGAGTCACGGCCGAAGTTTCGGCGTTCATCGACGACATGCCAGCGGCGTTTGCCCGCGCTGATCTCATCGTCTGTCGCAGCGGTGCTTCGACTGTCGCTGAAATCACCGCCGCCGGAAAGACCGCCATCTTCGTGCCTTTTCCGCGTGCCGCTGATGATCACCAGACCAAGAATGCTCAGGCGCTTGCGAATGCCAATGCTGCAGTTCTGATGCCGCAATCGGAACTTACGCCTGAAAAGTTGGCCAGCGAGATTTTGCGGCTGTTCTCGGATCGCGGACAACTGGCCCGTATGTCAGAGACTGCGCGAAAGCTCTCACATCAGGATGCGGCGAGGCGGATTTCCGAGATTGCAGCAAAACTTGCAGGCCGCAGCGCTTGAACATCGCGGAAGAGGGCGTCCGCGCTACACTGTTAAGGTTTTACTGAAAACCGATAACCGAGAACTAAGTTGTTCGCCAAGATCCAACGCATACACTTCGTCGGCATCGGCGGCATCGGCATGAGCGGTATCGCCGAGATCGTCCTCAACCTCGGATACCGCGTCTCCGGCTCCGACCTCCGCGCGTCGAACATCACGGAGCGCCTGGCGCACTTTGGCGCGCAGATCTTTGAGGGGCATCGTGCCGAGAATGTCATTGGCGCGGAAGTAGTTGTGACCAGCTCGGCGATCGACAAGAAGAATCCAGAAGTAGCCGAAGCCCATCGGCTGAAGATTCCGGTCATCCAGCGCGCCGAGATGCTGGCGGAGTTGATGCGTCTGAAGTACGGCATCGCCATAGCCGGCATGCACGGTAAGACGACGGTCACATCGATGGTTGCGGCGGTGCTAGCGGCGGGTAATCTTGATCCCACGGTCGTGGTTGGCGGCCGCGTCGATGCGCTCGGCTCCAACGCCCGTCTCGGCAAGTCGCAGTACCTGGTGGCCGAGGCCGACGAAAGCGACCGATCGTTCCTCAAGCTGTCGCCCATCATTTCGGTGGTCACCAACATCGATCGCGAGCACATGGACACCTATCGCGACATGCGCGATGTCGAGGACACCTTCGTCGATTTTATGGACCGCGTTCCGTTCTATGGCATGATCGTCGCTTGCAACGACGACGAGCCTTTGCGCACGCTATTACCGCGCCTGAAGCGGCGTTACGTGACTTACGGCAAGCGCATCGGATCTGATTTTCGGCTCATCGACGCCACAACCGAGCTCCAGCCTGGCATGCCCAAGCCGCTCAGCCGCTTCGGCATCGAGTTCAACGGTAAGCGGCTCGGCGAGTTCCAACTGCACGTTCCCGGATCACATAACATCCTGAACGCTACCGCCGCGATTGCCGTCGGCGTCGGACTCGAGATTCCGGTCTACAGCATCCAGTACGCGCTGGAAACGTTCCGCGGGGTTGATCGCCGCTTCCAGTTGCGCGGCGAAGTCAACGGCATTCGCGTCGTGGACGACTATGGGCATCATCCGACCGAGATTCGCGCCACACTGGAAGCTGCGCGTCACGTCTGTGAAGGCCGCATCCACGTCATCTTCCAGCCGCATCGCTTCACGCGGACTCAGGCACTGCTCGAAGAATTCGCGCGCTCCTTCAGCGACGCCGATAACCTGTTTGTACTCGACATTTATCCTGCGAGCGAAACGCCGATCCCGGGCATCACTGGGGAACTGGTCGCACACAGAGTAGCGGAGCAGGGGAGGCCTGCTGAATTTGTGAGTACCGTTGCCGAAGCAGTAATGGCGGCTGCATCCGCAGCGAAGCCGGGGGACCTGATCATGACCCTCGGAGCTGGGAACGTGTCGCAGCTCGGGCCGCAGCTCGTCGAAGCCTTGAAAGCCAAGACGCAACGGATGGCCTCCACATCGACGTCATGAGATTTGCAGCCAAAGTCGTGATTCTGATGGCGTGTGCTCTTGCTGCTAACGCCCACGGTCAAGCGAAGGCCTCCTCTACAACTGCGCTCTTTGCAAAGGTACTACCCGAAATTCAACATCGCTCGTCCGTTCCACCGCGCTTGCCGCAAATGCTGCAAGTCCATGGCGAATCTGCGCACATCGAAGAGGCCTCTCAAGATTTCTATGAGGTTGTGATCAGTTTCGGAGACGACTGTGGCGGACAACACTGGTGTACGACAAACATCTTCACGGGCGAGAAGAAGACCTCGAAGGAGCTCAAAGGAGAGAAAATCCGCTTGAAGAAGGGTGCGACAGGGTACTACCGGCCCTTTGAATGCGCCAAGTACTGCACGAACGCGAGCATTTCGTGGATAGAAGGCGAGTTTGTATACGGAATCGAAATGAAGGACGGAGGAAAGGAAGAGCTTGTTGATGCGGCAAACTCCGCACTGCCGGATTGATAGCTCTGCCTGCCTGCGTGCTTGGCGGTGAGAAATCAGCCATCCACAAAACCGGTACAAAACCCGAAATTCCACTACTCACATCCGGCCAAAAGACGGTATAGTGGCTCAGCGGCGTTTCTCTTGCATTTGACCATTCCCGATGGCGCGGAATAACGGTCCACTCATTCCGGATGAGGAACTGACGACCCGTCGTGGGTCGCAGGACCCAGCGCCGCCAGACGACGCTTTTGACGCCCGTTTCCGTGATCTCGAGACCGAAGATTCCGCCCCCTTCCTGCGTGCCCAAAAGCGTGTGCCCGTCCGACGCGGTCCTCTAGCCAAGAAGACTGCCAGCCGAATCAAAGTCGCCGCTGTCGTCCTCGGTGCCGTGGTCGTGGTCGGAGCT
>Ga0335069_10003762_pt1 | contig 22772 bp, 17 predicted proteins | sample Lox_Sample_11_FD_206714 | JGI IMG/M metagenome (GOLD analysis project Ga0335069, IMG submission 206714) | Soil microbial communities from Loxahatchee National Wildlife Refuge, Florida, United States - Lox_Sample_1.1 | ecosystem: Environmental > Terrestrial > Soil > Wetlands | place: USA... | reverse complement strand
TTGCCGCCGACGAGTTGGACGAGGTCGTCGACGACGGAGCGGAGCTGGCCGGCCTGGCTGGAGAGTTCCTCGGCGGCGGCGGCGGATTGTTCTGCGCCGGCGGCGTTGGACTGCGTGACCTTGTCCATCTCGGCGACGGCGGTGTTCACCTGATCGATGCCCTGGGCCTGTTCATTGGAGGCGGCGGCGATCTCGGCGACGAGGGAGTTGACCTTGTCGGAGGCGCCGGTGATTTCGTCGAGGGACTTGGCGACTTCGGTGGCGATGGTCACGCCGTTGCGGGCGCTGGTGACGGAGCTTTCGATGAGGGAGGCGGTATTTTTGGCGGCGTCGGCGGAGCGGATGGCGAGGTTTCGGACTTCCTCGGCGACGACGGCGAATCCCTTGCCGGCCTCACCGGCGCGGGCGGCTTCAACGGCGGCGTTGAGGGCGAGAAGGTTCGTCTGGAAGGCGATTTCGTCGATGACCTTGATGATCTTGGCGGTTTCGGCGGCGGATTTCTCGATGTCGCCGATGGCCTTGGACATGCTCTGCATGGAGCCGGCGCCGCGGTTGGCGCTGGTCTGGGCGTCGGTGGCGAGTTGGGCGGCCTTGCGGGCGGTGTCGGCGTTGTTTTTGGTCATGGAGGAGATTTCCTGGAGGGCGGAGGTGGTTTCTTCGAGAGCGGCGGCCTGTTCGGAGGCGCCCTGGGCGATGGACTGGCTGGAGGAGGAGACCTGGGTCGCGGTGGCGCGGGCCTGGTCGGAATTGGCGGCGAGAGCGGCGGCGACGTTGCGGAGGGGTTTGACGATGCCGCGGCCGATGAAGAAGCCCAGGAGCGAGACGGCCAGGAGGATACCGCTGACGACGGAGCCGAGGAGCCACATGCTGCGGTTGAGGGAGGCCTTGGAGGATTTTTCGATGGCGGTGGTGTCGTCGCCGGCGAGGGTGACGACGTGGTCGATGGCGGCGCGGTGGGCGGCGTACTGTTCGGTCATGGGGCCGATGAGGAGGTCGTGGGCCTTGGCGCGGTCGTTGGCCTTGATGGCGGGAAGGAACTGGTCGTTGAAGATTTTGTAGTATTCGACGGCGGGTTTGTAGGAGTCATTGAGGAGGGCGGATTTGGTCGGGGAATCGGGGAGGTTCTCGTCCCAGTACTTGTGGCGGTCGTTGAAGTCGCTCTGGAGCTGGGTGGCCTTGGCGAGGTTTTTGTCGAGGTCGGCGTTCTTTTCGTCGGCGACCATCTGGAAGGCGAGGAGGTGGGATTCGAGGATGTATTCGGGGGGCGGGAGGATGTCGGCGACGAGGTCCTTGTTCTGGACGATCTGGGCGTAGATCGGGCCGTTGACCTTGACGTTGGAGAGGATGTTGTAGAAGAGGACGGACATGGCGGCCAGGCCGATGATGAAGGCGGCGACCAGGAGGACGAGTTGGAAGGAAACGGTTTTTTTCATAGGAGTGCCTCAATTTTTCTTGCCAGTGGAAACAAAGGACAGAAGAGTTCCCGTCGCCGGCGGCGCGGAGCGTGCGCCGGCGTTGTCGGGGGTCTCATCAAACACGTCGTGTTGTGTCGATCGATCGCATCTGAAATGAGCATGCGTCAGGCCGACTCGTCAGATCTCGACTGAAGACATTCAGAAGTGATCTGGCGTACGGTGCGAACTCTCAGGCGATGGAGGTGAATCGTCGCCTGTACATGACCTTTTTCGGCGTGATGGGCCATGGGACTTAATAGAAGAAATGGAGCGAAAGCTCAAAGAACTGCGACACGGTGCATTCCTGTCGTAATGTTATGGCGGGCGGTCGATTTTGCGACGGGAAGGGGTTATGGGCGGGGGTGCGTCAGTCGGGGAGGTTGGGGTTGTGGAGGATGAGGGACCAGAAGACGTTTTTGAGGCGGTCGGAGAACTGCCCCCGGCCGACGGGGTGTTTGGGGATCCATTCGACTTTGTCGGGGTTGGCGAGGCCCCACTCGATGAAGCGGGAGGTTTCGTCGAGCATGCGTTGGCGCGAGCGGTCGAAGGGCTCGTCGCGCGGGGGGGGGTTGTTCGTGTGGAGGGGCCGCATGCGGGGGTCTCGAGGACGCGATGTGGGGATTATAGCCGGGGGAGGCTGGGGGCAAGATTGCGGCGATTTTGCCTTGGGGGTGGGTGGCGGCGGTTTTTACGGCCTGAGTGGGTGGGTGAAGTTTTTTTTTGAAGAGCGGCGTGCGCAGGGCGCACATTGCCCCGCGCCGCCCGAGGCGGCGGGCGTCGGTTGGGCGGGAAAAATTGTCGGGCGTGGGGGGTTGGTGGTGTGCTATGATCGTGCGGACGATTGTCAATGGTGCACTATGGAATCGCCTTTGAAGGGAAAAGTGCTGGTAGCGGCGGCGGAGCTGCTGGACCCGAATTTTGCGCGGTCGATTGTGTTGATTGTGCAGCACGATGAGAACGGGGCGATGGGGCTGGTGTTGAATCGGCCGCTGGAGACGACGGTGGCGGAGGCGTGGACGCAGGTGTCGTCGGTGCCGTACCCGAATGAGGATCCGCTGTTTCAGGGGGGTCCGTGCGAAGGGCCGCTGATGGTGGTGCACACGGAGGCGGAGCGGGGGCAGATGGAGATAGGGGAGGGGATTTATCTGTCGTCGGATGCGGACGAGGTGAAGGGGCTGGTGAGCGACGCGGTGGAGCCGCTGAAGTTTTTCGTGGGGTATGCGGGGTGGTCGCCGATGCAGTTGGAGGCGGAGCTGGCAGAGGGGGCGTGGCAGGTGGCGGCGGTGGAGATGGAGGAGGTATTTTCGACACCGGAGAGCTGCTGGGAGCGGTTGATGCGGGCGAGTCGGGGGCGGATACACCCGGCGGTGGATCCGCGGCGGATACCGCCGGATCCTTCGGTGAATTGACGGGGACGACGTTAAACACGAAGGACAAGAAGACGCGAAGGACGACGAAGGGGGTTTTGGGGGTGCTGCGGATCGGCCGGTATAATGCCGGCGAGGTTTTTATGACAATAGCGGATGCGACAACTTATCGGTTCACGCGGGCGATGTATGACCAGATGGTCGACGCGGGGATACTGGAGGATCAGCGTGTTGAACTCATTGGTGGGGAAATACTGCAGATGAGTCCGATTCATAATCCGCACGTTGTCGCATGCACCCTTGTCACTGAATTGCTGCGAGAGGCATTTGGCAAAACGGTTCACTTGCGTGTGCAGGCGCCTCTCGCTTTTGATGAGTCGGAGCCACAGCCTGACATAGCGGTTATTCCCGGCTCGCCGCGAGATTATGACTATCACCCGAATTGCGCGTTTCTCGTCGTGGAGGTTTCGGATAGTTCTTTGCGATTTGATCGCAAGGTGAAGGGGAGCCTCTATGCCTCCGCGAGAATTCCGGAATACTGGCTGCTGAATCTGCGTGACAGCCAGCTGGAGGTTTATCGCTCTCCGAAGCGCGACAAAACACAGCGATTTGGTTTCCGTTATTCGACTGTGCAGGTGTTGAAGCGAAAGGAAGGCGTCGTTCCTCTGGCGCTTCCGAAAGCCAATCCTATCCGCATTGCCGATATGCTCCCCTAACAGCGCGGGATGCGGTATTCTGTCGTGAATGAGTACGAACACGGTTAGTCCTACGTTTGAATCGCTTCTGGAGTCGGCGCGCGAGGTGTTGCGGTCGGAGGCGGCGTCGATTGGGTCGGTGGCGGAGAAGCTGGATGGGGCGGTGGTGGAGGGGATTCGGCTGATTTTTGAACGGACGGATGAGGGTGCGGGGCGACACGGCGCTGTCGTGGTGTCGGGGGTGGGGAAGTCGGGGCTCGTGGGGCAGCGGATATCGGCATCGTTTGCATCGACGGGGACGCCATCACATTTTCTGCATCCGGTGGAAGCGCTGCATGGCGATCTCGGGCGCGTGCGGCGGAATGATGTGGCGGTGCTGCTGAGTTATTCGGGGGAGACGGATGAGCTGGTGCGGCTGCTGGATTTTTTGAAGCGGCAGGAGATAGCGATCATCGCGGTGACGGGGTCGCGGGAATCGACGCTGGGGAAGCGGGCGGATATTGCGATTCAACTGGGGCGGATTGAAGAGGTGTGTCCGCATGGGCTGGCGCCGACAACGTCGGTGAATTGCATTTCGGCGGTGGGGGATGCGCTGGTGCTGGGGGTGATGTCGCTGCGGAATTTTTCGAAGGAGGATTTTGCGGGGTTTCATCCGGCGGGGTCACTGGGGCGGAAGCTGCTGGCGGTGGCGCAGGTGATGGAGTTCAAGGTGGGGGAGAATTTCGAGGTGATGCCGGAGGGGATGACGGTGCGGGAGGTGCTGGCGAAGGATCAGACGACCGGACGCCGGGCCGGGGCGGTGGTGCTGGTGGATGGCGCGGGGAAATTGTCGGGGGTGTTTACGGATGGGGATTTGCGGCGGCAGTTGCGTGCGCGGCCGGGGTTCCTGGATTTGCCGATGCGCGACGTGATGACGCGGAATCCAAAGCGGATTGGGCGGGATGCGCTGGCGTCGGAGGCGTTGGCGTTGTTGAATAAGTTCAGGATTGACGAGTTGCCGGTGGTGGATGAGGGGGATCGGCCGGTGGGGTTGGTGGATGTGCAGGATCTGGTGCGGTTGCGGGTGGTGGAATAAGTTTTAAATTGTGTCAGCCTCGGCAGCATGATAGTGTGTACGCATGGTGAAAAACGATCTATTGCAGCAAATTCTTTCACTTTCGGCGAGAGACCGCGAGCGCATCGTTGACGTTGTGCAAGCGAGCCTTGCCCATGATCTGCCGCCGCAATTGTCGGAGTCAGAGCAAAAAGAACTATTGCGGCGCGTGTCATTGTATCGCAAACATCCCGAGCGCCTTCTAACCGTGAAACAGGTGAAGGCCCGGCTTGCTAAGCAGCGAGCGGAACTTTCGCGATGAAGTTCCGCATTACACTCACCCCCGAGGTTAATTCCCAGATTCTTTCCATGTCCGCTTATTTTGAAGGGGTGCGGGACGGGCTGGGCGGGGAATTTGAGACGGAAGTCTGGGACATTCTAGAAGCAATCTCGAGATCTCCGGAAATGTATGCGATTGAGTTCGGACCTGTTCGACGGGCGCTAATCCGGCGATTCAACATGCTCGTGTTCTACTCCGTAGAGCCGAAGCGGGTGACGGTTCACGAGTTGCGGGACGCACGGCGCAAACGCCCAAACTGGCGCGCCCGCGGTTTCAGAGACAATTAAGTTGCTTCATTTTTTAACCAACTTCCGCGACAATTGACTGTTTCCCATCCCCCCCCCTTCCCCCAAGGAGTGCTCATGGCGCTTAGCAATATCAACTTGTTGATTCTCGACGTTGACGGCGTGCTCACCGATGGGGGGATTATCCGGGATGATGCGGGGCAGCAGATCAAGCGGTTTCATGTGCGCGACGGGGCGGGGATAGTGCTGTGGCGGCGGCTGGGGAAGGAAGTAGCGATCATCACGGGGAAGGAATCGGATGTGGTGGCGCATCGGGCGGCGGAGCTGGGGATTGAGCATGTGTATCAGAACATCGGGAACAAGCTGGAGGCGTACGACCAGGTGAAGGAGGAACTGGGGGTGAGCGACGCGGAGATTGCGTACGTGGGGGATGATCTGCCCGATTTGCCCGTCATGCGGCGCGTGGCCATGCCCATCGCGGTGGCGGATGCGGTCGAGGAAGTGCGGGCGGTGGCGAAATATGTGGCGAAATACCCCGGCGGATACGGGGCGGTGCGGGATGCGATTGAATTCCTGTGCAAGGAACAGGGGCTGTGGCAACAAGTGATGGACCGCTACCTGTGAGCGACAGCGGCATGGGGGCAGAAGTCCGCAAACGGCGGGACTCGAGGGGTGTCTGATTGCGGATGAGCTGGGGGAATGACTTGGCGCGCTTGTTGGGAAGCGCGCGGCACGAGTAGACTGGCGGACATGGGCAAAAAAATAGCGCTTTTCATCCTTGGGGTCGTGCTCTTCATTGGTGCGTTCCTGGCATACCAGTATTTCACCGGGGCGTCCTTCTCCGCGGCGAAGAAGCCGGCGCTGGTGGCGTCGACGCAGCCGGAAGAATTGCCGCCGACGTTTGAATCACGTCGTCCCAACGGCGACCTGGAATGGCTGCTGAGCACGAAGAAGGCGGTGCCGTTCAAGGATTCCAACGGGAACGTCGTGCCGGGGGAATATGCCCTGACGGAGCCGAGCGCCTCGTATTACACCGATGACGGCAAGATCGCGTACATCCGCGCGGATCGCGGGAACATCCTGATGGATGAAAGCGGAGTGGCGGCGGCGAATCGCGGGGGGAAGCCGGAGCCCAAGGGGGGACATCTCTCGGGAAACGTCGTGCTGACGTACGGCCCGCGGGAAACGTTCACGGACAATTCGCTGGATCGCAAGCCGGGACAGTTGCAGGTGCGGTTCGAAAAGGACCTCGATTTGAATTATGCGGAGCAATTGCTGACGAGTCCCGGACTGGTGCATTTGCGGTCCGATCAGCTCGAATTTGACGGGGAGAACCTGACGATCGCGTTCAATCGGGGGATGAAGCGCATCGAGCTGCTGCGCATCGATCCTCCGGTGGGGAGCGGCAAGAACAATTACATGCTGATCAAGGATGTGGGGAAGGATGCGGCGGGGTTTGGAGACGTCTCGAAACCGGAGACCCCGGCAGGAGCGCAAGCGCCGGCGGCGAATACGGCCGCAGTGGCGAAGCCGGCGCCGGCGGCTCGAACGGCGGTTTCCCAGAACACCACAGCGCCGGTTGTGGCGCCGACGACGACGACGAAAAAAGAGATCCGGACCAACTACAAGCTCTCGTTCGGCAAGGAAGTGACGGCGACGGTTGGACCGCGGGTACTCACGAGCGATCAGTTATTCGTGCTCTTTTCGCCGCCCACGCCGGGCGAGAACAAAGCGGAGCCGGCCAGTTCCGCGACGCCCGCCGCCGGCAAAGGCACGCGGGCGCCCGTGCCGTCAAACGGCGGCCCCGCTTCCGCAACGCCGGCAAAGGCCGCAGTTGTTCCACCGACGCCGATCACCCCGACCAAGGGCGACGATCTCGAAGTGCGCTGGACCGGCCCCATGGAAATGCGTCCGGCGGCGGATACCGATCTGCAGTTGGTCGATCGGCACGATTTCGCAATGGAGGCGGTGGGAACAACCGAACGGCCGGTGATCGTGAAAGATCCGACCTACGCCGCGACAGCGGGCCGGCTCTGGTTCCACCGCGCGGAGCAGCGCTTCGAGCTGGAGCCCGCCGGATTGCCCACCGTGACGGCCACCGACAAGGATCCACAGCATCCGACCTTCGGCACCGGTCGGCTGGTCTGCCAGGGCTTGAGCTTTTTCCGCGCCGCGAACCATGTCTCCCTGCAGGGGCCGGGAACTATCGAGGTGCCCCCGGAGCTGATGGGGCGCGAGTCCCAGGGGAAGAGCGAAAAGCCCCTCCTGGCCACCTGGCAGAAGCAGCTCGACGTCGAATTCGCCAGCGTCGGGAATTCCAAAGACCCGGAGAAGAGCAAGCGGGTTCCGCGGCACGTGGTGTTCACGGGGGACTCCGACATCACCAGCAGCGATTTCCACATCGACAGCAACATGCTGGATGTGCTCGTGGCCAACGCCGGCGCCGATGCGAAGGGGAACCAGAAGAGCGTGCTCGAGCATGTGCTGGCCACGGGCGGAGGGTCGGGGGTGCATCTGAAGTATCCGCATCAGTCCGGCGGCACGATCGACGAGGCGGCCAAGCCGGACGGGTTGAACGCGGATCGGCTGGAGCTGATGACGGAGATACCGGGCGGCGCAGGCGTGGGGGGCGGGGGAGGGCCGGTGCCGTCGCGGTTGCTGGCGGAAGGGAATGTGGAAGCATGGTCGTACGCACCGCATCGGGAGAATGGGACGGGCGCGGCGCGCGAAACGGGGCAGCTCGACAAGCAGGCGATTTATACGCCGAAGCTGGATGTGGCGCTGGAACCCAGGAAGAGCAGCGGGACTGGAACCGGAGGGACAGGCGGGGGTATGGCGAAGAATGTTCAGGCGAAATCGCTCATCGCATCCGAGGGGGTGATCGTGGAGCTGGAGGGCTTCTCGGCGGAAACCGTGCAGGCGAGCGGACGGACGCTGACGGTCATCACGCACGCTGACCAGGGCCGGGAGTTGGCGACCGCGGTCATCGACGGCGAAGGAATGCCGGACGGGACGATCAAGTACGCACAATTGACCCAGGGGCCGAACAAGATTGGCGGGGAGCATATCGATCTCGATCAGCACACTCGGATGATTTCGATACCGGGGAAAGGACAATTTGATTTCGTGCAGCCCCCCCCCCAGGCGGAGAAAGACAAGCCGGCGACGCCGGTAACGGTGACGTGGGACCGGAAAATGGATTTCGACGGGCGCTCGATGATGGCGCGGTTCTTCGGGAATGTCGACGGGCACGTGCACGATCGGAAGGACCTCGAGAGCCAGTTGACCTGCGATGATGAGCTGGACGTGCAGCTCGCGAAGCGCGGAAAAGATGCGGGCAATCTCACGGCAAACGGCGCTCAGGGCGGGCGCGGATTGCAGAGCCTCCGCGCGGTTGGGAATGTGAAGGCGTACGGCGCGACGCTGGATGAGAGCGGCAAGCCGATCACGGGACTGCTGATCGAGAAGACGAATCTGCTGAAGTACGACGACGCCACGAAGCGGCTCGACATTCCGGGGGCGGGGATGCTCTCGGTGCTCGACAATCGTCCGGAGAAGCCCGGCGAGACCGACCAGGGAGGCCGAGGCAGCACGGTGTTCAAGTGGCAGGGGAGCCTGACGTACGTGGGGGTGGACGATTTGATCACGCTGGACGACAGGGTGTACATGCGTCACCAGCCGCTCAAGCCGATGAAAGGTTTGGGGGGTGCAACGGGAGCGCCGGGAGTGACGGCCGCTGCGGCGCCGAACGGCAAGGCGAAGAATCCGCCGATCGAACTCTGGACCGACAAGCTGACCGCCAAGCTCAAGGGCAAGGATGCCACGCGCGGCGCTACCGCCAATCCGCTGGAGATGGGCTCCGGCGAACAGAAGCTGGAACTCGTGACCGCGCAGGGCACGCCGCAGCAGGATTCGAAACTGCAGATGGGAACGGACGAATCGATCATCGCCCGGACGCTGATTTTCGATACCGTGCGAAACCAGGCGACCGGTATCGCGGCGCCGGAGGGCATTGGGCAGTTGACCCGTCCGGGAGAAGCCCTGGTGAACTTCCAGAAGGTGGTCTGGGACATGACCAAGAATCAGAACGCGTTCACGATCACCGGAGGCAGCGGGGAAATCCAGCAGTGACTCGGGCTCGCTGGGGAACCGGTTCGGAGTTCCACCTTCAGGCGGCCTCGAGTTCTGAAGTGCAATTTGCGCGGAGGGGGAATACACTCGCGGGGAGGGGGAGGATTCTTTCCCGTCAGGTGAGCGATGGATTGTCGCCTGCGCGCGATCGGCATACTGATGGTGATGATGTTGGCATGCGTGCCGTGCCGCGCGCAGGATGAGATGCGCGCGGATGAGGAAGCGGTGGCAGCCATGGGGAGCCGGGCGGCGGGCTCGGACGGCGCGATGCGGGCGGCGGATTATCTTGCTGAGCGATTGAAGGCGATGACGGGCGCGGATGCGCAGCGACAGGCCTTTGTGATGACGGTGCCAGTGGTCGAGGAATGCAGGGCCGAAGAGGCGGAGTTGAAAGCGGGGAAGTGGGTGGCGACCGACCGAATGATCGCACTATCGCCGCTGATTCCCTCCGGCGGGCAGGCGGCGGCAATCGCGCCGGAGTGGGCAAAGGCAGAGCTGGTCTACGCCGGCAAGGGGCGGCTCGAAGACTTCCGCGGAAAGGACCTCCGGCATCGCGCGGTGGCCCTCGATGTGGATTGCCCCGCCACCGCATGGATGAACGCCGGATCGCTCGGCGCAAGCGCCATCATTCTTCTCGGCGACGACCACACCGGCAACACGGAACTGCTGGACAAAACCACGAACGTGCCGATCGGGCTGCCGCGCTTTTATTGCGATGATGCCGCAGAAACGGCGCGGATTCGCAGCGGCGATGTGAAGGGGATTTCGCTGCACGTCCACGTGTGCTGGGAGGAAAAGCGGGTGGAAAACGTGCTCAGCGTTCTGCACGGGCGTCAGACCGCCGCGAGCCGGGGGGGAGGAACGGAGAGCGAATGGGCGAAACAGGTCGTGATTCTGCAGGCTCGCTACGATGCCGCCTCGCTGGTGATGAACCGGGCGCCCGGGGCGATGGCGGCGGCGAACTGTGCCTTGCTCCTGCGGATCGCGGGAAAGATCGCGGAAGAACCAAGCCATCGCAGGGTCGTGATTGCCTTCACAGCCGGCGACGAGTGGGATCTGCGCGGATCGCGGGAGCTGGTCGATCTGCTCGACCGGGATGCCAGGAATGCGGCGGCCGCGGTGGGCGATCTGCGGGCTCGTGCGGACGCTGCGGTGGAGCGCGCGAGAGCCGCGGACGAAACGCTGGCGGCCCTGCGGCAGATGATGAATGGAGATTTCTCCGGCCTGACAATGGAGCGGGCGCGCGAGGCCGTGGAGGAGGAATTACTGCGGAAATCGTCAGCGGTGGAGGAAACGCTCCAGCGCGTCCGGCGGGCCGGCGGGAACGCGGCGGCGAGCACCGGAACCATTGAATCGCGCAAGCAGCAAATTCTCGCAGCCAGAGCGTTCGTTCATACAAGAACTTCGCCGGTCGCAGCAGCACGCACGTTGATCGATGAAGCCGCCGGCGAGAGTGCGGCACGCTGGGAACGCGAAGCCCAACGCTGCCACTGGTGGCGCGATTCCCTCCTGGCCTGGCCACGCATTCGCGCAGAGCTCGGCGACCGCCAGCCCCTCCTATGGTTGACCCTCTCCCTCTCCTCCGGCAGCGATCACTACGGCTTCTTCGCACGCAGCTTCATGAACGAGGAAATGGACGCCACCGGCCCCATGTCCGGCTTCGGCCAGGCCATCCGCCGCTACGTCGGGGCGGGGGGCGAGGGCGGCGCATTTCAAGTCGATTCGCTCGAAAACCGCTTCACCCTGCAAACCTTCTTCCCGATACCGCGCGCGTTCTCCTCCGACGCCGCCATCGCCCGTGGCCAGCCCGCCGGCGCGCTCGCAACCGTCCAGGACGCCTCCACCTTCCTCGACACGCCCAACGACCTCGCCACGCGAATCGATTGGGACCATTTCGAAACCCAATCCTCGGGCGTCGAACGGCTGCTCCTCGGCGACGACACCGGAAGCCCCGGCCTCCTCACCGACCCCCGCTTCTACGCCCGCGCCGAACTCCCCATCACGGCCGACAATCAGGGCGTCACCGTCTTCGACCGCACCCTCGGAGAAACCCTGCCGCGCCTGCATGCGGAAGGCGCCCTCATCGGCGGCGAAATGGAATTCAACGCCCGCCCCCTCCCCGCACTCGTCGGCACGCGCCGCAGCGACTGGCACCTCGCCGATGTCGACGGCCACGTCACCTTCCTCCAGGCCGCACGCGCGCCCCGACTGCGCACCCGCATGCAGGGCTTCGAATTCGACGCCGCAGGCATCCCCACGCGCGCCCTCGCCGGCAATCTTGCCGACGCGGGGGGGGGCCGCGGCCTCGTCGGTGACTTCGAAGGCAACCCCGACCAACCCGCCCGCGCCATGCTCTTCGATTGCCTCCGCCTCGACGCCTTCGGTCTCTTCGACCCGCGCTACCTCGACACCCTCGACCGCCTCGACATCCTCGACGCCCACCGGCTCGATGCCGCCGAATTCTCCAACGTCTACACGGCCTCCGCCCCCGCCGCGTTCGCCGCTGTCTTTATGCCGCCCGATATCCGCTGGCAGCTCCTTGCCGCGCGCGGGAATGTCAGCAACCGCATGATCCTGATCAATGCTGACGAACGGCACCCCGCGGGCACCGGATTCGGCGCGACCGACCCCGCCGACATCGGCCCACTCCCCTACCGCGCCGCCATGGACTTCTCCTTCCTCAACACCCAGCGCCAACGCCAACTCGAACGCTTCGGCGTGTCCAACGATGTCGTCACGGAGTTGCAAAGCGCTTCCGCCGCCGCGCGCGGCGAAGCGCAGCGCGCGAAGGCCGGCCTCGATTATCCCCAGCTCTTCTGCGCCACTGACGCCCTCTGGTCTCTCCAGTCGCAGGTCTACCAGAACCTCATCGACACCTCCAACGGCATCATCAAGGCCGTCATCTTTCTGCTCCTTGGACTCATTCCTTTTTCCTATTTCGTTGAACGCCTCCTCGTCGGCTCGACGAACGTCTACCGCCAGATCGCGTGGTTCGCCGGCATCTTCGCGGCCATGACCCTCGCTCTTTGGTTCCACCCCGCGTTCCGCATCTCGTCCGCCCCGCTCATGATCCTGCTGGCCTTCCTCATCCTCATCCTCTCCTCCACCGTCGTCTACATTCTCTGGGGAAAATTCGAGGAGGAAATCGCGCGGCTGCGCGGGGCGGAACTCAGCGCCCACATGACCAGCCTTCACCGCGGCGCCGTCTTCGGCGCCGCCGTGCGCCTCGGCCTCTCCAACATGCGCCGCCGCGGCGCCCGCACGACCCTCACGCTCATCACCCTGATTCTCCTCACCTTCACGCTGCTCTGCTTCACCAGCGTCCGTGAAGCCGTGCACCTCGCGCCGCAACTCATCCCCTTCCCCGGCAACAAGGTGCCCGCCGCGGGAATTCTCATCCGCCAGCGCGGATGGCGCGCCCTCCCGCCCGAAACCATCGGCCTCGCACGCCGCATCGGCTCCGGCGACGCCACCGGCATTATCGCCCAACGCTACTGGTACTCTTCCGACCGCGCCGAACGCCCCTGGTTCATCCCCGTCCACTCACCAAATGCCGACGCCTCCATGTACCTCAACGCTCTCGTCGGCCTCGACCCCACCGAATCCGAATTTCAGGCCGCTCCTATCGAGTCCATCCTCCCCGGCTTCAACCGTATGAAAGATACGCCCGACCTCTGCTGGCTCCCCACCACCGTGCGCGATGTTCTCCCCAACCTCAACATCGGCGACAAAGTCACCATCCTCGGCCAACCCCTCACTCTCGCCGGCTTCTTCACTCCCTCCAGCCTCACGCGCCTCCGCCAGCTCACCACCGACCCCCTCACCCCGATCCAACCCTCCGCCCAACTCGCCGGCCAAACGCCCACTACCGACGACTCCACCAGTCCCGAAACCTCGTATCGCTTCCTCGCCCCGCAATCCGTCGCCATCCTCCCCGCAGCCATCGTCCAGCGTCTCGGCGGCCGGCTCACCTCCATCATGACCCGCCCCGGCGATTCCGGAAAAATCGACCAGATCGCCGAGGAGTTCGCGAAGCAATCTGCTTTCACCGTCTACGTCTCCGACGGCACAAACGTCCGCGCGCTTAACGCCTCCGCCTCCTTCGTCCCGCGCGACTTCGGCGATGTGCTCATCACCATGCTCATCGGCGGCGTGATCGTCTTCAACACCATGCTCGGCGCCGTTTCCGAGCGCGGCCGCGAAATCCATGTCTACACCTCCGTCGGCCTCGCCCCTTCGCACGTCGGCATGCTCTTCCTTGCCGAAGCGGCCGCCCTCGGAACGATTGGCGTCGTCGCCGGCTACATCTTCGGCCAGGGCTTCGCCACCGTTCTCTCGTGGACGCACCTGCTCCCCGACGTTGCGCTGAACTACTCCTCCGTTTCCGCCATCGCGACGATGGGCATGGTTCTCGGCGTCGTGATGCTCTCTTCGCTTTGGCCCGCCCGGGCCGCCACGCGCGTCGCCGCGCCATCGCTGCAGCGCGATTGGAAACTTCCCAAGCCTGTCGGCGATCTGCTTGCCGTCGATCTCCCCTTCACCGTGAACGAATCCGCGGCCCGCGGTGTCTGTGCATTTGTCGCCGAATTCCTCATCTCCACCAGCCAGTCCGGCGCCGGACGCTTCACTGCGGACGCCGTCCGCGCCCTCTCGCAGCAAACCACGCAGGGCCCCGTTCGCGGCCTATCCGCGAGAATCTGGCTAGCCCCCTACGACCTCGGCGTCATCCAGACCATGCGACTCTCCATCCACCCCACCGACCAGCACAACGTGTTCGACGTCCACGTCGAAATGACCCGCGAAGCGGGCAACCCCGGCACCTGGCGGCGGCTCAATCGGCCGTTCCTCATCGATATCCGCAAGCAGTTTCTGCTGTGGCGTAATCTCTCACACGACCTGATGCAGGACTACATCGAGCGCTCCGAACAACTGTTCGCTGGCGAGCAGTCCAAGCGTCCCGAGCCTTAATCATTTCCCCAAAACACTTCGCCGCGCATCTTTCAGAAGAACAAACAGATGCATCGGGTCGGTCGGAGAGGCGACGAAATCGAATTTTTCGTAGAACTTCCGCGCGTCATCATTTTTCGCATGCACCGTCATCGCGCGGATGCCGACAATTTCCGCCGCCTGCAACGTCCGCAACATCGCGTCCTTCAGAAGCGCCTTTCCGATCCCCTGCCCGTGCCAACGCTGATCCACCGCCAGCCGCGCGAGCAACATGACCGGAATCGGATGTCGCGTCAACCCCTTGGAAATTCGCTCGGGCGCCTGCTCCGACAGAACGTGTCCGACCGTCAATGTGTGATACCCCACCAACGTCTCCCCCACCGACCCTATATAAGTCTGGCCCGCCCCAGCCTGTTGATTGGTCCATGCATAGCGAAGCAGATACCGGTTCAATTCCTCGCGCCCACAATCGAAGGCATCAATCTTGTGCGCCAGTGTCAACTTTTCGATACGTCGCGACGTTCCCGGCCCTTCCGCTGCGCTCACCGTCTCCCCTCATCAAAGAATCCCGGCTCTTTCAGCAGCTTACGCAGCCGTGGCAGCACCTTCGGTGGCGCGTCCAGCGCCGCGACGAACGCCTTCCATTGTGCCGGGCTCAGCCGAAACTCACGCCGGTCCGCCAGTGCCTCATCCGCCCGTGCCAATGCACTCTCCAGCACAAACTCACTCACCGACTTCCGCGACACCGCCGCGGCCGCCTGCAACGCCTTCTTTGCCTTCGGCGTCAACCGCAAATCCAGCTTCGCGGTCCGTGTATTACTGGCCTTTACCATGTGCTGCTCCTCTCACGAAAAGCGTACGATTCATGTCCGACAATGTCGAGACAAATCCAACCTTTGCGGGCTTGCACCTTTGCCGGCAGTGAGGGTGGCATGCTTCTGGCCACAATCTCGGTGGCCAGAAGCATGCCTCATGTGCGAGGCCGTTTGGTATCGTTCCACGCCCGCACCCGCAATCACAGTTCCAAACCTCCTTTTCACACCGCCCCTGATGACAGAACCCCCAATCAATGTTCCAATGTCCACGGAGCAAACCCATGTTTCGAACATTCAGTCATTGGTCATTGGAATTTGATTCGTCATTCCCTCTGCGCATCAACAATCCGTCCCACAATTCCAACAAGCTTTCGTGTCTTTCGTGCTTTTTGTGGCCATTTATCCGTTTTGAAACAGCTTCAGGGGGGAGCGCATGAAAGAAGACGCCGAACTCCGCCAATACCGCCTCCTCCTCCAACCCCCGGCCACCTTCGCCGACGGATTCTCCGCTCCGGCTTAGAACCTCGCACTATCTTTGCTTCCCGCTGGACCCCAGCAGCGTACGAAACCCCGCCTGCACAAAGTGCCGATCGGAGGTGAGCGCTTCCGTAACGCCATCGTGTTCCATCATCGCAAACGAAATGCAGTCCGTGAACGACCAGTGCTTGTCCATCCGCTGACCATACAGCGCCAATCCCCGCGCAATCCATTCTGCCGTGGCTGGAAGAATAATCGTCCGCGGATCCGACCGCAGCACGCGGCAAATCTCCAGGAACACCCCGCGGTTGTGCGGATCGGCAAGCCAGTTTCCCAGCTCGATCAAAACGAACTCACTCGTAAGGTATTGACCGCCAAATCCCCTGTCGAACTCCAAGCTGTCTTGATGGTTCTCATCGTCCGGGCGCACCAGTGCGATATAGAAGCTCGTATCCGCAAACACCTGCTTCATGACTTGGGATGCCCGTACAGATAATGGCGTTTCTGGCTGGATGCATCGGGCGGCAAGCCCGTCGCCTTGCCGATGACATCTTTCAGCTTTTCCGAAAGCGGTGCCGTGGTCTCCGCCGGAATGACATCCACCGTGACCAGAGCCCCCTCGGGCAGAGCAACGGGCTCATCAAGCACCACGGTCCCATTTTTGATGTGGCCTTTGTATGTCACGGCAATCACCTCACAAATCTAACGCCCAATTATAACGTACAATGCCCGACCAGTGGCAAATCCTCCGAGAGATCCGCGCATGAACGAAGACCGCGAACTCCGCGAATACCGCCTCCTCCTCGAACCCCCGGCCACCTTCGCCGACGGCTTCTCCGCGCGCTCCGTCCTCGGCTGCATCTTCATCGGCCTCGTCATGATGCCCGCCTCCATGTACCTCTCGCTCCTTGCCGGCGCTGATCTCACCGGCGCCGCGCGATGGGTCACCGTCATTCTCTTCGTCGAGCTCGCCCGGCGCTCGTTCACCACGCTCAAGCAGCCCGAAATCTTCATTCTCTTCTACATGGCTGGTGCTGCGGTCTCGTCGCCCTTCTCCGGACTTCTATGGAACCAGTACTACGCCACCTCCGACCCGGCCATCACCCACGGCATTGCCGAGCACATCCCGCGTTGGGTTGCGCCCTCCGCCGACGTCATCGCCCGCCGTTCGTTCTTCCGCATGGAATGGCTCGGCCCGATCGGCATGATCGCACTGGGCCAGCTCCTCGGCCGGCTCGACAACTTCGGCCTCGGCTATATCCTCTTCCGCGTCACGTCCGATGTCGAAAAGCTCCCCTTCCCCATGGCCCCCGTCGGCGCCCTCGGCATCACCGCCCTCGCCGAATCCTCCGCCACCCGCGCTGGGGGGGGAGACGGCGCCGGCAAGCCAGCCGAAACCACCTGGCGCTGGCGCGTCTTCTCCATCGGCGGAATGATCGGCCTCGCCTTCGGCGCACTCTACATCGGCATCCCTGCCCTGTCCGGCACCTTCCTCAAAACCCCCATCCAGATCCTCCCCATCACCTTCACCGACCTCACCACCTCGACGCAAAATATCCTCCCCGCCACGCCCGTCACGCTCTCCTTCGACGTCGGCAACCTCCTCGTCGGCATGGTCCTCCCCTTCTACGCCATCCTCGGCACCTTCCTCGGCATGATCCTCACCTGGATCGCCAACCCCATCCTTCACGCCACCGGACAACTCCCCTCCTGGCAGCCCGGCATGAACGCCGTCGACACCGCCTTTGCCAACCACGTCGACGTCTATCTCTCCGTCGGCATCGGCCTCGCACTCGCCATCGCCGCCATCGGCTTCTATCACGTGTTCTCCGGACTGAGGGAGAGCAAGAAAAACCGCGAAGCCAACAACGCAATCGAAAATCAAAAATCGAGAATCGAGAATGCCCCCACGAACGACTCCCCCTGGCACCGTCTCCTCCATCCCCCCGCAGGCCGCGGCGACATTCCTCTCATCGTCGCCGTCGGCATCTACTTTTTTTCGACGACGACGTACATCGTCCTCTCCCACTGGCTCGTCCCGAACTTCCCGCTCTGGATTCTCCTCGGCTACGGCTTCATCTACACGCCTGTGATCTCCTACGTCGCCGCCCGGATGGAAGGTGTCGCCGGGCAGTGGGTCGAAATTCCGATGGTGCGCGAAGCGACCTTTATCGCGGCGCAATCCCTCGGCTACAAGGGCGTCGACATCTGGTTTGCCCCCATCCCGCTCAACAATTACGCCGGCAACGTCGTCAATTTCCGCACCCAGGAACTGACCGGCACCAAGTTCACCAGCATTATCAAGGCGGAGTTCGTGATCTTTCCCGTCGTCATCGTCTCGTCCATTCTCTTCTCGCAGTATCTTTGGCGCATCGCCCCGATCCCCTCCGCGATTTACCCCTATGCCAACCAGCTCTGGGAACTCCAGGCCCGTCAGCAGGCGCTCCTCCAATCCTCCACCCTCGGCAACGCCGGAGGGGGCGGCATCAGCTTCTACGAAGCCATCAAATGGAAATACATTGCCGGCTCCGCAGGAACGGGGATTCTGCTCTACTCGGCGCTCTCGTTTGCAGGCGCGCCGGTGATGCTCTGTTACGGATTGGTCCGCGGTCTTGGCACCGGCCTCGCCGCCGGCGTCATCCCCCAGATGATCGGCGCGTTACTCGGCCGCTACTACTTCGAAAAACGCCTCGGCCTCAAATGGCGCCAATACGCCCCCGTCCTGCTCGCCGGCTTCTCCTGCGGCGTCGGCCTCATCTCCATGTTCTCCCTCGGCTGCCTCCTCATCTCCAAAGCCGTCTTCCAACTCCCCTACTGAGCGCCCAGCCCAACCCCGCGCCCGTGTCGCGCCGGGCCAACGGCCCGCTGCTCGCGCGGTTCCACTTCGTCGTCGTTTTCTTCGTGGTCGTTCGTGTCTTGTGCTTTGGTTGTGGCTCCGCCGCGCCAGGTCTTGCTTTGCCATTCATCCGCTTTTTGAAACAGCTTCTTCCCCCTCACGCCCCCTTCCCCTTCCGCTGCCGCGTCTTCAACCACTGATCAAGCAGCGCCCCCAGCAGAATCACCGCCCCCATCACGCACAACTGCAACGAACTCTTTGCATGCGGCAACAGATTCACCGCGTTCTGCAACACCTGCAGCAGCGCCGTCCCCAGCAGAATCCCCAGAATCGACCCCTCCCCTCCCCGCAGCGAGCACCCTCCCAGCACCGCCGCCGCAATTCCGTAAAGCTCATAGAAATTCCCATGACTGCTCGGAAGCACCGAGTCGGAGTAGAACACAAACAATATCCCGGAAATGCTCGCCGTGATCATCGAAATGACATAAGCGACCCCGATGATCACCTTCGTATTGATCCCCGAATATCGCGCCGCCTCTTCGTTCCGGCCGATCGCATACAGATACCGCCCATACACCGAGCCGTGCAGAACCACCCCCATGATGACCGCCACGATGATCAACAGCACGAACGGCATCGGCACCGGCCCCAGCTTCCCGGTCGCGCAATACTCCAGCACCCCATAGTTCGTCGCCCCCAGCCCCTTCGTCTGTTCGTCCGTGATAAACCGCGCCAATCCCCGGTAAAACAACAGCCCGCACAGCGTCACGATGAACGGCTGCAAGTTCAGTTGCGCAATCAAGAACCCGTGAATCAGCCCTACGAAAACCATCCCCAGCGTCGTCAGTGCCAGCGCCGTCGGCCACCCGTAACCCCCCTGCAGCATCATGCAGAACACCACCCCCTGCAGTGCAAACACCGATCCAATCGAAAGATCAATCCCCGATGTGATGATTACAACCCCCGCGCCGATCGAAAACACCCCGAACATTCCGATCAGCGTCGCAAGATTCTGCAGGTTCTCCTTGCTCAAAAACGACGCCGGCTCCAGAAACGTCATCACGCCGCACACCATCAGCAGGAGCAATCCAATGCCAAGTTCTTTTTTCATCGATGTTCTCAATCGCCAGGGGCTGCCGTCGGCCGCCCAACCGCAAGATTCATCACCGCTTCTTCCGAAAACTCCTCCCGCCCCAATATCCCGGCGATCCGGCCCTCGTGCATCACCGCTATCCGATCGCAGATCCCGAGGATCTCCTCCATGTCGCTCGAAATCACCATCACCGCCAGACCCTCATCCGCCAGCCGCCGCAGAAGTGCATATATTTCCGACTTCGCCCCCACGTCGATTCCCCGTGTCGGCTCGTCCACGATCAGCACCTTGGGCCCAAGCGACAGCCATTTCCCCAGCACGACCTTCTGCTGATTCCCTCCCGACAGATTCCGCGCCTTCGCCTCCACTGACGTTGCCTTGATCCGCAGTTCCGCCACCTGCTCCTGCGCCACCCGCCGCTCCGACCCGCGGTTCACGAGCCCTGCGATCGCATTCCGCATCACCGCCGGAAGCGAAATGTTTTCCCGAACCGTCATATCGGTGATCAGCCCCGTGCGCCGCCGATCCTCCGGCACCAGGTAAATCCCGCTCCTGATCGCATCCCGCGCCCCCCTCAGGCGCACGCGCTTACCATCGAGTAAAATCTCCCCCTCCAGCGGCGGATCGACCCCAAAGATCGCCTGCGCCACCTCCGATCGCCCCGCGCCCACAAGACCCGCAAACCCGAGAATCTCCCCCGCCGCAATCTCAAACGAAACCGTCTCCCCCCGTCTCGCCGCCGTCCTCAGATGCCTTACCTCCAATCGCTTCGCCCCCAATCCACCGCGCCCCTTGATGTAAAAATCCCGCAAATCCCGCCCCACCATCAGGCGCACCATGCTGTCATGCGTGACCTGCTCCCGCGGCAACTCCCCCGCATTCCTTCCATCCCGCAACCCCACCACCCGGTCCGAAATCTCCCCCACCTCCCCCAGCCGATGCGAAATATAAATCACGCTCACCCCCTCGTTCCGCAGATCCTTCACAATTTTCAGCAGCCGCCCCGTCTCCCCCTGCGTCAGCGAACTCGTCGGTTCATCCAGCACCAGCAGTCGCGCCCGCTGCGAAAGCGCCTTGGCTATCTCCACGAGTTGCTGCTGCGCCAGCGACAGATTCCGCAGCGGCGTCCCCGGATCGATCTCCAGCCCCAGCCGCAGCAGATACGGCACGCTCTCCCGCCGAATCGCCCCGCGATTCACCAGCGACAGCGGCCCGCCCCACCGTGGCTCGCGCCCCAGAAAAATGTTCGCCCCCACGTCCAGGTTGTCCACGTTGTTCAACTCCTGGTGAACAAAACCAATCCCCAGCCGAACCGCGTCCGCCACCCCCCCGACCATCTCGCTCCTGCCCTCGATCCGAATCTCCCCCTCGTCCGGCGCATGCACCCCGCCGATGATCTTCATCAGCGTCGATTTCCCCGCCCCGTTCTCCCCGATCAATGAAACCACTTCCCCCGCCTTGATCGCGAAATCAACATGGTCCAGCGCAACCACCCCCGGAAAGCGCTTGCAGATTCCCGAAAGTTCAAGAAGCGGTGCAGACATGACCCTCCTTTCGCGCTCACCTTCTCAATGCGCAGTCCCCAGAATCTTGTGCAGCTTGTCCGCAAAATCACTCACCTCGCTCCTGGTGATCGCCAGCGTCGGAATGAATATCTGCTTCGACGCTGGAATCAGCGAATTGTCCCCGCGCAGCGTCTTCGCCATCAGCTCCATCGATTGCCGCCCGAACTCGAACGGCTGCTGCACGATCGTCGCATAGATCGCCCCGCTCTTTACCCCTTCCAGCGTCGCCTCGTCTTCGTCAAAACAGACGATCTGCACCTTCCCCACCCTGTCCGAACGCTCCACCGCGCTCAGAATCGCCGGCCCATTGTAGCTCCACAGCCCCACCAGCCCGGCGATGTCCGGATACTTCACCAGCGCGTCCTGCGCGTTCGCCTTCGCACGCACCGTGTCCGTTTCGTCCGTCCGCACGTCGATGATCTCGATCCCCGTCCCCTTGATCGCCTCCTCAATCCCCGACTGCCGGTCCCGGGCATTCTGCGCATCCCGGGACCCCACGAACAGCACGATCTTGCCCCCCTGCGGCAACGCCTTCTTCAAACATTCCCCCGCCTGCCTCCCCGCCGCCTTGTTGTCCGTCCCGATGTAACACGCCCGGTTCGACTGCGGCGCATCGCTGTCCTGAGTGATCAGCATGGCCTTGCTGGCAACTTCGTTCAGCATGCGCGTCTGGTTCGTCGGATCCACCGGGCTGATCGCCAGCCCGTCCAGCCCCCGCGCCAGCAGATCATCCACCACGCGTTTCTGCTCCGCGGCCGTCGGCTGGCTCGGAATCCTGAACTCAAAATCAATGTTCGGAATCTCTTCCTTCGCCTTCTCGCACCCCGCCCGCGCAATCGTCCAGAAGTTCGCCGCATTGTTCGTCACAAACGCCAGCCGCAAATGCCGGTTCGCATCCACCGCCTGCGTCGCCGCCCCCGTCCCATTCCCGCCGCCCGCCCCTCCCTCATCCGACTTCCCGCAACCCACCACTCCCAAACCCGCCGCAATCAGAAACACCGCGCCCAGCCACTGCATCTTCAGCATCATCTTCAACCCCGTTCCTGATGGTCCTCGAACGAGGTGAAATATATCCCAACCCCCTCCCCGCCGCATCCATGAAATCGCCGCCACCTGAATTCAATACACTACCGCCACCGCATCCTCAATCGCCTGGATCACCCCCTGCATCGTGAAGGGCTTCTTCAGATATCCATCAAACCCGCCCCCCGCCTGATGCAGCAGCGCCTTCCCCTCATCATCCGAAAGGTGCCCCGACATCGCGATCACCTTCGTCATCTGCAGCTCCGCGCTCGCCCGCACCGTCTTGCACACTTCCCGCCCGTTGATGTCCCCGAGGTTGATATCCAGCAGAATCGCGTGCGGCTTCACCTTTTCCGCCTCCACTCCCGCCTCGAACCCATTCCGTGCCGTGTGAATGTCGTAATTCGTCTGCTGCGAGAGCAGGTCCCGCAGCATCTCGACGATCTCTGTCTCATCATCCACGATCAGCACTCGCGTCTTGGTGAAGTGCAGCATCCCGTCCAGCGGCATGTTGTTCTGCCGCATGAATCGGACGAGCTGGGTGATTGGTATTCGGCGATCCTTGGAGCCTGGGATGCGATAGCCACGCAGTTGGCCCGAATCGAACCACTTGGTCACCGTCCGGGGAGCAACTTTGCAGATGCGGGCGACTTCACCCGTCGTGAGCACTTCTTTATTCCTAGCCATGCAGGCCTCCTGGAGCGCTGGGGGGGGGGGGAGGGAGGGAGAACGATCATTCATCATCGGCCAG
>Ga0335069_10003761_pt1 | contig 22773 bp, 25 predicted proteins | sample Lox_Sample_11_FD_206714 | JGI IMG/M metagenome (GOLD analysis project Ga0335069, IMG submission 206714) | Soil microbial communities from Loxahatchee National Wildlife Refuge, Florida, United States - Lox_Sample_1.1 | ecosystem: Environmental > Terrestrial > Soil > Wetlands | place: USA... | reverse complement strand
CGATTACCGCACAACCTAATAACTTAATCAGGGCATTACCTTGCAATCCTCTTGTGAAATGGATCAAAGGGAACTTGCAGGGAATTCCGATTCAGCGGATCCCCACAAGTATGACCAGATCTCGTCATTGGAACCTGGAAGAGTCGGTTCAGAACGCTCAGATGAGCGGCCGCGTTCGCAGCTAAAGGGCCGGGTGGCGATCCCGGCTGTGTGGGTTTAAGCGGGCTTCTCCAGCGCTCGGCTGTGTGTCTTCATCACCCACTCGGCTGTAAACCAGCAGGAGAAGTACGGTTGCTAGCGCGATCCAGGCGGACAGAATGTAACGCCGGAAGAAATGCAAGGTAACGCCAATCCAGCAGGAGCAAGCCGCGATCAAAGCGCCACCTATATGCGGCATCGCGACTGCTGCAGAAGGAGTCGCTCCCTGGATGTGCCTGAGCCCGAAGATCTCACCTAGAGTCCTCACAACGATGAGGAATTGAGTCGTGATCCCGATTTGGGCCCAACGCTCTGTGTTCACGCGGAGAATTGTAATGGATGAACTTTGAGCAGTGGCGATTGACTCAGGTACATGGAGCCGGAGCGCTGTCCAGGTTCCGCAGGGGAAACCTCGCCGAATTGTATCGAAGGAAAGGGCGCGAGGCAATGCATGGTCTCGTTTATGTGGCGTTTACGCTTTCGCGAGTACTATTGATTACAGCGAATCCGGGGAATCCAACGTGGAGCATGGCTGTTCCTGGAATTCGGCCCAGGTCATCGGATCGGCAGGCGTAAGGGAGTATGCTTTCGGTACGGGAAGCCAGAGCAGGTAGCGGAATGATTGCGGCTCCGCAAGTTAAGGAGCACGTCCTCGACGCCCCGGACCGAAGAGTCCCTGTCCGGAAGAATGTCGTCCTGCTTCTGCGTGTCGTCGCATCTCTCTCGTTAATTGCCGCTGCCACATTCATTCTCTTGCGTGTAGTTCCGGTAAATCCCACTACGGCAGGTTTTCTTTATCTCGTAGCAATCCTTCTGATTGCAACCAAGGGCGGAATTGTCGAATCGACCATCGCTTCGGTGGCAGCGATGCTGTGCTTCAACTTCTTCTTTCTGCCGCCTGTCGGGACCTTGACAATCGCCGATCCGCAGAATTGGGTGGCGCTTTTTGCGTTTTTGGCCACATCTCTAACTGCAAGCCAGCTTTCCGCACGGGCAAAACGCCGCGCTCTTGAGGCTGAACAGAGGCGAGGAGAAGTGGAAAGGCTGTACGCCCTTAGCCGAGGCCTGCTCCTTATAGACGTTTCCCGGCCGATCGCACAGCAGATCGTTCACCAGATTTCGCTTACCTGTGAGACATCTGGTCTTGCCCTTTACGTTAGAGGCACTGGGGAGCTTTATGCATCGGGTTTGGGAGACCTGGACGTGGATGCAAAACTGCGGGATGCTGCAGTGCGTTCGTCAGTACTGAAAGAGGAGCAAACAAACCTGACCGTAACGCCCATCCGCCTGGGCGGAGAGCCAATCGGAAGCATCGCTCTGACCGGAAACGCCTTGTCCGATGCAGCACTGCAATCTCTCGTAAACCTCGTGGCGATTGCATTGGAGCGGGCCAATTCGCAGAAGGCTGTAACCCAGGCAGAAGTGGCGCGGCAAAGTGAGGAACTGAAATCTACTCTGCTCGACGCCATCGCTCATGAATTCAAGACTCCCCTCACTTCCATTAAGGCAGTGACGACGGATTTACTCTCGGGAACTCCGGACCCTCTGCCGGCGCATCAGCACGAACTGATCAGCATCGTGGATGAATCGACGGACCGGCTATCGAAGCTGGTAACGGACGCCATTCAACTGGCCCGAATAGAAGGCGGGACGTTCCGGCTGAATCTGGGTGTTCATTTTCCGAGTTCGTTGGTGAATGGAGCGCTGCGCCAGATGAAGTCCCTTATCGATGAGCGCAAGATCGATGTGACCGTTCCAGACGATCTGCCGCCCGTACGTGTGGACGCCGGATTGATTCAGGTCGTATTGACACATCTTCTCGATAATGCGCTCAAGTATTCCCCTCCGGACAATCCCATCAAAATCGGCGCCCGTCTGGGCGAACGCAAGGTCATCATCTACCTGGCCGACAGGGGAAAAGGAATCCTTGAGGCCGAACGGGCGCAGATTTTCCAAAAATTCTACCGGGGAAAGAACGAACGGCATTTGCAGGGATCCGGAATGGGACTCGCGATCGCGCGCGAGATTCTGCGTGCGCACGGCGAGGACATTGAGTTGACCAGTACCCCAGGGAAAGGTTCGGAGTTCTCCTTTGGACTTCCGATCGCGCCAGGAGCGATTCCGCAATGAGTGCCGGAAAGATTCTCGTTATCGACGATGACCCGCAGATTCGTCGGGTTATGCGATCCACTTTAACCGCCCACGGATATCAGGTGAACGATGCACGCTCGGGCGAGGAAGGGCTGGAGGAACTCCGAACCAGCACCTACGACCTCGTTCTCCTCGACATGAACATGCCGGGTATGGGCGGGATGGAAACTTGCCGGCTCATCCGATCCAGCTCAGATATCGCCATCATCATGCTTACGGTGAACAACACCGAGAGTCAGAAGGTGGATGCCCTGGACGCCGGAGCGGACGACTATGTCACGAAGCCGTTCAGTACGCCTGAACTATTGGCGCGAATTCGGGCCACCCTGCGACGATTGCCGCAGTTGCCAGGGTTCGCCGATCTCCGGCCATTGGCAGCCGAGGGGCTCAACATCGATTTATCGTCTCGCGAAGTGACCGTACATGGGCGGACATCACATCTCACCGCGCGCGAGTTTGGCCTTCTCACATATTTTCTGGCTCGGCCCAATAAGACCATTCCCCATCGCGAACTACTGCAGGCCGTGTGGGGACCGGATTACGGAGATGAGTCGGAGTACCTTCGTGTCTTTGTCAACCGGCTGAGAAAGAAGCTCGAACCCGATCCATCTAAGCCCCTGTTCCTGGTTACAGATGCATGGGCGGGATACCGCTTCCATCTTCCCCAGCCAGCGCCACAGCCATGATTGCGGCGTATCAGCCGGTTTATATCGAGCTTACGAGCCGTTTATGCGCCGTTTAGGTCTCTGACCTCAACATAGAGATCGTGAGATTGGCGGGCGAACATATTGCGGAGCATGTTGGGAAGGGCTCGGAATTCCCGGTTCGGGAGTCCGGCCCCGGCACGGCGACGGAAGCTCGTTCGCTGTCGGTCAAAGTCATTTATACGAGCCCAGAGCCGACGATCACTGCTCTGCGCGCTGTCGAGTCATTGGCTCGGGATCTTTCGGCAACTGTACACATACGAGCCATGATCACGATTCCGCGTCAACTCGCCACCGAGTTCGCGTTCACGTCCTTGCAATTCTTCAAACGGCTTATAACCGATCTCATTGAGCGAGTTGGTTCCCGCCGTTTTGAATACGTCCTGCATATGTACGTATGCCGGAGCCGTATTGACACGCTTCTCAAAGTCCTCCGGCCGTCTTCGCTCCTGGTGATCGGGGTCGCCGGCGCTTTTGGCCAACCGTAGAGAGCCGCATTTGCAGGGCGGCGATTTCCGCCGGCCACAGCGTGGCGTTTGTAAATGCGAAGGGGTTCTAAGCAGGAGTGATGAACATGAGAACGCGCGTTCACTCGCAACGCGAGAACCAGCCGATTCCAGCAGCACTGGCGTATCACGCAGAGAGCCTGCCGAACGCATCGGCTAATTTCTCGCTTGCGGCTCTGGCCGATCGTGAAGACATCCTGGCTGCCGTTCGGACCGTGGTCCTTCTTGCCAGGACATCTCGCACATCCTTGTCCGTGACCGTACTGGACGAACCTGTGCTGCAGGCCGGCCCTGGAGATCCGGTACCTCGCGAAACTCTTGACGAAGTTCTGAATTCGATCAGAACAAGGTTGTTCATCCCCAGGCCATTGCATCGCTCGATCGCTCTTGCGCTCGAAGCAAGCATTACTTCAGCATCTTTTCTCACTGCGGGGTCGATTACGCTTCAGGTCCGTGAGGTGGACTCGCTCCCACAGACCCTTTCCAGTTCGAGGTGACCATGTTGTTGGATTTGTTCTACATCGCGATTGCCATCGCATTCTTTGTCCTGCTCTGGGGCTTCACGAGAGCCTCGGAACGACTCTAGGAGGAGTCAATGGAATACGCCATCGCCGGGATCATCACGGCTTTCCTGTTTGTTTACCTGGTCTATGCTCTGCTGCGGCCAGAGAGATTCTGAGGTCTCGACATGACTTTGATAGGCATTGTTCAGATTCTGGTTTTCTTCGCGATTGTCGTCGCGATCACCAAACCGGTCGGATCGTTCATGTACCGCTTGTTCGAGGGACAGCGGACATTCCTTCACCCGGTGCTCGGATGGCTGGAACGGCTGGTTTATCGCGTGAGCGGCATTCGGGGAGACGAAGAACAGACGTGGGTGCGCTATGCAGGCTCCGTCATTTCATTCAGCATCTTCAGCTTCCTCTTCGTCTACCTGATTCAACGGCTGCAGGGCTTCCTGCCATTGAACCCGATGCACTTCTCGACGCCGCAGGCTCCTGCCGGTGCCACACCGATGACACCCGATCTGGCGTTCAATACCGCTGTCAGCTTCATGACCAATACCAATTGGCAATCGTACTCGGCCGATACGACGTTGAGCTACGCGACGCAGATGACGGCGCTCGCGGTTCAGAACTTTCTGTCGGCCGCAGCCGGCATAGCAGTTGCGGTTGCGTTGATACGCGGTTTTGCCCGGCGTACGACTAAGACGATCGGGAATTTCTGGGCAGACGTGACCCGCTGCACTCTGTACATTCTGCTTCCTATCTGCGTGCTGACGACCATTTTCTTTGTATCGCAGGGGGAAATTCAGAACCTCAAAGGCCCGGTGACTGCGCAGACGCTAGAAGGCACTCAGCAGGTGATTGAACAGGGACCTCTGGCATCGCAGCTCTCGATCAAGATGCTGGGAACCAACGGCGGTGGTTACTTCAATGCGAATTCTTCGCACCCGTATGAGAACCCCACGCCTGCAACGAACCTCCTGGAAATGCTGCTTATTTTCTGCCTCGGCGCCGGCCTGACCTACATGTTCGGCAAAGCCGTCAAGGATACGCGCCAGGGATGGGCCGTGTTCGCCGCAATGTCAGCCTTGTTCTTTGCAGGTGTACTCGTCTGTTACTGGGCAGAGCAGAAAGGCAATCCGATCGTGACCCAGATGGGAGTGGCTCAGGCGTATGGAAAGGGCCAGCCCGGGGGGAACATGGAGGGCAAGGAAGTACGTTTTGGTATCGCCCAGTCCACACTGTTCGCCACGGTTACTACCGATGCGAGTTGCGGCGCCATCAATGGCTGGCACGACAGCTTTACACCTCTCGGCGGTCTCGTCCCGCTGTTCAATATTCAGACAGACGAGGTGATCTTCGGGGGCGTGGGCGCGGGCCTCTACAGCATGCTCATCTACGCGGTCATCGCCGTGTTCATCGGCGGGTTGATGGTGGGGCGCACACCGGAATACGTCGGGAAGAAGATCGAGGGTAAAGAAGTGAAGATGGCCATTATTGCGGTGCTGGCCACATCCCTGTCCATTCTGGTGTTGACAGCATTGAGCTCAGTTGCGCCCTTTGCTAAAGGCGGTTACTGGAATTCGACCGGACCTGCAGTCACCAATCTGAGCAATAACGGGGCGCACGGGCTCTCCGAAATCCTCTACGCCTATTCGAGCGGCGCGGGAAACAACGGAAGTGCATTTGGGGGACTCAGCGCGAATACGCCCTGGTACAACCTGACGCTCGGAATCGATATGTTGATCGGACGGTTCCTTTTCATCATCCCGGCGCTAGCCATCGCCGGCAGCCTTGCCTCAAAGAAATTGATTCCCGTGACCAGTGGGACATTGCCAACCAATGGCACTCTCTTCGTGGTCTTGCTGATTGGCACCGTAATTATTGTGGGCGCACTCACGTACTTCCCGGTGCTCTCGCTTGGACCCATTGTTGAGCACTTCCAGATGTTCAACGGAAAACTGTTCTGACCCTCTCGAAAGGAACAAGGAGCTTAGAAGATGCCTACTATGACGGTGCCGCCTCAAGAGCAAAAAGCCGAGCATCGGCAACATCGGGAGCATGATGCGACGGCCCTGATCTCGAGAGGAGTCCGGGCGCGCCCCCTCTTCGATCCTGAGATCCTCAAGAGAGCAACCAGGGAGTCCTTCGTCAAGCTCAATCCGATGCTGGTGGCGAAGAATCCGGTGATGTTCGTGGTCGAAGTCGGGGCCGCGCTCACGACAGCTTTCGTAATCAAGGATGCCTTCACCGGTGCTCCCGGCGTGTTTTTTGGGATCCAGATCTCGCTGTGGCTCTGGTTCACGGTCGTCTTCGCCAATTTTGCGGAAGCGATGGCGGAGGCCCGCGGCAAAGCGCAAGCCGATGCTCTTCGAAAGACCAAGACCGACGCGATCGCGCACAAGGTCCTGCCGAATAACAAATTCGAAAAGGTGGCGGCTTCCGCATTGCGAGCCGGAGATGTCGTTTACGTGGAAGCTGGGAATCTCATCCCTGGCGACGGCGAAGTGATCGATGGAATTGCCAGCGTTGACGAATCTGTTATCACCGGCGAAAGCGCTCCGGTGATCCGTGAATCGGGCGGCGACCGAAGCGCAGTGACGGGTGGGACGAAGGTTCTTTCCGATCACATCACGGTACGCATCACGTCGAACCCCGGCGAGACCTTCCTCGACCGGATGATCGCTCTTGTCGAAGGTGCGGTTCGTCAGAAGACCCCGAACGAGATCGCGCTGAACATCCTGATCGCGGGTTTGACGCTGATCTTCCTGCTGGCCGTTGCGACACTGACGCCATATGCCAAGTATTCGATTGCGGCGGTTGGAAGCGGCACCGCGCCTACTGTGGCGGTCCTGGTTTCCTTGCTGGTTTGCCTGATCCCGACGACCATCGGCGGGCTGCTTTCGGCCATCGGTATCGCTGGTATGGATCGGGTGATGCAGCATAATGTCCTGGCAATGAGCGGAAAGGCGGTCGAGGCTTCGGGAGACGTCAACACGCTCCTCCTCGACAAGACCGGAACCATCACGCTCGGCAACAGGCAGGCGGTGGAGTTCATTCCGGTTGAGGGAGTGAACACCAGTGAACTCGCTGATGCTGCTCAGCTCTCGAGCCTTGCCGACGAAACGCCGGAAGGCCGCTCCGTTGTGGTTCTCGCCAAAGAAAAGTATGGGCTGCGAGGCCGCGAAGTGGCGGAACACGAAGCTCACTTCATCCCTTTCTCGGCCTATACCCGAATGAGTGGCGTGGACATTGACGGACGGCACCTGCGTAAGGGCGCCACCGAAGCAATCGCTCAATTCGTGACAGAATCCGGTGGGGTCGTGCCAAAGTCCCTCAGCGAGATTTCCGACAACATCTCGCGCAATGGCGGTACCCCACTTGCAGTCGCAGATAGTAAGAAGGTGCTCGGCGTCATTCACCTGAAAGACATCGTCAAAGGCGGTATGAAAGAGCGCCTGGCGTCGTTGCGGACCATGGGCATCCGGTCCGTGATGATCACTGGCGACAATCCGCTCACCGCTGCGGCTATCGCTCAGGAAGCCGGGGTCGATGATTTCCTGGCGCAGGCGACTCCCAAAGACAAACTCGAATACATCAAGAAGGAGCAGGGCGAAGGCCGCCTCGTCGCGATGACCGGCGATGGCACCAACGACGCTCCGGCCTTGGCCCAGGCCGATGTGGGTGTGGCGATGAACACGGGCACAATGGCGGCTAAGGAAGCTGGGAACATGGTCGATCTCGACAGCAACCCGACCAAGCTGATCGAGATCGTCGCCATCGGCAAGCAGTTGCTCATCACCCGCGGGTCGTTGACGACGTTCTCCATAGCGAATGACGTGGCGAAGTATTTCGCGATCATTCCGGCCATGTTCGCGGTGATTTATCCGGAACTGAACAAGCTCAACATCATGGGACTGCATTCCCCCCAAAGCGCTGTGCTTTCCGCGGTAATCTTCAATGCTGTCATCATCATCGCGCTGGTGCCGCTGGCTCTTCGGGGCGTGCAATACAAACCGGTCAGCGCCGGCCAGATGCTGACGCGGAACCTGCTGATCTACGGTTTGGGCGGCATCATCGCGCCTTTCCCCGGAATTTGGCTGATCGACAAACTGCTTGCAGTGCTTCACCTTGCATAACAGGAGTAAAGAGATGATTAAGGAACTTGGACCGGGATTGCGATTGGTGATTGCCCTGACAATCGTCACAGGGCTCGCCTATCCGCTGGCGATGACAGGCATTGCGCAGGCGCTATTTCCGCACAGAGCTAACGGCAGCCTGGTCACTCAGAATGGCAAAGTAGTCGGATCGAGCCTGATCGGCCAGTCGTTCGCGAAGCCCGAGTACTTCCATCCGCGGCCGTCCTCGGCCGGAAGCGGCTACGATGCGACCAATAGCAATGGCTCGCAACTTGGGCCTACCAGCGCCAAATTGCTGCATGGAACAACGAAGACAGATGACAAAGGCAAGGAGGTCGTGGATTTCGACGGCATAGCGGACCGGATCGTCCACTATTGCATCGACAACGACATCCAGTTCACTTCCTCAGTGCCCCTAGACCAGTTCAAGGACGCCCAGGGAAATCTCGACGACGTGAAACTGATCAAGGCTTTCAACGACCCAAAGATGCCCTTTGTCTTCACGCCGAAGGTCCAGATCCCCGCGGACGCCGTCACGGGATCGGCGTCCGGTCTTGACCCCCACATCAGCCCGGCCAATGCTGATCTGCAGGCGTCCCGTGTGGCAAAAGCCCGAGGCGCTTCTCCCGATCAGGTCCGCACGCTGATTGCCGATGCAACGGATAAACCAGCGCTCGGATTCATCGGAGAGCCGCGAGTGAACGTGCTTTTGCTGAACGTCTCGCTCGATCAGAAGTTCCCTCCTGGAAAATAAAGGATCGCCATGAGTCGCACCCAGGAAAAGGTTCCCTCTCGGCGGAAGTACTGGGTGAGGCTCGCGTTGTTTGTGGTGGGCGCACTCGCGATCCTGATCGGCACAAATGTTGCTTACCAAGCTCTCAGCACGCTCAAGCAACTTGATGCTATTGAATCTGAGCGCGACCAATGGCAGCGCCCTTCAGAGGTGATCCAGGCGCTCAACCTAAAGGATGGGGATTCCGTAGTTGATCTTGGGTGTGGTTCTGGGTATTTCTCCCTCAAACTCTCCGATCCCGTCGGCCCCAATGGCAAAGTGATCGCGGAGGACATTCGCCGGCTCTCTCTGTCCTTTCTTTGGATGAGGGCCGTCAAGAAGGGCAAACACAACGTCAGTATCCATCTCGGCGATCTTGACGATCCGCGCCTCCCAACCGGCAGCATCAACGCGGTCCTGATCTCGAACACCTATCATGAATTCACTGCAGCCCGGAGCATCCTGGATCATGTCCGGCAATCCCTAGTCGCGGGCGGCAGGCTCGTCATTATCGACCGTTCGCCAAAAGGCGTACAGGATCAGACCAGCCTCGGGCAAGAGCACGAGATTTCTTCTGACCAGGTCGCTATGGATTTGAGGCAAGAAGGTTTCGTAATCGACAGTCAAGTGGGTCGCTTCATCGAAATTGACCCCGAAAACGAGAGCTGGTGGATGATCGTAGCCCATCGCCAATAGCCGTGCTTAACCATCGGAGAGCTCTATACAATACGGACAAATGCAAGAGGACCTACGGCGCCGTACTCCTGATGAATTGCTGGCGGAAATTGAATTGGAGGAACGCCGAAAGCAGCGTGGGAAGCTGAAGGTGTTTCTCGGGTACGCCAGCGGGGTGGGCAAATCATTTCAGATGCTGGACGAAGCTCGCCGTCGTCACGAGCGCGGCGAAGACGTGGTCGCGTGCGCGCTGCAGCCCGGCTACCCACCAGACGTCCAGGCGATCGTGGATCAATTGGAAGTAATCCCCACGGTTGTGACCGATTGTGGCGAAGCGATCGATCTTGATCAGGTGTTGAATCGCCGCCCGGAGGTCGTCCTGATCGATGGTCTCGCGTACGACAACCCCCCAGACTGCAAAAATCCTCATCGCTGGCAGGACGTGGAACAACTGCTCAATGCGGGTATTTCCGTTCTGACCACGGTCAATATTCAGTATCTGGAGAATCTTCAGGACGAGATCGAACGGATCACCGGAAAACGAGCTCCGTATATCATCCCTTGGGAGTTTGTCCATAAAAGCGCCGACGAAATCGCGGTGGTTGATGCCCCGTCAGAAGAAAGCGTCCTTGGTGGGATTGAGGACAGCTCAGCCCGGCTCGCCGAGAAGCACAAGCTGTCGCGTCTGCGGGAACTCGCGTTGCTTGTTGCAGCCTCTGTGGTCGACCGGCAGCTCGAAAGCTACTTGCGTTCGCAGGGGACCGAACAAACCTGGGGTGTTCAGGAACGCATTCTTGTCTGTGTCACGGCAGAGACGGATGCATCCGAGATGCTGGAGAGTGCGCGTCGCAATGCAGACCGGTTCCAGGGAGAATTCTACGTCCTCCACTTCAGAAACATACCGCTTTCTAAAGAGAAGCAGGATTGCCTCGAACGGAATGTACGACACGCGCGTGAACTTGGCGCCGCGGTGCATACATTGACGGAAACCGATGAGGTTACGGCGATCCTCGAGTTTGCGACCCAACGAGCAATCACCCAGATCTTTGTCGGCCGCAGTTCTCTGCAGCCAGACTTCTGGACTCGGCTTCGGGGCAGCCTGGCAGTCCGTCTCATTCGAGCCGCGGAGGGAATCGATGTCGTCGTTTACCCCCACAGGTGATCGCCAGATTGGCGAGACTCCCCGCGGCCGGCGCGGGCGGCTGCACCTGTACCTCGGCTATGCCGCGGGAGTGGGAAAGACCTATCGCATGCTTGAAGATGCGCAAGCAATCGCGCGGCAGGGGAAGGACATCGTTATTGGATACTTCGAGCCTCACGGCCGAAGGGACACCATGGCCAAAACGGCCGGTCTCGAAATGGTCCCCGCTCGGTCCAGTACCGTGGGCGGCGCTGTCTTTCAGGAGATGGATACACATGCCATTCTGGTCAGAAATCCAGTGATCTGTGTGGTCGATGAACTGGCTCACACGAACGTTCCGGGCTCGACACGGACAAAAAGATGGGAGGACGTTCAAGTTCTCCTGGAAGCCGGCATCGACGTCATGACAAACATGAACATCCAGCATCTTGAAAGCCTGAATGACCATATGTTTCGCATTACCGGAATTCGGGTTCGCGAGACGGTGCCGGATTGGTTTATCAAGACCGCCTCAGAAATAATCATGGTCGACGCCACCACCGGCGCATTGCTCAATCGCCTGAGACGCGGAGTGATCTACGCTCCTGAGAAGGCTCAACGAGCGCTAGAGAACTTCTTCAAAGAATCAACCCTCGCTGCGCTTCGGGAACTTGCTCTCCGGCAGACAGCGCATGAACTGGAGTCCCGAGATGCGGCAGAACCCGAAGCCGCGGGTATACATGACCATCCTTCCGCCACCACCCAACAGCGGCGCGACCGAATTCTCATCTTTCTCACTTCCGGGCCGTCGACGGCAATGCTAATCCGGCGGGGCCGCCGCATGGCAGACTACCTGGAGGCCGATTGCTTCGCCGTCTGGGTCTCCACGCAAAAGCGGTCGTTCGATTCGAGAAAGGCCAGAGAGGCGATGGACAAGCACCTGAATTTTGCCCGTAATCTCCACATCGAAACCCGAATTCTGGAAGGCGATAATGTTGCGGAGCAGATTATGGATTTCGTCCATCGGAATCAGATCACGCAAATTCTCGCCGCGCGTCCGAAGATTCGCCCATGGGGTCATCTCCAGAGCACCGATCCGGTGCTCCAGATCGTTCAGATGGCGACAGATGTCCGAGTAATTGTGGTCGCCGATCGCCGAAAGCGGCCCTAATGCAACGCATTCGACACGCACATTGTCATAAACCCCAACACGGCTATGATGTAGACGATATAACCCGCAAGGCTGGGAGACTCGGGTTCATGACCGAAGAGTTCCTCAGTGCTTTCCTCTCCGTCTCGGTGATGGTCGTGATTAGTCATTGCCAGCGCATGCGCCCGCTGCGCGGCAGAGTTTCCATGAAAAGCCACTGAATTCTCCTTCACGACGCCTCGCCCGCAAGCTGGCAACGTTGATGAACCGGCAAGCGTGGCACCAGATCAGCCCATCCCTGCCAATAAGCCTTGAGATGAAACCGCTCTGAATCTATTTAGCTCCATACCGGCTAAACAGGGCATACACACTTTCTAAACACTGTATAACGATTTGTTGCTGCCCGCGAGGATGGCTCAAATGGAGACCCGTTTGCGAATCGGAAGCTTGTTACGAATTGCTTATGGGTCGTTTATGTCCTGGTAAGGCATTTGTCGCTACGTTCATTGTTGAGGATGCGGGCGAAGGTGTGAGCCCGGCGGCGACCAATGGTAATTCCAATCCTGATCGGTGTTTGTACTCTCGCAGTGGGGTTCATGCTTTTCTTTCTCGTGAATTTCTTTCGTGACTCTCACAGGCCCAGGTCCCGACCACGGAGCTAGTGTGGATGCGTATGGGGCCGCGATGTTATCCGAAAAGCACCTGCTATCTACAAGGCGCGCGTGCTTCGCGGACGCTAACTCGAAGCAAGGCTTCGAAATCGGCAGACAGGGCTGAGCCTGGAATTCTGTTGGCTCTGTGTTGCCATGGAGAAATCAGTCTTGAAAAGGACAGTATCGATTATCGGATTAATGGTTTTTGGTTTTGCAGTTTCGGCGCCGTGTCAACAGGATTCTGGAGTTTCGAATGCACAAGGTGAGAGTGCATCCCAACAGCAATCTCCCGCGCAGAACAACCCGAGCCCGCTCAGCACACCGCCGATCACCGGCCCGTTACAGGCGGGTCCTCCAATCACGTTTGATGCTGGTCCGCTCGGGAAACTCAATTTGAATGGAGTTCTTAGCGGGTTCGGGCTTGTCCAGGACAATCATGTTTCCGGTGACAGCACCGGGCAGGCGGCGCTCAGCAATGGTCAGGTCTTCGTTCAGAAAGCTGACGGATGGTGGCAATTCTATGTTCAAGCTGGCGCATACAACATCCAGCCTTTAGGGCTGCCATTCTTGCCCACCGGCAAGCAGGTCGACAACCTGTACAGCCCTGTCCCGGTCGCATACCTGAAAATCGTTCCCGCTAAGAACACGTCCATCCAGATCGGCGAGTTACCGACGCTCATGGGCCAGGAATACACCTTCGACTTCCAGAACATGAACATCGAACGGGGGCTGCTGTGGAACCAGGAGAACGCGATCAATCGCGGCATCCAGGTCAATCAGGCATTTGGGAAATTTGCCGCTTCGCTGAGTTGGAATGATGGCTATTACTCCAACCGCTATTCGTGGTTGAGCGGATCGCTAACCTATGCACGTGGACCGCATAGCCTGGTATTTGTCGGCATGGGGAACTTGGGTCATACGGCCTTCCAGACCGCGGCTACTCCTGTACAGAACAACAGCGTTATGTACGCTGCGGAGTACACCTACACAAAGGGAAACTGGATCGTCCAGCCCTACTACCAATACAGCAATGTACCGACAGACCCCGCAATCGGAATCGCGAAAGGAGCTTCAACCCAGGCCGGCGCCGTGCTCCTCAGCCGCACACTCGGCCACGGATTCTCGTTGGCTGGTCGCGGAGAATATATATCCAGTTCCGGCAGCGCCACGGACCAGGCGGTGAATCTTTTGTATGGTCCCGGGAGCGCCGCATGGTCGCTGACCGCGACACCCACATTTCAACGTCAGCGATTCTTTGTACGCGGTGACGTATCGTTCGTTCGCGCCACCTCGATTTCGCCAGGGGATGCGTTTGGTTCCAATGGAACTGAACAAAATCAAACGCGCGGCATTCTAGAGGTGGGTTTCTTGTTTTGAGCCAGGTGTGTGCATAGGAGTGCATCAATGTTGCCGATTCTGGGTGCTATGTTCCGCAAACTGCAACTCCGACTCTACAAGCGCAGCATCGACAATGCCCTCGCACTCCATCGACGAAACGAAGTCCGCTCGGATGGGCTCACTTTGGACACCGTTTGTAATCGGCTGGAGATTTGCTGGCATGCCCGTGATTTGCATCCGTGGGATTGTGGGCTGTCTCCCGATCGAAGGGAGTCCGCCTTCAGTCAGCAGGCAATGGAGGACACTGAGGCAGCCGTACATCGCATTCTCGAACGGCGCCCAGAAGTGGAAATCATCGAAATTAGGGTCTTCCACCCGCATTCGAACGCCTTGTTGGCCTCCGGCGCAATCCAAAGATCCGAAATTAATACATATGGTCGTCGTTCACCTTCGGTGCGCATGCGGTTGGGAGAGTTGGGCATCCAGTATTTCTTTACGCCTGCTGATCCAGGCCCAAGCTGTGTCGAACCAAGAAGAAGTGAGCACACCGGGGATTTTGACCGCAGTCGCATCGCCTGAGTCATTTCTCATCAACGCGCTGTTTATACCCCGTCTATGTCTTGTTTATGCAGAAAACGCTAACATTTGGTCCCGATGCAGTTCATCATGTTAGGCCTTATGCGATTGCTCGAAGTCGCGTTCTTCGTGGGGTTGGCGGGATCGGCTGTCGTAGTGATCATCAGCTTCGTTGAGGATTTTGGCGAACTCTTTGAGCGCGATAAATAGGGACAAGAGCCTTGCTACCTGTATCCGCCTTGCATTGGAGCCTGCCTAAATCACATGCCTATAAAGCCTCACTTGGACCGCGCTCGCCGGGCGGTATCCGTATCGTTCGGCGCGGTCACGCTTGGCTCCGTCGTGGTGTTGCTTGTTGGGGACGTTCGTCCGACGCTTTTTCCTCTGAGAGCCCATAGTTTTCTTGGTGCACTTCCGCTTGCTTTAATCGCCCTCGCGTACCTGCTCTATCAATTCGTCAGGCGTCCCGGCCCGGCAGAGATGTTTAAAGCTTTCCTGCTGGCAATCGCCTTTCTCTTCTGGGCGGCAAACCAGTTCTGGCCAGAAGCAGCGCGAGCCACGCTATACAACGACCTCGCCATCGCTCTGTTCGTTCTTGATGTGTTTTTCGTGATAGTCGGTTGGCCGACTGGTTCTCCCCACGAATCTTTCGCTGAGAGCTATTCGAAACCGCTGGAGGAGGATTGATCCGACTCAAAATGCTGTAGGTTCGATGGCGGCGGTCTTTGCGGCACAGTCAAATGTGCGATCATAAATGTGGTGTCGTACAGTACGTCGTTCCAATCATATGACACCAATACTGCGGTGTGCGGCTTCGAAGTGCAGAGCATCGAATCTGTTTGGCTGAATGGTCGCGAAGGATTCTTGAGCAATCGACGGATTTCTCCCGAAAAACGGGCTATGCTCCGGGGGCCGCATGGGTGCTAGTCCTTTAGTCCGCCCGGAGTGTTCCGAATTCCAGTCGCCATGCCGACATCTCGGTACAAACCCGAACCTCGACGCTGACGAGTCTCTCATGGCGGACCCGGACTGAGAACGGCAGATGTACATCTATTGCCAAGATGGCAATGCGTTGACCCAAGTTGCATCAATGTTGAATGCCTGTCTGGCCAATCCCATACTGTATTGCTGCTTTGAGAACGTCGACTTTTATGTCTGCTAATGTTTTGAATTTGATGCAATACCCTGTCACGCTTGCTTTGCCGAGATCTCGTCCGAATGTCTGGGCCAGGTACTTCTTGTTCTCTACTCCCATGATGTAGACGGAAATGCCTGTTGTATTAGCACTGACACCGATTTGATAGAACTCCCTGGTTTTTCCATTGGCATATTCAATGGTTTGGGATCCATATCCAATGTTTGGGTTGGAAACGATTTTTCCTTTCTCGTCTTTTCCATCCAAGAACCACAACTTGCAAGCTGGCATCGACGCCAAAATCATGCTATGTATGACCTTGCCCCCGCAAAACGTATCCCTTAGCCAACTGCTTTAATAGCAGAAAGGGACACTGAATGAGGAACGGGAAACGAGGCCGGTACACGCTGGAGTTCAAACAGGAAGCGGTACGGCTTGTGGAGTCGGGTCAGAGCATAGCGGAGTCGGCTCGCAGCCTTGGAGTGGTCGAGCAGACACTGTCGAATTGGGTGAAGTTGAATCGTGCCGGGAAGTTAAAGGAGGTCAGCGGCAAGGCTGGGGTCACGGCGGAGCAGATGGAGATCGCCCGTTTGCGGGCGGAACTGGCGCGGGTGACGATGGAGCGCGACATCCTGGGAAAAGCGACGGCGTACTTCGCGAAAGGCCAGAAGTGAAATACGCCTTTATTGAACGCCATCGGCGGGTCTGGCCGATCAGTGTGCAGTGCCGGGTACTGGGTGTGAGCGTATCCGGGTTTCATCAACATCTTGCCCGGCGAAGAGAGATCGCCCATCGCCGGCATTTGTCGGATGCGGCGCTGCTGGCGCACATCAGCGCGATATATGCAGAATTCCGTGGAGCTTATGGCTGGCCGCGGATCTGGCGGGAGCTGGTCAAGCGCGGCATTCGTGTAGGCAAGCAGCGGGTGCAGCGACTGATGCAGAAACACGGCATCCGCGCTCGCGGCAAGCGGCGTTTCCGGGTGGTGACCACCGACAGCCGGCATGATCTGCCGATCGCGCCGAACCTGTTGAATCGCAACTTCACTCCTGCCGAGCCCAACCAGGCCTGGACGGAGGACATCACGTACATTGCCACTGAAGAAGGCTGGCTGTTCCTGGCGGTGGTGATCGACTTGTTCAGCCGCAAAGTGGTGGGCTGGTCGATGCGGCCGGACATGCACCGCAGCCTGGTGATCGATGCGCTGGAGATGGGTCTGTTCCAGCGCCGTCCGCCGAAAGGGAAAATGATCTTTCACAGCGATCGGGGCAGTCAGTATGCCAGCGAAGATTTTCGCGGCGTGCTCGAGGACCACGGCGTGCTGCCATCCATGAGCCGCAAGGGTAACTGCTGGGACAACGCGGTAACGGAAACCTTGTTCGGATCGCTGAAGGTGGAGCGTCTGCACGGCGAGCGCTTTGAAACTATTCGTCAGGCCAAGGATGCGGTGTTGGCTTGGATCCTCTGGTACAACCGCCAACGGATGCATTCAACCCTGAACTATCTCAGCCCCGTGGAGTTCGAAAGCCACTGGGAAAACCAACATTCACTGGCCGCCGCGTGAGCGATGTGAGAACCGAAGCAGACGGTGGAAATGCCGGTCGGTGGGAAGGGTGGAAAACGATAGAACCGTTTTCCACCCTTCCCACCGACCTTGGAAATCGATCAAACCGATTCCCACATTCCCACCGTCACGACGACTACGACGAGATGAATTTAATCTCTTAAAAACAAAACCTAAGGGCGACGCATTCTAAAGGCAAGGTCAAGACAGGTCCGCATTGCGTTCTTGATTGATCCGGACACGACACCCGATGGCCTTCTTAATCCCGTTCTCGAATTTTGCAGCCGAGTATGGGGAGGCCGTCTTTTTCCGATCATTCCGGTTATAAACGGCGCAATCTCGAGCGCCTACTGGAAGCTTCTCGAAGCTACCGATCCAGATTGCATCTATTCCTACACGGCGGTACCGGACGCGTTGATGGACCGCATGATCGAGGATATTGCGCCCATTCGGCTCCTAAAGCATGTCGAGCGAGGCGTGATGGGGGAGAACTACCATCTCTATCCTTCGCTTCCAGATCGACCGATCAGCGTGTACGAACTGCTTCCGCAGATAACTCAGCAGCGATGGCTTCGGGCGCCTAAATTGGCGGTCTACAGTGGGAAACAAGAAGCGGATGCCCTGATTAAGAGAAACTTCGGCATTCTCAGAGAATCGATGTCAGAGCCGATCCCTGACGATATCGAGCGACTCACCTTTGACGATTCCGTTGATTTCGCGGGCTTCCTAGAAACCACTGCAGCTCACCGAGGCGGGCTGATTTATCCCTTCAGCGCCACTTGCTTCAGGGCCGTCTGTCAGGCCGGCGTTGAGAGCAATTGGTCCACGTACGCGCTTTTCGTCGGAGACCGGCTGTCCGACTGGGTCAGTTCTTGGAATCACATTTTCTCGGTTCGGCCTCACCTGCGCGCAGATTGGAGAGCTCTCTGTATTCCTGAAGATACGTTGAACGAGGCACGTGCCGTGGAGGCCCTAGCGAATTTCCTGCGAAGGGCTGCCTACGGAAACGGGCAATCGCCTCCACATATCAACTGGATATCGTCGACACGATCGGAAAAGGAACTTCGTGATTTAGCGGCACCATTGATATCCAAACGAATCAACGCAATTCATGGGTTCTCGATTGTTAACGATTGGTATTTTCCAGAGGGGGCAAAGCGCGAGAGGGTTTGGCCCGGGTTCAGCGAGGGAATGTTTTCTTCGACGGTTGATCAAATTCCGCGCTCCGGAGGATTTATCAGCCTTCCGCCTCTTCCATTTCGTGCCGGCAATGACAATCACTGGATGCAGGATATTTATATCGAGTACCGCAGCGATGACCCCTATTTCGTCAATGACTCGCTCTGGTACCAGCTCCCGCGGAAAAGTGGAATTGCCAAAGGATTTTGCGATGTCCTCGGGCGCGTCGAAGCGGACGGCCTCCTCTCCATAGAGATGCAGCCACGACAGTCCTTATTCATCAGAACGCCAGAGGATCACGAGCTAATCGGCAGTGCAATCGGCGGCCGTTATCAAACCGGCTACACGGGGAATTTTGAGTCGAAAGACGTGTCACTGCGTTCGAGTTTCAACAGCCTTCCGATAAAGCGAAGTACGCAGAGGGGGTGCTCGGTTTATTTGGCGGCTTGCAGTCTGCGCATCGCATGTTCGAGAACCGCTTCTGGCTACGTACCATCGGTCGACTCGCGACTATCGACACCGAGCCACCTGGAGGACAGGAATCGGCTCTATTTCAATCAATCACCAAAAATCCGAAGCAGTGGACCATAAATCCGCAGGCAGGCTTAACGGAGGAAATACGGAGAATCGAAGCTCTGGTGATGAAGTTGGCACGACAGATCCGAAGCGCTGAGCGCGAAACAACCTATCACCTTCTCGAGGAGGATTTTCGAAAAGAACGTGAAGCGGCAATCATTAAAGATCCGCATCTGGCCCCCGCTGACGAGGAGACAGGAAAGAAGGAATGGGTTGAAGCAAAATCCCTACTGAAAGGAGCACTCCAGGAGCTCGTGAATTCGACCATTTTCCTGCAAGGTCTAGTGACGCATTGTCCAGCTTGCGGGTCTCGGATTTGGCAAGAGTTAAATCATATAAAGCAAAAGTTCGAGTGCCCGGGCTGCGGAGCTACCGCACATTCGCCGGCTGAGGGCAGATGGTACTACCGGCTGAACTCGCTCGTAAGCAAGGCTGTATCGGAACATGGGACCGTCGCGCTCATCAATGCACTCGCGAAAGCGCGTGAGCAGGCGCGGACATGCTTCATATACGTTCCCGGACTCGAGTTTTACAAGACCTCTGAGGATAAAGCACCCGCCACAGAAGGAGACGCCATCTGCATCGTCGACGGTAAATTGTGGATCGGCGAGGTCAAATCGAGGGTGCAGGACTTCACCCAGGACGAGCTGGAGAAGCTTGCGCGCGATATGAGAACCCTCCGAGGCGACGTCGTCTTCGTCTACGCCCAAGAAGGTGACCAGACAAAACTGAATGCGCGGTGCGCGCCGTTCTTCGCTGCGAAGGGAATTCAGTGGGTCCATCTCTATCCCAGCGGATTCACCGACCAACCGGCATTCCACTTGTAACCACCGATTATCTGCTTGATTGCGAAGCGTTACTTTCACGCGAAACTTAAACTCGGCGGAACTGGCTCAGCACAATCTCAGCTCCCCGTTACCGCACGAATTCGCACTTGCTGATCCTCTCAGCATTGAAAACTGCCATATCGGGAAATAAGTATCGGGAAGCGTGCAACTGTCCCTTGGCCAGACAGGATGCGAAGGAACACGAGTCGCGCGATGATGGTGGATGCTGGTCGAGTGAGAGCTACAGCCCGCGCCGACATTGGTGCTTCCAGAGCCCGTCGGAAAGCGTGGGTCCAAGGTTGCGTACAGATGTGTGATGACGACCGTTTTCGGACGGCGATCTCGATTGGGAGTTTGCTCTGCATTCGTGCCCTGGGCACTCGGCCGGCACGGAGGTTGGCATGGCCAAGCAAGCTCAGAGAAGGTGCGATCAGCTGCCAGTTCTGCATCCCGATGCAGCCGGTATCGATGTAGGAGCTAGTGAGCTGTTCGTCGCAGTGAGCGCCGATCGTGATCCGCACCCGGTTCGGCGCTTTCCCACTTTTACCCGGGATCTTCATGCACTGGCCGACTGGCTCCAGCAGTGCGGAGTCCGTTCCGTTGCGATGGAGTCCACAAGTGTCTACTGGATTCCGATCTATCAGATCCTCGAAGCTCGCGGCCTCGACGTCTGTCTGGTCAACGCGCAGCACGTGAAGAACGTGCCCGGACGGAAGACAGACGTGTCTGACTGCCAGTGGCTTCAGTATCTCCACTCCGTTGGCTTGCTCCGTGCGAGCTTCCGACCACCGGGCGCAATCTGCGCTGTGCGTGCTCTGTGGCGCCACCGCGGCAGCCTGGTGCAGATGGCGGCTGAGCACATTATGCACATCCAGAAGTCGCTGGACCAGATGAATCTGCAGAGCCGATGGACAAGAACCGGATATGAGGCCTACGGCGCCGGACGAGCGGGCAAGTGATCGCGAAGTCCTCAACCATCAAGGGCGCTGGTGGTAAATTCGGCGGTTGCGCGTTGAAGGCGGTCAGTCTTATCGCGGGAGATCTGCTGCATGTTCTGGAATCAGAACTGAGGGTGGAGTAATCCATCCTGATCGTGCGGCAGAAGTCAGCAGAGGGCATAGTAGTCCCGCGAGGGACGAAGGCCTGAACGATGAGAAGGAGTAGTAGGAAAGCGCGTCTCATGCGTGGTCATGCGCCAGCCAATCAGCCTCTGGGCTGAGCTTGAGCGAGTTGGGAGCGGGTGAAGCCTGCAATGGAACTCGACGAGCGGCGAAACCACCATCGGCGGGGCGTTCTTTGAACCTCCGGCCTCTGTGCTGTTTGGCAGAGGATCAACTCATCGAACCGCCGGATGCGGACCCGCATGTCCGGTGGTGTGGCAGGGGAGGAGAGGTGACTCTCCCCCCTATGCCGATTTTCATTGGCTACCGTCATCATAAAGCGGTGGGCGTCCGGACATTACCGAGACTACATCTACTCGCCTATCCCGGCAAAAGCCGAGCCCAGCTAGTGTCTCGAGGCTGAGCGAACTCCTAACGGTCCTTCCCGATTTCCCTTTTCAAACCGATTCCACAAACGGCTAAGAGAGAGAGCCCCAAAATGTCCTCTCATACCTCCCTCATTGCGCCTTCGCGTGGGCTCGAGCACCTCATCGCTCGAGCGAATGCCTTCATCTCCCGTGCCCGCGCCGCGTCGACGGTTCGTGCGTATAGTTCCGACTGGAACGACTTCACCCGCTGGTGCGGCCGTCACCATCTCCAGTTCCTGCCAGCCACTCCCGAAACCATCGCCCTTTACATTACTGACCTTGCATCACGCCCACTCGCCGTCGCCATCATCGTCCGCCGCCTTACGGCGATCTCAAAAGCTCACGCGGCCGCCGGACAGACATTTCCGGCATCAACTCGCAACCTTGTTGTCGGTGATACACTCCGCGGAATCAAGCGCACGCTCGGAACCGCGCATCACAAGAAGGAAGCGCTTCTCGCGGCAGACATACGTCGTCTCATCAATGGCTGCCCGAAGAACCTCTCGGGCACGCGGGACAAAGCCCTCTTCCTGCTCTCGTTTGCCGGCGCTTTCCGCCGCTCGGAATCATCGGGCCTCACCGTGGAAGATTTGAGGTTCTGTCGTGAGGGCGTGGTCTGCACTCTTCGCCGCAGCAAGACGGACCAGGAGGGAGCAGGCCGCGAGGTTGGAATCCCGTACGCGAAAAACAAAAAGATCTGTCCCGTACGCGCTCTCAAGGCCTGGTTGAAAGCCGCAAAGATATCCTCTGGTCGGGTCTTCCGCCGTGTCGATCGTTACGGCTTTGTCTCGCGGCGCCGCGGACTGGATCCAGCCTCGATCGCGTACATCGTCAAGCAGGCCGCACGCCGTGCAGGTTTCCGGCATGTCCGGGACGTGAGCGGTCACAGTTTCCGGGCCGGTCATGTGAGCCAGGCGGTGCGGAACGGCGTGCCCGAGTATGTAGTGATGAAGCAGACGGGGCACAGGTCGCGGGAGGTTCTGGACGCGTATATAAGGACAGGCGAGATCTTCACTCAGAACGCGGCCGGCGGGCTCTGGATGTAAGAGAAGGTCCGCCGCCCGCGCAGGGCCAGCTTCCGAGAAGACCTTCTTTTCGAAAGCTCAGAAACAGCCTGACGCGACAGAAGACCAAGAGGCCAAACGACCGATACCAAGCGGGCGGTTAACTTGGGCGCGATCCAAAATCATGGCCGATGAGTGACTCTCCGAAATCAGCCGTTGGCAGCCGAGCACGTCGTCTAAGTAAGGCCGCATGATCGTCTCAATCAGAACAAGCTTGATCGGGAACCAGCTGATTCGGGGGACCGATGCTCACGCCGGCAGGTTCGGTCACGGCGTAAGGAGAGGTAATCGAGGACGGCAGGAGGTGGTATGGGGTGGCTGGATGGGATCAAACCATTGATCAGCCACTAACGCTCCTGACTTACAGATCCAAGTTGCCACAATTGCCAAGGACACCACCGTTGCCGGAGTG